>Ga0307516_10005838_pt1 | contig 14584 bp, 14 predicted proteins | sample 19_EM_MG_FD_203310 | JGI IMG/M metagenome (GOLD analysis project Ga0307516, IMG submission 203310) | Populus trichocarpa ectomycorrhiza microbial communities from riparian zone in the Pacific Northwest, United States - 19_EM | ecosystem: Host-associated > Plants > Roots > Unclassified | place... | reverse complement strand
CGCCATCATCCTTTGCGTGATCTATCCGGTGCTTGGTCTAGTCCTGGCGCGAGCGGTATTCGGCTATGCAGTGTTGCCGCTGCTGTTCCCGATCGCCGCCGGCTTTGCCCTGGTCGGCCCGTTCGCGGCGCTCGGTCTCTATGAGTTGAGCCGCCGGCGCGAACTCGGCGATCATCCTTCCGCATGGGACGCTCTCGACGTGCTGCGCTCACCCTCGTTCGGCGCCATGCTCGGGTTGGGGACGCTGCTGCTGGCGTTGTTCGTGACCTGGGTGGCGACCGCACAGACGATCTACGTCTCGGTGTTCGGCTATGGCGGCGCCTCCGGTTTTGATGAGTTCGCCCGTCGCGTGCTGACCACGCCGCAGGGCTGGTGGCTGATCGGCGTCGGATGCAGCGTCGGCTTTCTGTTCGCACTGGTCGCACTCTGCGTCGCCGTGGTGTCGTTTCCGCTGATGCTCGACCGCCACGCCGGAGCCCTCGAGGCGATGGTGACATCGCTCCGCGTGGTCGGACACAACCCGCTGACGATGGCGGCCTGGGGCCTGATCGTGGCCGCACTGCTGACGATCGGATCGCTGCCGCTCTTCCTCGGCTTGGCCGTCGTGATTCCCGTGTTGGGCCACGCGACCTGGCATCTCTATCGGGCAGCCGTGGCGATTGATCCGAACGCGCGTCCCGTTGCACCGCGTCCGCCCCGCGAGCGACGGCCGGCCGCCGATTTTCCGGCCAATCTGTTCCCCTGGCGCCAGCGCGACCAGGGTTAGCGGACGACGGGCTGGCTCCTGCCTGTGCACTCATGGGCCGCCAAACCAGCGGCCCATGACATTCGCCCATCATTCCTGGTTTGACTTCGCCGTTTGCGGGACCGGATCGGCGGTACTCGGCGGCGCGAGCAGCTGGGATCACGGGGTTGTTGAAACTTTCAACCCTGTTAGCGCTCATGAAGCCTTGTTTTGGCCGCGGTCCAACCCGACATCCCCAAGCGTTGCTCTTCATCGATTCGAGCTGATCACAGGGATTACGGACCCCGATGAGTTTTCGTTTTCTCTTCCAGGCTGTCGTGATCGGCGCGCTGGCCGTCAGTGGAGTTCCCGCCTACGCCGCCAATTGTGGGAGCGGCAGTTTCGACGCCTGGCTCATCGATTTCAAGACTGAGGCCGCCGCCAAGGGAATTTCGCAAGCGGTGATCAATGCGGGCCTGAATGGGGTGACGCCAGACCAAAGCGTGCTTTCACGCGACCGTTCCCAGCATGTGTTCAGCCAGAGCTTCGAGGAGTTTTCGGGCCGGATGGTTCCGCCCCGCATGACCCGCGGCTCCAACATGCTGAAGCAATATGGCTCGGTGCTGTCGCGCATCGAAAAGACCTATGGCGTGCCCGGCGAGGTGCTGGTGGCGATCTGGGGTCTGGAAACGGATTTCGGGGTCAACAGCGGAAAATTCGCGACCATCCGTTCGCTCGCCACCCTCGCCTATGATTGCCGCCGCGCCGAGACCTTCCGCGGCGAATTGATGGATGCCTTGCGCATCGTCGAACGCGGCGATCTCACGCCGGCGGAGATGCGCGGCGCCTGGGCCGGAGAGATCGGCCAGACCCAGTTCATGCCGTCGTCATGGATCAAATATGCCGTCGATTTCGACGGCAATGGCCGCCGTGATCTGCTGCATAGTGCGCCCGATGTGCTGGCGTCGACCGCCAACTATCTCGCCAACTACGGCTGGCAGCGCGGCAAGGACTGGGAACCCGGCAGTCCGAACTTCGCCGTGCTCCAGCAATGGAACCAGAGCGAGGTCTACGCGAAGACGATCGCATATTTTGCGACTCAGCTCGCGCACGCCCCCTAGAGCCTCGCCGTCTTGATGGAAACGCGAAACGCGCGCTGACCCATTTTCTACCACGGTTTCGCAATAAATTTGCCGGTCGCAGACGCGACCGGCCCGTGTCGTCCCGCGTATTCAGCAAGGCCTCACTTGCCCATGCCCGCGTGCATCGCCTTGCTCAGATGCATGCCGCACGCACCCATTTTGCCGTTGAGCATGGCGTCTTGCGCCAGCGCGACTTCCTTCTGCGCCGTGATCTTGCCGTCACCATCGGCCATGTTTTCGATCATGGTCTCGGTCTTCTCCAGGTTCGGGCTGCTGCAGCCTCCCATTTTGGCGGCATGGGCCGGAACGGCGATGGATACGACGGCGGCCAGGATCGTGGCTCCAAACAAATGCTTGGTCATGTTTCTTCCCCTTTCGCGACGCAGAATCGACGCTATTGTCGAACTCTGTGTGACGAATTGTCGCGGATGATGGCGCGCGAACAGAATGAATTTTCTGCGAGATGTTCGACGCCTGCAGCATGGGCTCATGCAAAAGTTGTGATTTTCATTACAGCGCCGTAACGAGCGATCCGGTTGGCGCCGTCGCTCGGCCGTTCCGGCAACACGAACTCGCGCGCCCCTGACGCCTGCCCGGGGGGCGCCCCGCCCTGACGGGGGAGCGCGCCAAAGTGTTAAAAAATTGTGAACATAAGTTCACTCCTGAACTTCAGCCCATGCGAATCACGCATGAGGAACGGATCCTCCCCTCACAACCTCGCCTTGATATCCACTCCCATCCGTCACTATTTTACCAGCCGTGGAACTCAACACTGCCGATTATCCGCACTTTCACGGGGTTTTTACCCCGACGCGAGCCATAATTACGTCAGAAGGCGATTCCTCGAAATTTAATGACCGTCCACAAATGCCATGCATTCCGGGTCTAGCTGCACCGCAACATTTGAAGTACCGCACCGCATTATGCTGAGCTATATTCATTTCAACGATGAGGCTCTGACGAAGAGCTGAATCAATCTACCAAGGAGACTACCATGTTACTCTCGCTCATCCGTATGATTCAGGCCTTCCGGGACTATCAGCGCAATGTCGCCGAGCTGTCCCAGCTGAGCGATCGTGAACTGGCCGATATCGGTCTTGATCGCTCGGACATTCCGCGCGTCGCGGCCGGAAGCTATAACGGCTGATCCTCGATCAGCTGCGCGATCGACGAATAGTGCCCGCCCCTCGGCGGGCATTATCGTTTTGGTTCGCCACCGACGTTCGACCGCCCCCCTTTGATGAAACGGGTGGGTCAACTCGTGTCCCGGACGCGGCGCAGCGGCCTTCGCGCTGCTCCGCAGAGCCGGGACCCAGATCACGCCCCATGGTTGGTGCAGTCAAGATAGGCCCCGGCTCAGCAGCGCATCGCCCATGCGCTGCGCTGCGTCCGGGGCACGAAAAGAGTGCCGGCGGATACGTTATTCCTTTCTAGCAGCGTGACCCGGTGCGCGGAGATCGCCCAAATAAAGAAAAACAGGCGGTGAGACTGCCATCCGATCCAATCTCATCGGGGCCGCTTCGCCTCGATTGAATCAGAGCGAAGCCCGCCGTCCTTCTGCATTTCCTTGGCGTGCAAAAGGCGCTACCTGTCTCGCCCATGACAGGAACCGCTTCATCGTCTAACCCCGTTCACATCATCGGTGCCGGCCTCGCAGGCTCGGAAGCCGCCTGGCAGGTCGCCGAGGCCGGCGTGCCTGTGATTCTGCATGAGATGCGCCCGGTGCGGATGACGGAAGCTCACCGCACGGAATCGTTGGCGGAACTGGTGTGTTCCAATTCCTTCCGCTCTGACGATGCCGCCAACAATGCCGTGGGGCTGCTGCACGCCGAAATGCGCCGGCTGGGCTCGCTGATCATGCGCGCGGCCGACGCCAACCAGGTTCCCGCCGGTGGCGCGCTCGCGGTCGACCGCGACGGATTCTCGGCCGCGGTGACCAAGGCGCTGCAGGATCATCCGCTGATCGAGATCGCGCGCGGCGAGATCGCGGGGCTTCCGCCCGCGGAATGGGACAACGTCATCGTCGCCACCGGCCCCCTCACCTCGGCGCCGCTGGCCGACGCCATTCGCGCGCTCACGGACGAGAATGCGCTCGCCTTCTTCGACGCGATCGCGCCGATCGTGCACAAGGACAGCATCGACATGTCGGTGGCCTGGTTCCAGTCACGCTACGACAAGGCCGGCCCCGGCGGCACCGGCGCCGACTACATCAACTGCCCGATGACCAAGGAGCAATACGACGCCTTCGTCGATGCCCTGCTGGCCGGCGAGAAGACCGACTTCCGCGAGTGGGAGGCCAACACGCCCTACTTCGACGGCTGCCTGCCGATCGAGGTGATGGCGGCGCGCGGGCGCGAGACGTTGCGGTACGGCCCGATGAAGCCGGTCGGCCTGACCAATCCGAATGATCCGACGATCAAGCCCTACGCCGTGGTGCAGCTGCGCCAGGACAACAAGCTCGGCACGCTCTACAACATGGTCGGGTTCCAGACCAAACTGAAATATGGCCCGCAGCAGCAGATCTTCCGCACCATTCCGGGCCTCGAGAGCGCCGAATTCGCCCGGCTCGGCGGTCTCCACCGCAACACCTTCCTGAACTCGCCAAAACTGCTCGACAGCCAGTTGCGCATGCGCGCCCAGCCGCGGCTGCGGTTCGCCGGACAGATGACGGGCTGCGAGGGCTACGTGGAATCCGCCAGCATCGGGCTGATCGCAGGCCTCTATGCCGCCGCCGACAGATGCGCGCGCGCACTGTCCCCGCCGCCGCCGACATCAGCGCTTGGCGCCCTGCTCGGCCATATCACCGGCGGGCATATTGAGACGATCGAGTCGGGCACGCGATCGTTCCAGCCGATGAACATCAATTTCGGCCTGTTCCCGCCGCTGGCCACGCCACCAACCAGGAAACCCGACGGCACGCGGCTGCGCGGCAACGAGAAGACGGTGGCGAAGAAGCAGGCGATCAGTGCCCGCGCGCTGTCCGATCTCGATCGCTGGATCGCCGACAATCTCCGCGTTGCTGCAGCGGCCTGAGCTCTCATGAAACTGCCCGACGATGATGCCGCCGTGTTAGGCGCGCGCTGGAACGAAGGCGTGCTGCTCAAGCGCGACGTGTTCTCCACGGTCGAGCGCGGACGCTACCGCGGCGACACCGGCGAGGTCGACGCGGTGCTGCGCCGGCTCGACGAGGTGCCGTGGTGGTCGTTCATCCCCGCGCGCCATCTGTTCGCCCGCGAGCGCAAGGCGCTTGCCCTGGCCAAAGGGCTCAATGTCGGTCCGGAATTATTGTGGGCGGGCAAGCGCGCTCTGGTGCGCGGCTTCATCGACGGCGTGGCGCTGCATCTGGCCAAGCCGCATGGCGACATCGCCTATTTCCGCTCGGCCAAGGTCGCCCTGCATCGGCTGCATCGCGCCGGCATCTGCCACAATGATCTCGCCAAGGAGCAGAACTGGCTGCGTGGCCGCGATGGGCTCGCCTATCTCACCGACTTCCAGCTCGCGGCCTGCTTTTCGAGCCGCAGCCGGCTGTTCCGGATCGCGGCCTATGAGGATCTCCGGCATCTTCTGAAGCACAAGCGCAGTTACGCGCCCGATGCACTGACGCCGAAGGAGCGCAAGATCCTGGCGCGCAAATCGCTGGTGGCGCGGCTCTGGCTGATGACCGGCAAGAAGGTCTATCGCGCGATCACCCGCGGCCTGTTCAACTTCACCGATCGCGAAGGCGGCGGCCGGCGGCTCGTGAATGATGCGCCGGTGCTGATCGAGCTGATCCGCCAAAACCCCGACGTGCGCGATGCCGCCATCGTCGCCTTCGCCGACCGCCGCGCCGGCGTCGGGCTCTACGCCTTTGTCGAGGCGAGCGAGCGCGCGCTGGAGCCGCAGCTGCGCAGCGCACTTGCCGCCGCCAAGGGTCCCAAGCCGCCGGAGCATATCCAGGTGGTGCAAGCCTTGCCGCGCGACGCCAGCGGCAAACCGCGCACCGAAATCCTGCAGCTGGTGGCGATGAACCAGCTCGACCTGATCGAGCCGATGATGCGCAGCGAGGCCGACCGCGCCTTCCTCAAGGACATCATCGAGCAACGCAAGAATTTAAGGGACCGGTTCAATTTCGAGGCCGGCGATCTGACGCTGCCGTCAAATTGACGATGCCATCACCGCTGTAATTTCTTGATGCACGTGGGCTCACTCAGTGCATGAGACGTGCACTCCCAGTCCGGCCCGAAACCATTGTTGACGCTCCGCAGCCCATCCTGTGCGGGAGGGAGCACAACAAACATGATCGAAAAGGCCGCGGCAACAATTACGGCAGTGAGTATCACTGCTTTATGCGCCCCCAGGTGCCATCTGAGCCAGTCCATGCTGGACATATAGCACGGCTCTAAAGAACTGACGCCAGATCGTCCGATTCGCCCGACGTGAAAATTTCATTGTCGTGCGACCCGGCAGCGACCCGGCACTCGTAAAATTCGCTTCACTTTCGGCGGCATGATGATATGGCCGGACTTGTCGCCGGCTCGGTCCGATCGCGAATGAGACCCTGGCCGTGTGAAAACGCAAAAAATCGAAACGCGACGAGAATGACATTCTTCAGTTCGATTTCCAAGTCGAATGCGTTTTCGAATTGGATGCCTGAAACGGTCTTTGACGAATAACTTCTTCTATAGCGATGCAGTGCCTTCGCGTTCTCACACAGCCAAGACCCAGAGCGGTCCTCCATGTGGTTGTCGCGCGCGGTCTCCTTGGGCCCCGCCGGGCCAAAAGCCTAAGGATCTCAGCAGTCGATCAGAGTGCCGGCTATACCCGGCGAAAAGCGCGACCAGAGGATCGATATCACTCGTGCGGAATTAATCGGACGGGGTGTATTTCCTGAGGAGGTTCGAAATGTACAGGCGCGTTCCAGGACTCACGATATCCGCTCTCATTCTGGCGTATGGCGCTGTCGGTGCGATTGCACAGGAGCGAATGACGCCCCAGCCAGATCAGCAACAAACGCAATCCCATCCCACGGACCAGGAAGGGACCGGCACGATGGGGCAACGAGGTATGACTGGCGGCGGCGCGGAAGCTGGAATGATGGGTCGAGGCATGATGGGAGCTGGTATGATGGGAGGGGCTATGATGGGCCACGGCATGATGGGTGAGGGCGCGATGGGACCCCCGATTATGTTGCGCATTATATTCGCTCTCATGGACAGTGATGGCGACGGGACCATCTCGTTGCAGGAGTTTCAGGTGGCTCACGAACGATTTTTCAAGGCAACGGACAGCAACAAAGATGGCCAGCTTACTCTGGAGGAGATGCAAGCGTTCATGCACGGGACCAGAAGACCGGTTCCGCAGCCGTAGGAAGCTCGGGCTGATCTCTTCCGCGCCGCCCACCTCTATCTCTGCCGGACTGACGCTTAGCTTTGTTGGCCCCTGCCGTTCCGCGGTCACATCACTCTGATTCTTTGAGTCGCCGAAAGAGCAGAAAGAGCGGTGCATCGCGAGCGCAACGCGGCTGAAAGCTGACTAGTGTCGTTCGGCGTCGGCCTCTTGTTCCAACTGCACGATACGCGCTCGTAGCGCGTCGAACGTCTCTTCGGCCGCCTCGCTAAACAGCGGATCCTCATGACTGGTCAAGGCCGAAGCGATCTCTGCCCAATCTTGCGGCCCTAAAGCCTTGAGGGCGGCAGGAAAGAAATCACGATCTTCCATCATGATGTGACGCCGCTCTTGCCCTATGAAATCGCGAACGATGTTATCCACATTCTGCCGAAGGATTTCACGATCCGCGAGGACGCTGTCGACCGCTTGAGCGACGCGGCGCAAGCGCTCAGCCCCTTTTTGGTGCTCAAGTGCGAGGTTACCGACCTTTGCAGCCGCAGCGGGATCGCGAATTTTTAGCTTGGCAAAGACCAAGTCTTCCTGGGGATGATGGTACACCTCCGGGTAAAGTTCGAAATAGCCAATGATCGCACGAATAACCTCATAGTCGGGGCGGTCCCCGCGATCAAAGATCTCTAATTCGCGCTCAAGGACAGCGAGCAACATCTCAATATTGCGATGCTCTCGGGATAAACGCTCAATGATCATGGTGGCCTCCGACGAACCATTGAGAGATGAAGAGATTAACTTGAAAACGATCTCAGCTTTTGCGCTAGATCAACCCGGGCCGAACAGAGTGCGGCGGCGGATTCGAGCACTGCATTGCGCGGCAGCGAAGCCCTGTCGTGAACAAGCTCATCGTCCGAGATCTGCATTCGATGTCGCCCGGACGGAAATTAATTGGGGCCCGGTTCGCGCTGAGGCGGCGCCCGGTCGCACCGCGGCGGCAGGTCCGGGCACAGGACGAGCTTGCCCTCGAGACCGCCCGCTTCGAGGCGACGGTGCGCCTCGGCGACCTCATCGAAAGAAATCCGCATAGCGACGCGCGGCCGGATGGCGCCATTCGCCAATAGCTCGAAGACCCGCCCCAGGTCCTCCCGAAACCAGGCAGGGTGTCGCGCCCGCATCAGATTGATCGAGTAGATGCGGACACGCTTGCCGCCGGGCAGCCAGCTCAGCAACGACCTCCAGAGATACACGCGCGCCATCTGCATCAGGAGGGGAACAGGCGACGCTGCGGCTGCACGCTTGCCGTGTAGCCGTAGGCGCAGAGTAGTCCGCCGGCCCTGAGCGCCGCGAACGAGCGGCGGTAGCCGTCTTCGCCGATGCCGTCGAAGACGACGTCGAATCCGCCTGGCAGGACGCGTGTAAAGTCTTCGCGTTGGTAGTCGATCGGCGTGGCGCCGAGCTCGCGGACCAGCGCGGCGTGCTCGCCGCGGGCGGTGCCCCACAGCTCGAGCCCGGCCATCCTGCCGAGCGTCAGGAGCGCCTGCCCGACGGCGCCGGCGGCTCCCTGCACGAGCACGCGCTGGCCTCCTTGCACCTGGGCCTCGCGGTGAAGAAGCTGGTATGCGGTCGTCCAGCTCAAGATCAGCGTGGCCGCCTCCGCTGCGTCGACGCCCGCCGGCACGCGGGTCAGATCGTCGGCCCGGAGCGTGCGATAGGCGGCATTCGACCCGACGACCGTCATATCGGCCACGCGGTCGCCAAGCTGAAGACCGCTCACGCCCTCGCCGAGCTGATCGATTTCTCCGACCACGTCATAGCCCAGCACGAACGGCGGCTGGAGGCGCATCGTTTGCGGGTAGAGGTGGCGCCGGATCACGACATCGGTATACACCACGCTCGACGCGAGCACGCGGACCCGCACCTCGCCCCGGCTGGCCGTCGGCAGCGGAGCGTCGACCACCTCTAGCGCGTCGGGACCGCCGAAGCGCCCGACTTGAACAACCCGGTTGCGCGGCTCCGCCATAAGCGCATTCCTTGCAACTCATGATCCACTTTCGCGACCGCTTTGCCGACATCTCACTTGACGAGCCGGTATGGACTGAACTGCCCATCGCGCGAAAAAGAGGTCGCGTCATTGAGAGGGATCAATAGGTCAAGACGGCTGAGCGATACCCGGCGCGCAAGACGAGCGGCGCTGAAGCGTACGGCAAAAGCGTGTGGTCCTGGCACCCGTTGCTGGTGTCAAGTCGGCGAAGGTCTTGCTTCAGCCCAACCGGGCGCGTAAGGCCATCAATTCGCCGGCGACGGTGGCAAGACGAATTCGTCACCGGGGAGAGTACGCCATAAGCCGTAAAACCATTGCGTGGGGAATGCCGGATGAATCCAGTGCCTCCGCTGTGAATACTGGTGTGCTGACTTACTACCCCCAGCGCACACCAGGCTGCGGGTGCATTGGGCACCCGGCATTCCCCGCGCCCTCTTCCATGAGGGCGATGAGATTTCAGGCAAGGCTCGGGCATCTCATACCGCGAGACCGTAGAAGCGTGCCTGGGCTGTTTGAAAATTGAATCGGTTATCAATCGAGGCGCTGATCCAGGCACATGGACAGCGATGGCATCTCGCGGGTGATGATGCCGACGAGGCCTACGAAAATTCCCGCGACCTGGCCGCGCGCCACAACGTCCACAGCGTCCGGAGCCGCGACGGCAGATGCGGCACGAACGGGTCGGTATCCGCGCGCGACATCCGCGCCAGCTCATGGCGCAGCAGCGCCAGCGGCAGGAAGACCGGCCGGATCGAGCGTGGAACATCGGCAAGCAAGGCAAACGCGGTCTGCAGATGCCGGCGCGCCTCGCCGACCAGCTGGTCCAGCGCCGCCCGCATCTTCGGGGTCTGCTTGCCGGCAAACATCTCGTCCGGGCCGCTGCCGCTGGTCTCCAGGAATTGCAGCGGGAGAAACAATTGGCGCCGCGCGGCGTCGCGCGGCAACGCGGCGATGACCTGCGTAAAGCCCTCGGCGAGACCGGCGTGACGCGCCAGATGATCTGTCGCCGCCGAAGGCGGCCCCATGATCGCTGCCGCCAGCCCAAACAGCGCCGCGGAGGTATCGTTGGCATATCCCTCCAGCGCCGCGAGCGTCGGCATCGGGTCGTTGTAGAGGTCGAACGCGTGCTCGTCGATCAGGCGTGACAGCGGCTCGACCGGCAACTCCCATTGGCCAATCGCGCGCAGCAATTCGGCCGCGACCGGATTGCCCTCGACCCCGCCATGGCCGGCACCTTCGAGCATATCGCGCCACCATTGCAGCCGGATCTCGCCAGGCAGCGCCTGGCTCACGGTATCGCGAACCCGGGAAATCTCGACGTTGAAGGCATAGAGCGCCAGCAGCCCGCGCCGCTCCCTGGCCGGCACGAACAGACTGGAGGCGTAGCGCGCGAAATCGTGGGTGCGCACCAGGCCGGCGCAGTAGGCGGCCTGCTCGATGCTGCCGTCCACGGCAGTCATGATATGGCGCTCATGGCACGGCAATCAGCGCCGCGGCGACCCGCCGCCGCTCGCCGATCATGACATTGTAGGTGCGGATCGCAGGTCCGGTCTGCATGACGTCCATGACGACCTTCACTGCTCGCAACGCGTTACGCAACTCGGCCGGCGGCAGCCAGACCGTGGTGCCGGTGCCGACGATCAGCGTGTCGATGCCATTGGCGGCCTCGAACACACGCTGCAGCGAATATCTGTCGATCTCATCGGTGCGCGTAACCGCCCAGGCCCAGATCGCATCGGGCAGGCACAGCAACGAGCCGCGATGCGACATCCCGGCAAAGGCAAAGCCGCCCTGGCCATAGGCGTCGATCGGCGCCGACCTCGGAAGATGCGGAGCGTCCATGGCAGCCGGCATGATGTCGTCCGAAACGGTTTCCACCCCAGGGCACAAGCTGGAAAGCCAGCCTTCGGTTCCCGGCCTATTTCTTCGCCGGCTTGTCCGGCGCGTCCCGGTGGGTGCCGACGCCAAGATAGATCAGGATCGGCGCGGCGATGAAGATCGAGGTGTAGGTACCGACCAGCACCACGCCGAACATCATGACGGCGGTGAAGCTGTGAATGGCGTTGCCGCCGAACAACAGCAGCGCCAGCAGCGCCAGCGTCACCGTGACGTGCGTAATGATCGAGCGCGACAGCGTCGAATTGATCGACTCGTTGAGGAGCTGCGGCATCGGCATCTTCTTGTAGCGCCGCAGCATTTCGCGGATACGGTCGTAGATCACCACGGTGTCGTTCAGCGAATAGCCGAGAATCGTGAGCAGGGCCGCGATACTGGTGAGGTCGAAATCAACCTGGGAGATCGACATGAAGCCGATGGTCAGCACGATGTCGTGGACGTTGGCGATCATGGCGCCCAGCGCGAACTGCCATTCGAAGCGGAACCAGAGATAGATCAGGATCGCGAAGATCGCGAGCATCAGTCCGAGCATGCCGTAGGCCAGCAACTCCCCGGATACCCGCGGTCCCACCACCTCGACGCGGCGGTACTCGACGGCATCGCCAAGCGCGCCGCGAACCTTCTGCACCGCGCCCTGCTGCGCGGCATCGCCGCCCGGCTGTTCGGCCACCCGGATCAGGACGTCGGCCGGCCCGCCGAATTGCTGGAGCTGCACGTCGCCGAGACCGAGGCTGCTGAGGGTCGCCCGCATCGTGGCGATGTCGGCGGCTCCGGACTTGGCCTTGATCTCCATGAGCGTGCCGCCCTTGAAGTCGATGCCGAAATTCAGCCCGTGGGTGAAGAACAGCGTGATCGCGACGATCGACAGCGCCGCCGAGATCGGGAACGAGATCCGACGGAAGCGGGTGAAATCGAAATGGGTTACGTCGGGGACGATGCGCAACGAAGGCAACAGTCCGAGCGCGCTGACCACGGTCAGCACGACGATCAGGATGCCAAGCCCGATGAGAACAAAATGCGTCACAATAGCTCCTGCTGGCCTTAGATCGGCACGCTACGCGGCCGCTTCCACCGCACCCACCCGGCCACGATCAGCCGGGTCAGCGTAAAGGCGGTGAAGACCGTAGTGATGATGCCAATGCCGAGCGTCACGGCGAAGCCGCGCACCGGGCCGGTGCCGATGTAGAACAGCACCGCGGCGGCGATGAAGGTCGTGATGTTGGAATCGAGAATCGTCGACAACGCCCGCTTGAAGCCGGCATCGATGGCGGAAATCGCGTTGCGACCGCCGCGCAGCTCCTCGCGGATGCGTTCATAGATCAGCACGTTGGAGTCCACCGCAATACCGACCGTGAGCACGACGCCGGCGATGCCGGGCAAGGTCAGCGTCGCGTTCAACAGCGACAGCAGCCCGAAGATCATCGCGACGTTGATGGCGACAGCGATGTTGGCGAACAGGCCGAACAGCCGATAGGTCAGCAGCATGAACACGATGACCAGAATCGAACCGACATAGGCCGCGAGCTCGCCCTTCTCGATCGAATCCTGACCGAGCCCGGGGCCGACGGTGCGTTCCTCAATCACGGTCAACGGCGCCGGCAGCGCACCGGCGCGCAGCAGGATCGACAGCTCGTTGGCGGACTGCACGGTGAAATTACCGGAGATCTGCCCCGAGCCGCCGGTGATCGGCTCGCGGATCACAGGTGCCGAGATGACCTCCTTGTCGAGCACGATCGCGAAAGGCTGGCCGACATTCTCCTGCGTGGCTTGCGAGAATTTGCGCGAGCCCACGGTATTGAAGCGGAAGCTGACGATCGGTTCGCTGGTGCGTTGATCGAAACCAGGCTGCGCGTCAGAGAGTTCACCACCCGACACCAGAACCTGCTTCTTGACCACGTAGGGAATCTTCGGCGACGAGGCGCTCATCAGAACTTCGGAGTCGGGGGGCACCCTCCCCGCTTGTGCCTGATCCGGCGGCACGGTCGGGTCGACCATGCGGAATTCCATCTTGGCGGTCTTGCCCAGTACGTTCTTGACTTCAGTGGGATCCTGCAGGCCCGGCACCTGCACCAGGATGCGGTCAGTGCCCTGACGCTGAATAATGGGTTCGACGGTGCCGGTCCCGTTGATACGGCGCTCGACGATCTGGATCTCTTGCTCGATGGTCTGGCGGATGCGCTCGGTGATAGCGGCCTGCGGCACCGTGAGGCGGATCAGCCCACCGCCAGCGTCGCTCACCTCCAGGCTGCGCTGGCCGCTCGAGCCCATGAGTCCGCCAAGCGGTTGCGACAGCTCGCGCAGTTTGGCCAGCGCGGTCGGCAGATCGGGCTCCTTGACGCGGACCTCGACACTATCGGCTCGCACGGCAAGGCCCGTATAGCCGAGCTTGGCATCGCGCAGCGTGCGGCGGACGTCGTCCCCGATCTGCTTGAGCTTATCCGACTTGATGTAGTTCGAATCGACTTCGAGCAGCAGGTAGGAGCCGCCCTGCAGGTCGAGGCCGAGGACCATCCTCCGCTGCGCCCATGCCGGCCAGGTCTTGACCTGGGCCTCGGGAAAGAAATTGGGAACGGCGCAAAGGCACACCACGAGCGCAATCAGGATGATACCCAGCGCCCTCCACCGTGTGAAATACAACATCGAGTTGACCCGTTCGGTCCAGTCAGATCAGGGAAGGTGGCGAAGCCGCGATCAGCTTGCGGACGTCTCGTCCTTGTCTTTTTCCTTGTCCTTATCCTTGGCGGTATCGGCCTTTTCCTTCGCCGGCTCGCCCTTGGCGCGGACGCCCGAAATCATCTGCCGCATCTGCCGCACCCGGACGCCGTCGGAGATTTCGAACTCGATCTGGTCGTCGTCGACCACCTTGGTGACTTTGCCGACGAGGCCGCCCGACGTGATCACGGTGTCGCCGCGGCGGATGTTCTTCACGAGTTCGGCATGGTCCTTCACCTTCTTCTGCTGCGGCCGCAGAATCAGGAAATACATGATCACGAAGATCAGCGCGAAAGGCAGAAGCGACATCAACATGCTGTTGGTATCGCCGCCGGCCGCAGCCTGGGCGTAGGCAGGGGTTATCAGCATCAGGACAATCCTCGTGAAAAACGGGAAACAAACCGGCAGCGCCGCAAGCCGCGGGGCCAGCCGGTTCGGGCAAATTCGCGCGGACTATAGCGACCGCGGTCCCAATTGCAACGTGGCCGGCCCCCTCATTTGGCCCCGCTTGCGGGCGCGCCAAAGGCCCGATAAGGCTGCGCGGTCAGGAACTTGAGACATGTCGAAAAAACCCAGAAAAACCGCGTCCCAGCCCGCCGCCCCAGCCTCCGACGAGAAGTCCGTGAAAATCGCGTCAAAACGCCCCATTGAGCTCTCCGCCGACGATACCGGGCTGCGGATCGCGTGCGCGCTCGAGGCCATTGCGGCGCATCTGTCGGCGAACGCGCCCACGGCCGGCGTGCCGCAGGC
>Ga0307516_10005837_pt1 | contig 14585 bp, 14 predicted proteins | sample 19_EM_MG_FD_203310 | JGI IMG/M metagenome (GOLD analysis project Ga0307516, IMG submission 203310) | Populus trichocarpa ectomycorrhiza microbial communities from riparian zone in the Pacific Northwest, United States - 19_EM | ecosystem: Host-associated > Plants > Roots > Unclassified | place... | reverse complement strand
AGTTCGAGCTCACCGGAGTAGTACTGATCGCATTGCGTGGATGGTGGAATTGAAGACGGTAGTGGTGAGCGCCCATAGGCTTGAACGCTTGCTTACTGACGAGCCTGAACATGATGACGGTCGGCTAATTTTCACTTCTCGTCAATTTAGCAAAAGTCAGTCTTCAATATTCTAGCCATTTAGAGAGATAACGTGACATTAAACGGTCTCACCTTGTTGGTTATGTGCTGAACCCGATTCCCTGGTAGGCTGGAGAAGAAAGAGATGGGGTTACGGACGGAAGTGGAGGTGGTCGGAAGAAAAATTATTATGTGACCCTGACGTGGTGAGGTATGTATGATGGGGAGCAAACACGCTCGGAGGCACGCTAAAAAGTCTGAGTGCTGACTAACTCCCTCCCTTACGACCCGCATGTACACTAACCCTTTTTGTCCACCAAATCCACCACAATCTTGCTAGATCATGGCGTGACTACGCGCTGCCCGTTGAAAACCCTAAAACCAACCCACTCGTGCTGCTGGTTTACGTCGTATGAAGGTTGACGATATGGAGGGATGAAGGCGGATGATAAAGTTGATGATCGGGAGAAAAGGTATCTTCAATTCTCGGTGTGTTGGTATCGATGATCAAGAACACAAGAGAGAGTCCTAACAACAAAAGAGAGCAACACAGTCCCGCTCGCCGCTCCCTGCTCGCCGAGCCACTTTCCCCTGTCGATGACACAACCACCAAAACTAAGCTCCACAGGATCCCCGAGATAAGTAATTCTGCCATCGCGCAGAAGTGCGAAGCCCTCGCATCCCCGTCTCTCCCATATGAAGTCTCCCCCCCGCACAGTCTCTCCGGCCCCGCCGAGTCACAACAAAGCAAGCCACACCCCTTCCGTACCGATATCACTCTCTCCGCTGTGCGCCGCCTGAAAGCAAGGACAGAAAAAACTGACAATGCGTCTCTCCAGCGCGGCCCCGCCACCACGCTCCTTCACTGTCTCTCGCTCTTCACCCAAACCGTGACAAATGTAACAAACACAAAACCCAAGCAAAACTTTCCTCTACAACCAAAAACCCCCCTGAAAAATATGGATAATCGAGCGACTTACCTGGCAACATCCAGTCATCCACGCAGGTCATTCATTAGCAGGTAAACAGTGTGTTAGTTCGGTCTTCTTTTCATCCTCCCTTCGCTTCCGGCACCTCTTCTATCCCATCACTTCCGGCTCCGCTCCACTTCCAACACCACTACCACTCCTTTTATTTCTCAGCCTCGACCCGATGGCTTTCCGGCGAATCAACCGAGGTGGAATGCTCATTCTCCAATAGAATTGATCGCGATATCGGGTGATGCCATTACGGATCGTTCGTAAGATATACCACTTCGGTTGCAGCTTCAACTCTTTCGTGTATAGGGAATGACTTAATTTGCAGGTCGCGTATTCTCGATGTCCGGTCCATTTCATGGTGAAATATTTGAACTGATTGGCATCGTATCCCAAGACCTCATCCATAGATGCACTCGATGCCAGACAGTCCGGTGTGGTACTTGGTTCGAAATGAGTTGTTATCGGGTTGTATTTCAGTGGGATCTCGGCCGGAGTGGATCCCTTAGACCACTCAAAGCTTGGTACAATCATCTCCAGCAGACCGATATCGCATGTCCTGATTGTCCAGTGGTGTCTCCCAGAGGCCCGACCAGCTGTTATCCCTTTGCTAGAATGACCTTGTGTGTCATGGATGGTCGCCAGCGTCCACTCAATATCCTCCTCTGAGCTGTGGTCCAAACTGAATCGTTTCACCTTGTCCCTCTCTTTCCGCTTCTCTTGCCGTCCGTCGTCCATATCTTCACCATCCTCAACGTCTTCAAACTGTTTTCCTCCTCCTTCAATCTTCTCTTCTTTTCCTTCTTCTGTGATTATGTCTCTGTTTCCTACGCCACCCTCGATCTCGCCTTCATTCCCTTCTCCTTCGAACTCGTCTTCTTCTCCTTCTTCGAACTCGTCTTCTTTTCCTTCTTCGGACTCGTCTTCTTTTCCTTCTTCGAACTCGTCTTCTTTTCCTTCTTCGAACTGTTGCGCTGATGGGTTCTGGTAACTCGATGGATACTGTTGGACTGGCGGCTGCGGGTAATTCGACGGATACTGGTGGACTGGCGGCTGCGCATAGTTCAACAGATACTGTTGGACTGGTGGCTGCGGGTCATTCAACGGATACCTGTTGTCCTGCTCATCGGTAATGGTAATCGGCGGTTCTTCTGGTTCCTTGATTTTGTCATCTTGCGCCGTCGTCTGGAGTATGTCTGCAAGCGATATAGTCTTTCGTTTAGCCTTCTTCGTAATCCGTGAATCAATAACTTTATCCTTGAACACCACTGTTCTGTTTCCACTCAATGGTTGATTCGCAGCCATATTCGCTCCTTCCCTCAAGATTGTGTCTGCCATCAATCCTCTCACCGCTGGTATCTTTGACAGGATGGCGCATGCCGATGCTGTTTGGTACGAATTCGGGCGGTGCGTCACTTGGACGCCCGCGGCTCGTTGGAATCGGACGTGAGGACTAGGTGACCGAACCGGATTCTCGTTGATGTTTGTCATTCCCTGATTCTGATTGTTCTTTAGTATGGTCGTGGGGTTCTGGGTTGATACTTCTCTTCCTACCGAGTTTCGTCTGGATCTCCGTTTCTCTGCCAGGATTGTTTTGCGCAACACCGTCTGGCTCTCCACAGATAGTGGCTCATTGGGGCAGTGATCTGCAAAACGTCCAAACTTTCCACAAACCCAGCACTGTACATTGCTGATGTCGAAGGTGTATTCTCCTCCCACAGTTCCTGCTGAGCCGGGTTGACCCCACCGGGATGATAATGGGCCAGCTTATTAAAATCCGAAGCATTTTCCCTCTTCTCCAAAATAGCTAGGATACGAGCCAGAGCTATTGCCTCGTCAGACTTGTTGGTCGGTGGCTGTGTCTGCACTTGTGCAGCTGCGGCGGATGAGATCATTCTGGGCGGAACGATGTACGCAGGTGTCATTGACTGGTTCGGGGCTGTATGGGAAACGTCTTCGTCGAACGGATCTGCTTCACCGATCATCTGATAGCAGCTAATAACTTTCTCAATAACAGCGGAGAAACGTGCTGTATACTTATCTGCTCCTAGGGAGAACTCGACCAATCGTTTCTGAGGCATATCACGCATACCACGTAGAAAACTCATTGCCAGCTGATTGCTCATTTCCGGTGTGCTCTTCCTGTCAATCAGTTTAGCCCGATGAACATAAGACGCAATAGATTCTCCCTCATGTTGAGATAACACGGCTATCTCATTTTGTATCTGCCATTTCTTCTTCTCCAATTGTACTCCGTCTCCGTACTTGTTCTTGAATGCCTTGACTGCTGTCTGCCAGTCTTTCTTGTCTGCATGAGGCATGTCGAGGTTCCACCATTTGGCCGCTTCACCCTTTAGGTGCTGACGGAAGAAACGGAGTCTATTCTTGTCAGTACGTTGATCTTCTTCCATCTGATCCAGCGCGAATTCAATATCATCAAGGAACTCCTCATGATCTTCTGATCCATCTTTTGGTCCGGTAAAATCTTTGATAGTTACGTTAACCATCTTGGCTTTTGGTAGTTTCGACGGGACGGCAGGGGTCTTGATCGTGTTTAAAGTAGGGTCCGACGTCGGGTCCAGATCTAGCAACTGTATCAGTGATACCGTAAAGGGACAACTTCCTCAAAGTCTCCCAAAGCCTGTCGTCGGTGGAATCTGAGGTGTCCGCCGTAGTGGTTTGGTGATTTTGGATTACGTTTTCGGTGTCGTCTCTGATGTAGAACTCGGGGTTTTCGGTCGAAGGGAATTTCGGGTACACCTGTAGAAGTCCGTTGACGTAGAGATCAGCAATACCAGCAATGTACGAATCACAGATGATTCTGGGCTCGAGACGGATGAAATCTAGCACTGAAATCTCCTCAGGTTCCACGTTTGCTGTACTCCCTTCTGGTCTCGCTGTCCACGGGACAGCTGCTCTTCGGGGGGTTGGGCCGGGGGGGCACGGTTTGATCGTTCCAGAATAGAAGATGCAGAAGATTCTGTGGGCAGAGGTGCTGAAGGAGACCAAGAGGTGGAAGAGCAGGTGGACGGTCCGAGACCTGCTGGCCGATGGGAGATGTGGGCAGGCAGTGCAGGACTTTCTCTCCTCTACGGACATGGGGAAGCTAGTGCTGCCGCTGCGAAAAGAAGGCGACGCCGGAAGTGAGGTGTCTGAGTGAGAGCTCCGGGAGTGCAGGGAGCGGCAAGAGGAGCGGGATGCCGAGGTGGAGGCGCTAGGTGTCGCGGATGCGATGGGTGCCGCGGAGGAACTACCGCACTTCCTACTCACACCCTCGCTCATGGCATTGACAGGCGTGGATTAGGGGGCGGGTCACGCGTATCTTTTTTTCTTTCCTTTGCTGATTGCCTTGGGCGAATTTACTCTTTTTTGGGACAGAACTTTTTTTTTTTTTTTTTTTTCATTACTCGTGTGCGACCTATCTAGATCATGACGAGGGGCGCGCGCCCATATGTACAGTCCGGTTCCCCGCTGCAGTCCGCGTGTAGCGGCACGGTGCAAGCTTCCCTCTGCCCTCCGCCCAGGCCTGTCCAAACTGGGCGGAGGGCAAAGGGGAGGTTGTAACGTGCCGCCACCGCGCGGACTGCCGACAGAAAAACCGGGCAAAGGTGTACGCTGCCGTGATCTACACAGGTCGAATGCGAGTATGATTAAACAAAAAAAAAGACCCCGGCAATCCTGTCACCGGGAAATCCACGCTCGTGTACCGACTTGCACGCAGATGACCGGGCTGTGAGCGATAGTTCACCATATTTGATGGCGAAACCCGTCGAGTCAAGAAGCTGGCACAGCCTGATTTGACGACCATGAGCTTCACGAAAAAAACGTATATTATTGTAAATTATATTATATTACAAACGGTTTCCTCCGAAAGACGCTGAACATCAGGTTGGCGACAGGCTCAAGAGATTGTAGATACGTGCTCCAATATAAGGACTGTTCTCAAGTGTGTACTGATCCACGGGGGTAACTACATCAAACCATTCCGACCTTCACCAAATTATTCCACCTGTAGCCTCCTGATGATCACCAATGCGAATCAGATCGCACGTAGTTCTTGCCGTGGGGTAGTCGCACGCTCTAGCTGCCAAGGGATTCGCATTGTTGCTTGGTGGTTTGCGGAAAAGACTCTCGTGGTGACAGGCGGACTGGGTGGTGGTGTATGCGGAGACGAGGAGCGGCTGTTTGGCGAGCCCTGGGAAACTGACGGCACACGACGCTGGAGTGCCGATCGAGTACGCAAAATCGAGCAGTCCTGAAGGGCTGTCAAAGAGTGGGGATCCTCGAATTCAACGCTTGTGTAGGTGTAGGTATCAAAGGGAATAAGAGTAGAATTCCCTGACAATCTTCGTAAATAAGCCAGCCAGTTATGTTAGTACATATTTTGAGGAGCGCGGAAGTGACGGGGTTGTGCATACTTACATACGCTCATGGATGCGAACGGAAGGTGTTCAATCAATCTGCGGTCGGAATTTTGATCGCTTCGCGCGCGTGTTGCTGACCGGGCATACATCTGGGGAACGCACAAATCGCGGAGTCGGTGTGACTGCTGATTGTGAAGTCATCAGTGTGCCGACATGCATCTGGGGCACGCACAAATCGCAGGGTCGGTGTGACTGCTGATTGTGATATAATCATCGACCCCAAGACGAGGGCGCTAGCCTTCGCACGTGGGTTGCCAAATTTGCCTTAGGGCTGGCTGCCATGACTAGTGGAGTTAGCCAGTCCCGTGAATACACCTAACAACCTTGACTCCAATAAAGAAAGCTTCGTTTCACGGCTTCCCAGTATGTCTCGCATCCCCCAACATATCTTGCCTCCTCCCCAACAAGTCTCATATTCGCCCCGAATTGATGTCCGTCGGCTCCTCGGCCTACGCCTTGCGCGGAGGTCGTGCTACATTCAGTATCCGACCTCCAAACCTGGCGATGGCTACGGAAAAACGGGAATATCGATGGCGCCCACGACTGCTACAGTAATGGTGTCGTTTGGAAACTGCCACCTGCAAAGTAGCGCGATTTGTAAGCCACCTACACCCGTTTTCTGTTCACATAGGCTAGCATTATGTAGCCAGAGTACATATGCCAACCTTCCTCTCCTTGGTCTCGGTCTCGTCGCCAGCTACGTCAGGTATGCAAGTTGGTATGAAAGCGGCCGTGATAACCGTCTCGATGCCGTCTTACAAAAAGACCGACCCGATTGTTGATCCGGATATCGCCGATCGGCCGATGTCGGGAGGATGGTCGAGAGGGTGATCGAATCTCCTCCAAGCAGTTACGACCTCATCACCGGCAATTCTGGCACTGGGAAATCCACGCTCGTCTGCCGTCTTGCACGAAGATTACCAGGCGTTGTCTACGTCACCATACCTTTAGCAGTGCCGACTGGCTCGGCCAGTGCACTCCCCTGTCTCGTGCGTGCCTTGGAGGCAGCCCTCAACTTGGGGCCCACTTGTACGTGGTCACGTGAAATATTCAACAAGGTCATCACAACGCGCGAATCCGGTCAGTATCGTCAACCCTTCTGTTTTGTTTACGTGTTAATATATTTTGTCAAGAGAGCGACCAATCTTATAACGCATACCTCCTTTGGATGGAGGATTTCAGGCGAGCCGCTGCGCGCTTCAAAGCAAAGCACAAGACCTGGGCAGTGAACATCATAGACGACATGAATGTGATCGCGGAGAAGGATCCGCGATTGTTACGGATTCTTCAGGAAGACGCGGAATGGGCTGCCGACAATGATGCCTACGAAACAATTTTCGTCACATCGGATGTGGGGGTCCTCGAGATGATGAATGGCGAGTTACAACAGGCGTCTGCGTATTGCGGTATTCTGATTATACGTGCAGACTCCGACAGGTCCAGAGGCAGTAATAATTGCAGGATAGGTGACCTGACTACTTCCGAAGCCAGGAAATACCTCGACAAACAGCGTATATCGCAGCAGCACGCCGACAAAATCATTAACAGCTGCGGCACCCGCATTTCGACCTTCATGTCCGTTTGCAACTCGATCAAAAGAGAGTTGAAATAGATGGTTCGTTCCCAATCATGATATTGCAAGCGTTGGTCTAACCCATTCAGAATTGATCTCAACCATGAGGGCGGAGTCGCTGCAACAATTCGAGCGGGCCGCCGCCAAGGTGGATCTTCAGACGGCATACCGGGTTGCCGGTTTGGTCCTAAAAAACGGTAGACTCAAACAAAGCGACTTGTGAACAGTGTAAAAACGGCGAACGGGACGGCCGGGCTCTCCTGGAGCGGAATATTTTCGCCGATAGTAGAGGAGGGTAAGGTTAGTTAAAATAGATTGGCTGCTAGTGATAAATTGAGGGCTGCACTCCGAGTATCTGCGCGATGGGGCAGAGCCCATAACCGCAGTCTTCGGAACAAAATCGGTCTTTGTGACGCTGGCTCTTATCGTATCATTTTGTAGGTGTTTGCATCCAGTCTGTCGCATGGACGTCCTACGCGCTGCGCTGCCACCACCGCCACAAATCTACTCGATCCAGCTCCGACAAAGCAACGAGGTGTGGCGGACCTATTTTTTAACACGTCCGCGTTGTCACATCGCTGGAGGCATAACCTTGTCGTTCTAGCAGGTCCGGGTGTGTCCGTGTAGCCTTCCGGGTGTAGAACACGTCAGCTACCCATGACGGCAGGCGGGCCATTTGTGACTGTTTAACGCGGGAGAAGACGCACGGTTCCAAGAAGGAGATAGATATATAGTGTGGTGATTAGGAGGGGAGATGGTGCAAGGCTGCCGCAAGTGGCCGATGAGCCAACGGATGTGGCTCACCGCCCCAAAACGCGCTGTTCCGAAGGATTCCGAAAGAGAGCGAGCACGACACGACGTACTGTCGTAAAGCTCGCTGCTAGGCCTTGATAAGTAATGTAGGGAATGACCACCGGGCTCTGCGAACTTCAATCTTGTCTCGCCTATCTTGAGTTGATCACGAGGTAGATAGCCGTTTTTTTCAATTCATTCGGAGTTTCGGGTTTCACATGTCAAGACTTATAGCCATGACGTCCGCAACGTACTAATTTCACTCAAGAGCTAACATGCCAACACCATACTAACGCACACGGTCCCGCACCACTATTTCGTCATACATTCTGGTGAACAGGTGCGCGTTAAGCGTGAACAATGCGTCAGCAAAAAATCCACCCCGGCTTTTGACGAAACAAAAAAGTAAAAGAAGAAAGACAAGGAAAGAGAAACAAGGTGGGGAACATCCACAACTACCGCGCAAGGTCCTCGTAATCCCCACAAACTGACAAACGCACGCGAGAAATTGGTGGAAAAACGACGGCCGGCGGCGGTAAAACCCGCAGAAAGATGGAGATAAGCCGACAATTCCACCTAGGGATCCACAAAACCCATAACGAACAAGTAAAACCACTGGTAAAAAAAAAAAAAACAAGAAAAGAATAGAAAAAAATGAAAAGAAAAGGAAAAGAAAAAAAAAAAAGGAAAAAAAACGAACCGATAAAAACAAGGCGAAAACAAATGACTGAAAAAGCCAGAAACCAGCAAAACCCGCAACACATAAGAGATAAAAACCTACACGAAAGAAGGAGTAGAAAAATTCACTGAAAGCTCAGCAGGAAACAGAGGAAGAGAAAAAAGAGTCAAAACTGGAATGAAAAGAGAAAAGTAGAAACGCCTCCAAAGGTAATCCGGTCATACCGTGGTGGTTAGCCAGATTCACCCAAGATCATGCTGCGATATCCCGAAGGCATAACGTCGTAGAATTGGGGACCCGGGTCCTCTTTCCACGGCTTATTGCACATTACACAGCGGAGGCCGAGGGTGGTCTTGTGAAGCTTCCATTGGGAAAAACATGCGTTATGAACATTTTTTCCGCAGCCTGCCATGCACCAAATGATGGCCTCACCTGCTTTGAACGGGGATAGGCAGATCGGGCAGCCATCGTAATTCAGCGGCTTACGTACGCAGTTGCCGGAGGTGTTTTTCGGGGATCCGTAGACATTGCCGAAGGTCCTGTTGATGGACCTGTGGGCGGCGAAGATGCTTAGGCCCTGCGAGTTCACCGTACGGTTTAGGTAGCGCAGGGTGTGCTCGTGCAGGTCTGGATGGGTGCCTTCGAGACACTCAAGACAGCCAGCAACCACGTTGTTGCCACCAACGCCGTAACCCCTCTCTCGGCCGGGATGCCTCACACGGTTGGCGCGGTCGCTGCGGTCGCGTGTCAGCAGGTTGTTAGGGTGAGCCGAGCGGGCGCGGCTCTCGAGGTGTCTAATACGCTCGCCGTGGCTGAGGGTCTCCACACGCGGTGCGCGACCGGCACCAGAGGCGGTCATGGCAAGGTGGCCACCCGGGGTAGTTCTATCGGCGCCACTGCGAGGCACAACTGGCGCGGGGTGCGATGTGCGGCCATCACGAGCGCTATAGCTGTCGCCGCCGGCGGTGGGGTTTGGGCGGTCGGGAGGGAGATTGGCCGAGGCAGCAACGCGGGCCGGCTGTGCGCGGCTGGTACGAGCGACGGGCGTCGAAAGCTCGGAAAAGTCGCCACCCGGGGCAGGCCTATCGGTGCCACTGAGAGGCGCAACTGGGGCTCCGCGCAAAGTGAGAAAGCGGTTGCCGCCAGCAGGGGGGTAGGGGCGGACGGGAGGGAGATTGGCCGAGGCAGCAATGCGGGCCGGCTGTGCGCGGCTGGTACGAGCGACGCGCGTCGAAAGCTCGAAAAAGTCGCCACCCGGGGCAGGTCTATCGGTGCCACTGAGAGGCGCAACTGGGACTCGGTGCGATGTGCGCAGGCTGCTGCCGCCGGCGGGCGGGTTGCGGCGGTCGGGAGGGAGATTTGCGGGCACAATGCGAGCCCGATTCACGCCGTCGGCACGAGCCACACGCTTGTCAGGTTTGGCAAACTTGCCACCCGAGGCAGTCCTATCGGTGGGGCTGCGAGGCGCAACAGGCCCGGGGTGCGACGTGAGGTTGTCACGAGAGACGTGGAAAGCACCCGTGGCAGAATTGTCGTTGAAGCCGATAGGATTGGGGATGGCGCGGGTATTGTTCATGTCGTAAGCGTTCTCGAAAGGAACATTACCGCCTGCATGCTCGGCGAAGCCAGGAGGGATGACGGGAGGGGTAAACACGAAAGGGAGCATATTTTCGGCCTCGGGGGAGTTGGCCATCATATCGCGGAAACGACTGGTGGCGGCGATATGCTCAGCTTGTATGGCGCGTTCGAAGTCGATGGGAGTGGCGGCTATGAAGCGATTGTCGGCCGACGGACGCTCCGTAGATGACTGCCCGGAACGAATTGGGGGGGCGCCGGCTGCAGATAACGCAGATTTCTGCTTTGGGGGCGAGATTTTTCTGGCTTTCGATGGAGGTGCGGCTGTCGCAACACGCTCGCCAAATACGGGCAGCCCAGTCTGGCGCTCGCCGATATACTCCACTGAGGGCGACCGGGTGCGTGAAGGGGTTTCCTCCATTTTGCGCTTCCTTGAGTGAGAAACCATTGTTGCTGAGTTTCTATCCGATTCTCTTTATCGATTGCTTTCTTTTTGTAGATGGTCCACTCGAGATGGTGAATTTGACGGTGGAGTGTGATTAACCGACGTACTTGTATTGTACGTTGTCGAAGGATCTGTGGCTGGAGATGAGCTTCAGCACTGGCCGCCTACGGTTAGTAGAGCCCAGCAAATGAGGGGTGGGGGCACGACTTACCTTTTTTTTTTTTTTTGATCGACCGACTTTCGATGCGCGTTGAGTGCACTCAGCACAGGTGGCTTTACTTCCCGGTTGCACCGGAGAGCGAGGATAAGTGGAAGGGGCTGCGTTCAGCAAGTCAGGTTTTGATTCTCTAGCTGGTTGGAGATACAATAGAACGACAAACTTACCTCGTTGCTGTCAGATCTTCTGTAGCAGCGTCGATCTGGATTGTAGAAATGTCTCGCAACTACGCGAAGTCGATCCCCGCTAGTTAGCCGAACGCACAAATCAACGACAATCAGACTTACATTGTTAGACTTACGTTGTTGCTGTGAGACTTACCGCTCGCCGCCGTTGATCTGGATTGTAGAAATGTCTCGCAACTACGCGAGGTCGATCCCCGCTAGTTAGCAGGACGCACAAATCAACGACAATCAGACTTACGTTGTTAGACTTACGTTGTTGCTGTGAGATCTTTCCGCTCGCCGCCGTTGATCTGGATTGTAGAAATGTCTCGCAACTACGCGAGGTCGATCCCCGCTAGTTAGCCGGACGCACAAATCAACGACAATCAGACTTACGTTGTTAGACTTACGTTGTTGCTGTGAGATCTTCCCGCTCGCCGCCGTTGATCTGGATTGTAGAAATGTCTCGCAACTACGCGAGGTCGATCCCCGCTAGTTAGCCGGACGCACAAATCAACGACAATCAGACTTACGTTGTTAGACTTACGTTGTTGCTGTGAGATCTTCCCGCTCGCCGCCGTTGATCTGGCTCGCAGGGCGAGCGAAATGTCGCACTAAAATGCGAAGTCGGCTTTTCAGTCAGGTAGAGAAAGGAAGGAATGGCAACCAGACTTACCTTGATGCTTTGGAAGCAGTGCTCACCGGTTGTTGTCAGCGTGGTGTGTGGGGTGCAGCGAAACGATTAGCAGCTGTGCGGGAGTCGAATGCATCTCGTTAGCTGGGGAACAGATGGGAGGACACACTGGCTTACCTTTTTGTTGGGCGATGTCAGTTAAGGAGGGGAGGGGAGGGGGGGTGGTGGTGATCACTCTCTCCTGGAGATGGGCTCTCGTTGTTTTTCAGATGAAGGGAGTGGTGGAGAAGGACGATGGAGGGAGCGGGGGGAAACTGCTGATTTTATAGTTGAGATTGCCCGCCAAGCCAAGCGTTCGTTCGCCGATCATTGCCGATTGAGGCCCATGCTGAGGGATACCGCGCGGGGTGCTCAGCGCCGTGTGTTGGCGGTCGGTGCCCGTTCTGAGGGATACCGCGCTGATGCTCGGAGTGTAAACTGCCGACCGAGGCCCATGCTGAGGGATACCGCGCGGGGTGCGCAGCGCAGTGTGTCGCCGGTCGGTGCCTGGTCTGAGAGATACCGCGCAGATGCTCGGAACAGCAAACTGCTGCCCGACGCCCATGCTGAGCGATACCGCGCGGGGTGGTCAGCGCTGTGGGTTGGCGGTCGGTGCCCGTTCTGAGGGATACCGCGCTGATGCTCGGAGTGTAAACTGCCGATCGAGGCCCATGCTGAGGGATACCATGCGGGGTGCGCAGCGCAGTGTGTCGCCGGTCGGTGCCCGTTCTGAGGGATACTGCGCGGATTGCCGAGAGCTGTATCGTCCACAAACTCAAGCTCTGCTAGCAGGAGCCTCCCCTTGCTTACGCCCCGACTTTGCCCGTGCAGCCGGCCGGTTGGTTTGTCTGCTGTCGGCACTCAGCAGCGCCCAGCAGCATGTGATTGCACATGCGACCAGTCAACACAGCCGCGGCAGAGCTGTTGGCATGGTGGGCCCAAGACTCTGCGTTCGGCTCAGCTTCGGCAGGGGGTGCAATCGCCGACGGTCGAGGTGGGAGGCCGCTGCTGCGAGGCAGCTCATGCACGACGAACATCCATCGCGGCCGTGTCGATTAAATCTCGTCATGATCTAGAGCGGTCGCATGCGGGCGAGGATAAAAAAAAGGCCGTGTCGATTGGATCTCGCCATGATCTAGAGCGGTCGCATGCGGGTGAGGATAAAAAAAAGGCCGTGTCGATTGGATCTCGCCATGATCTAGAGCGGTCGCATGCGGGTGAGGATAAAAAAACGGCCGTGTCGATTGGATCTCGCCATGATCTAGAGAGGTCGCATGCGAGTGAGGATAATAAAAAGGCCGTGTCGATTGGATCTCGCCATGATCTAGAAAGGTCGCAGGCGAGTGAGGATAATAAAAAGGCCGTGTCGATTGGATCTCACCATGATCTAGAGCTGTGCTTCGGTGCCGCGCCAGCCTCGCTCAATCAACACGGGGTTGTATTGTTTGATCGTTACTCGCATGCGACCGCAGCCAGCTGGGTTGGCGGCGGCCAACAACAGCGTCCCGTCAGCCGTATCCCGTGCCGTCGTGTTGGCGGCGGCGGTCAGGCGCACAGCGGAAGAGCGTCAGCGCGAGTGGGTTGTCGCACGGCGCGCCAGGGGGCGGGGACACGGCAGCCACGGGAGCGGTGAGTGGGCGGCGAGCGACCGCACGAGCTGACAGCGGTGGGCGGAAGTGCAGCCAGCCCAGCGGCGGCAGAGCGGACGCGGGTGGCGGGCGGGCGGGCGAGTGAGCGCAGGTGCAACGGCACGGCCGGACGGAGACGGAGCGCGGGCGAGCGGCGGCGAAAACAAATCGCTCGTCTCGACGGACGCCAGCTACCGCGCTCGTTATATACTCAGCAGCCAGGCGGCGGGTCATGCGTGCGCGCAGCCCCCCCGCGCTCCAAGGCCGCGCGCGGGTTTCCGCATTCCGGCACGTGAGACACGGCGCATTCCACAGCCCCTGACGTGCTCCGGAGGCGGGCATGGTGCGCGCGCCGCGACAGGGTGATATCCCCGCTGCGGCCAGCATGCCGAGGCGACGGCCGGACGAGGGTCGGAGCACGGACCGCGTCGCAGGCCGTTCCTGCAATTACCGCTCGGCGCCCGCGGAAGCGGCAATCGCTTCCGTTGCTCTGTCTGCACGTAGCTGGCGCGGCGATGGCGGCGAGTCTGCACGTCGCGCCCCCGCCTGCCGACCGTGCACCGCGAGCGCTCCTCCGCGCCCCGTCGCCGTCCCTCCGCACGCGGCCCCGTCGATTCCGGGCGCCGGGCACCCCACTAGCGCGGAAATAGTTCCCCAGCCGGCGAGACCACGCGACCCACTTCGTCAGTTCGCCACCCACACCCCTTTGCTTCGGCATTCACGATCCACCCACACCACTTTTTCCGGAGGAATTTCCTGGTACGGGGAGTACAATAGCAAGCGCTAGTCTACCCCGATTTTTTCCGATTCCACGACCTCCCCCCCCCTAGCCACCCGTACCGCCTTTTCTGTCGGGATTTCCGCGGGGTCCCGCTCAGGCAGCACGCCACCCACGCCTCTATGTATTTCTCGACCCCCCCCCGCCCCCCCAAAGGCTGCTCGCCACCCACACCACTTTTTTTCAGGATTTCACCCCCCCCTCCGACTCACACCACTTTTTTTTCTCACAATTTCACCCCCCTCCTCCGACTCACCAATTTCTCTGCTCGCACTTCCGCGGATCCCTCCTCAGGCTGCTTGCCCACACCCGCCGCTTTTCCGACTTTTTCTTTCGGAGCTTTGGTCTGTAGGTACGTGCTTGTTAACGGGGTAATATCAGCAGCAACTGCAACCCACCTTCGCGCACTTGTAACGTACAGGGACAAAAGTTTCCGTACAGGGGCCGTTTTACACCAAAAATGCCCGTTTTCACACAACCAAAAACCACTCTTTACTTGACGGAAAAAAACTGTGCCTTTCACAGACGTCTTAGAATCGTA
>Ga0307516_10005836_pt1 | contig 14586 bp, 20 predicted proteins | sample 19_EM_MG_FD_203310 | JGI IMG/M metagenome (GOLD analysis project Ga0307516, IMG submission 203310) | Populus trichocarpa ectomycorrhiza microbial communities from riparian zone in the Pacific Northwest, United States - 19_EM | ecosystem: Host-associated > Plants > Roots > Unclassified | place... | reverse complement strand
TTTAATATTCCTTTTGCTGGTGAATAGGTGGGTCCCCTCGTTATATCCCTCCCTATTCACACCATCTAATAAAACATCCTTTTGCTGGTGAATAGTCGGCCGAGAACCTATCGAGGCTTCCCCCCTCAGGCTCCACGGCTATCAATCTATTCGCCCCTGATATAATATTAAAGCTCATTCTCCCACCTGCTCATCTCGTTCACCCGAGCACAGATCCGTGATGGTCGAATCGCCAATCGACCCCACGGGACCATCACTTCCCCAGAACACCGAGCCTGACCCCCCCACCAACTGTCCCAAGCTCTCCCCAGAGTGGAGGATGGCCTCTCCCCACACCCCCACGACCCTCGCCTATCCCCCGCGTCCCACTGCGCCCACCCTCAAACACATCGGCTCAGGACTTCGTCGAAGATTACCGCTACGTCATGTCTCACGAGCTGTTGGACGTAAACGGCGGCAATCAGCTCTCTATCCAAGATAACATCCAAGCCCTGTGGACGCGAATGGACCAAACTCAGCGAGCCGTGGAGGACCGCGACCGTCACATCCATACACTAAACACCCAACTGAACGACATATTACAGGCCTTCACCGGCTTACAACGGAGCCACCAGCTCCTCCAAGACACGGTCCGGGTCAACAACCAAGACGTGGATGAAGAGATCTTTACTCTACATTCTCAACTCAACTTTCTATGAGGTGAACGCCTTCCAACCACAACCAACCCCGTCGCAACGCTGGACTACAACCCACAACTACCTCCTGTCCAAACCACCCCAGCTCCCCAAGTCATAACCATCCCAAACCCCATCGTCTCGACATCCGAACCCAACCTCAAACCTGCCAAACCAGACGCGTGGGACAGTACCGAGCAAGATGCCAAGCCGTTTCAGAATAGGGTCCTGAATTACCTCGGGTCGTTCTCAGGCACAGTGTTCTCGAAGCAGGTGGTCTTTGTACTCAGCCTCACAACTCACACGAAATCGCAGTCCTGGACCAACACATGCCAGGATTGGCTTGCAAACTGTCCTGACCGACTGCCGCCCACCATCCCCGCCTTACTCGATGACTTTGTTCGAGAATTCGGTGACAGGAACACCGCCATCAGCGCCCAACACTGGATCGACACGATGTTCCAAGGATGAAGGATGGTCGCCCAGTTCAACAACGACTGGCTGGCGAAGGTGGATGAGGCGGAATACACAGACACCTTACCCCTGGTGAGCCGCTACCTCGGCCACCTTAACAAGACCATCCAGGACGCCATCTTAGCTCTTGACACCATGCCTTCAGACCTCGACATGATGATGTCGGCCACACTAGACCGTAAAGCCCATCTCATCCGAAAGGCAGGCCTGGTACCCATCATGCGTAGCTTCCAGAGCTTCTCCACACCCCAACGCTCGACCTCTTCAACATCATCCTCGACATCTGCAAACACCCCTTCTACCATGCCTTCCACATCCACCGGCACTACCTCACAATTCGGGAGTCTCACCAGTCTGGCACCGCTGAAAATCCCCAAAGAGCTAATGGACACGGACCTCGTGGCTGTCATGACAAAACCATTCACCTCCATCAAGAGGAACAACACGCTCTGGGCGAAGATGTTGTCGAACAAGATCTGTCTGGTCTGCCGTTGGCACAAATCCCATGCCACGGGATGCCCAAGAGGGACGGACACCATGACCATGGCCCAGACGGCTTCCATCGAGGAGGTGAAAGATGAGGAGGGAATGGGTTTTCTTCACGGGGGTCTGTAGGTGCAACAGAACCCTCTCTATACCCCGTTTGTCTATGTATGACCTCAAATTGTATGAAGTGCACAATCAAATGTTCTTCCGTCGATTCGAAGCCCTACCAGTTAATGGAGCGCCACGGCCCTATACCATGGGTCCTCGGCACTGGAGAAAAACAACTCGACCTACACACAACTATCACGATATCCCACGACCCCTCTTTCCCCCTCAAAATGCTTGTCGACAGCGGGTCTTCCGGATCCCTTATCGACAGACATCTGGTGGACAAACTCAACATACCCAAAATCAAACTCCTCCACCCCAAACTGCTCGTGAGCACCGACCACTCACTGAACGAACATATCACCCACGTCGTCCATCTAGACTTACACATTGGCCCTGTGAAGGACACAGTCCTTTTCGCAGTGGCCAATCTGGGGAAAGCTGGTGCGTTCTTGGGCTTCAACTGGCTCGAACAACTAAATCCGGTCATTGATTGGAAACGACGCCATGCAACTTTCCCCGAGAGCACGACCAACACTCCCATCCTCAAGAAGGGTGACAAGGTACTATGGGTTGACCTCGAAGCCCGTGTGACCTCTCTCGAAACCAGGGGATCTTCAGGGAGCTCTCCACTTGCCCAAGTGCCAAGCCACCTACATGAATTCGCCGACATCTTCCTGAAGGAGGGCTTCAACAAACTACCGCCTCACCATGAATGGAACCACGCCATTGAGCTGGTTCCTGGAGCCAGGCTTCGCGACTGCAAGGTGTATCCATTGTCACCTGGTCAACAACGTGAGTTGGACATGTTTATTGAGGAGAACTTAACTTTGCAGCGGATTCACCCCTCAAAGTCCCCTCTCGCATCCCCGTTCTTCTTCATACAGAAGAAGGACGGCTTGCTTTGCCCTGTTTAGGACTACCGTTACCTCAACTCTATCATGATCAAGAACAAATACCCTTTACCGCTTATCTCGGACCTCATCGACAAGTTGAAGAACGCGATGATTTTTACGAAGTTTGATGTTCGGTGGGGCTACAATAACGTACATATCCGACCCAGGGACAAGTGGAAGGCAGCATTCAAGACAAACCGTGGACTTTTTGAACCACTTGTGATGTTCTTCGGGCTCACAAACTCGCCCGCGACCTTCCAGGTGATGATGAACAAAATCTTCGCTGAGGAGATCCGGGAAGGGCACGTCGTCATCTACCTCGATGACATCCTGATCTTCTCTAATGATCTAGACGAACATCGCACCCTCGTCGCACGAGTCTTACAAAAACTACGCCTACACAAACTGTACCTGAAACCTGAGAAGTGCGAGTTTGAAAAGGAGTCGGTGAACTATTTAGGGATGGTAGTTGGCGGAGGGGATGTACAGATGGAGGAGAAGAAGGTTGAGGCGATTAGGAGCTGGGAAACACCGTCAAAGAAGAAGGACCTACAGCGGTTCCTCGGATTTGTCAACTTCTACCGTAAGTTCGTCAAGGACTTCTCTAGGATCGCCCGGCCACTCTACGAGTTGACTGGGAATACTCCTTGGGGATGGCTACCACGACATCAGGAAGCCTTTGACACCCTGAAGAATGCGATTTCCGACGCGACAATACTCCACACACCCCTGGATGCCGGGAAATTCAAAATCGAAGCAGACAGCTCCGACTTTGCTGTAGGGGGGACAATGGAAACCCATCGCCTTCCTCTCCAAGTCCCTCCTACCCGCCGAACGCAACTACGAGATTTACGACAAGGAACTCCTCGCCAGCATGACCTGCCTGGACGAATGGCGTCACTATGTACTCGGTGCGACAGAAAAGTTCGAGGTATGGAGCGACCACAAAAACTTGGAGTATTTTCAGAAGCCTCAGAACATCAATCACCACCAAGCTCGTTGGGTATCCATACTAGCCGACTATGACTTCTCATTACACCACTTACCAGGCTCTCACAACTCTGCAGCGGACGCCCTCTCTCACCAGCTGAACTACGACGATGGGTCTGGGGACAACACAGAAGTTACTGTACTGAGAGGGGCCTATTTCCAGGTGAGAGCCACGGAGGATATTACATCACTCGAAACACGGATCTGTATGGCTCAGGATACCAGTGAGAAGATCATCATTGGGAATTTAGCGAAGAGGCCAGGGCAGTGGAAGGTGGACAGTGAGGGGGCCATCTGGGTGAAGAATTGCTTATACGTTCCGAGGGACAACATCCTCTGAGGCGAAATCCTGCAAGCCCACCACGACTCTCCCCTCGCAGGACACCCTGGACGCCACGGAACTCAAAACCTGATCGAATGATCCTTCTTTTGGCCGGGCTTGTCACGCGATGTCCACAAGTACGTAAACGGTTGTGCTGCCTGCCAGGAGAACAAGACATCGCAGTTACCCACGTCTGCAGCCCTACACTCACACACCCCACCCTCACAACCCTGGAAAATCATATCAGTCGACCTCCTCGGCCCTCTCCCTACCTCCAAGGGCCATGATGCAATCCTTAACATCGTGGACCACTTCTCCAAGATAGTAGTTGCAGTCCCCACCTCCATCACCCTGACTTCTCCCCAGCTTGTGAACATCTACCGAGACAAGGTCTTCCCCTACTTCGGCGTCCCCAAGAAGATTGTATTGGACCGGGGCCCACAGTTTGCGAGCAAGTTCACTCGCAACATTTGTCAGGTTCTTGGCATCGAACAGAACCTCTCTACCGCGTACCACCCAGAGACGAACACTCAGGTCAAATGGATGAACCACGAAGTAGCTCAATATCTCTGCATGTATGTCAACTACCACCAGGACGACTGGTCCGAGTGGCTGCCGCTGGCTCAGTTCGCCTTGAACAACCGTGCCAGCACCTCCACAGGCGAGTCCCCCTTTTACCTCAATCATGGACGCCACCCACACATGCCACACATCCGTGACGTTCGCGTGAAGAAGGAAGGAGCGGCGCAGTTTGGCGAGCAGTTGAGGCGGGTGAGGAAAGAAGCTGAGGAGGCGATGAAATGAGCCCTACGGGTGTCGGATGAGTCGTTCAATAGGAGTGTTTCCCCCACCATCCGTTTCGCTCCGGGGGACCTGGTCTACATTGAGGGCACAAACATAAAGACAACCCGCCCAACGCCATTATGGTCCTTTCGAGATCATATGACAAGTCAACGAAACATCATACGAGCTGAAGTTACCTGACACGTGGCGCCTTAAACACCCGGTCTTCCACAGGAACTTACTGTCAAGACATTGAACGGAACATTCCCCACAACAACTATCGATACCACGCAACCCTCCTCCCTCACTGGACAATGATGGGGAAGAAGTCTATGACGTCGAAGCAATTGCCAACTCACGCAGGGCAGGGAAGGCTAAAGGAGGAGTGGAGTACCTTGTGAAGTGGCTGGACTATGGCGAAGAAGAGAACACCTGGGAACTGGGCATCAATCTCGACAATCCACAAGTGCGCAAACTTATTGACACATTCCATAGGACACACCCGAATGCACTCCATCCAGGAGGAGGGGCCGGCCAATAAGGGCATTGGCCTTAAAGGCGGGGGTGATATCATGGGATGTACACTCCATTCTTTTTCTTTTTTCTTTTCATCTCTCTTTCGTCTCTCTTTCCACCTTCCCTCACGATGCTTACATATGCATTCTGCGGGACGCCCATATTTCATATTCATGTTTGCCCTTGTTTACCATTTCGTACATATATAGTCTTGCATGGCACCCACCTATTCCCCAGCTTTAATATTCCTTTTGCTGGTGAATAGGTGGGTCCCCTCGTTATATCCCTCCCTATTCACACCATCTAATAAAACATCCTTTTGCTGGTGAATAGTCGGCCGAGAACCTATCGAGGCTTCCCCCCTCAGGCTCCATGGCTATCGATCTATTCGCCCCTGATATTTATATTCGAATCGTGGACAGTGTGGATATGTCCCTTGCCTTGGCCTGGTATCCATTGTCGTACAATGCGGGATCAATTTTGTCGTCAGAGACAGTGCTGTTGGTGTTTTCTTTCGGTAATGTGCCGCCGTCTTCTTTGATATTTCAATGGCTTTCGCACAAGCCACGAGGTTGTCAATTGTATTGACTTCTGGTGATAATCCGCATTCAAATACTTTGTCCCGGATATTGTCCGGAATGCCAGATAGAAATCTTTCCATGACTTGATAGTCGTCAGGATAAATGACCATGTTTTGAGCATGATCCATGAGGATATCATAGTATCCTTGAATGCCGGTAGCAGTGTTATACGAAGCGCTAAGGAATTCCTTGCACGCATCTTGCATAGTAGATGGTTGTATGAATTGATCGTACAATCCGATTATTACTTCTTCAAAGGTCTATTGAAGGCAGGCTCAATGCATGCTTACTACATGGCATTGGTACCAGTTCCATGCCTCACCATCCAGGAATTCAAGAGTGCTTAACACTCATTCTTGGTCCCAGTCCGGTCCACCATACATGCTGACCTCGAACACCACCACAAGATCAGTTAGCCACTTCTCCAAGTCTCCAAACTTGGCCGAGCCATCATATTTTCCTACAGCCGAGTGCTCTGCTTGCCTAAGTTTCATACCGTCTGGAATACTCAGGCATACTGATATGTGTTCGTGAATCAGGCGTTCATGCATGTGATCACGATGATGCTCTACTGCCTCCATGACGCCAGGCATATTATATCGTGGGTGCACTGCCACTGGTACAGAGTAACCTCTGTGCTGGTTTGTATTATGGTTGGGGTGTCTACCCTGGCCGTTACTATGGTGGGAATGGTGCAATTCGTTGTCACTGCCATCACTGCCATTTCCCCCATCGTCAGGATATCCTGGTGGGCCTCCATCAAAGCGAGCAGGTCCTTTTTTACTGCCACTATGGCGACTATTTCCGTTACCATTATTGGATTTATGGAGAGGTGGGTCACCTCTATATGGATTAGGGTCGGACAGCTCATCCGACTCATCGTCTCTATCATCTCCTGGATCACCTCCAGGAGCGGCCGTAGCTTTGATAGATGACTGATAGAGTTGTTTCATTTCATCCAGTACCTTGCCATCGGTACTGAATACAATTCCTTGGTCATCATAGTGAGATCCACCATTCTTGGATAAATCTTCATTTCGCATTCGTTGATATGCGACTCTATCTTCCAACTTTTCAGCCATGGGGATTCTTTTTGGTTTTTTGGTTGGCAATGGATTCAGTGGGTTCACCTTGATAGATTCCACTTTTAATGGTAATATGAATGGAACAGGTTGCTCCTTCCGGTGTGCTGAGCGTTCGCCTGCTTGTCCGAAGAATGCAGGGGTAGGGGATCCACACATGCGTTCGAGAGCTGCATGGCATTGATCATATGATTGAATTGTTTCACCAGGTTGTCGAGGAGCAGTCAATCCCACAAGAGCACCCACAATGTTTGGGTCTTCCATCAATGTTGGCAGTTCTAGGGGCTGACATGCCTCTAGTGGTATTCATATGTTGGCATTCGATGATACCAACATTTTTATTTTCTCACCTCCTTGTGGAGATAGGATGCCGATACGACTATTCGCAGGATTTCTATCCTGTGATACATATATGTTTCCAATTCCCCTGGTCGCCGGTAGCTTTGCATCGAATGTGGACATTCTGTACTTTGGGTTCCTGTAGGGCAAGTTTGGTGGAAGTGTAGGTGGGATTGTTTCTTGAGATCCCGGCTGAATGTGAATTAATCGTTTGAGTGTGTCCATGAAATGGTCGTCAAACCCTTCATCTCCTTCATCAGCATTTCGAATTCCTCTATCCTGCATAGAGACTACTGCTTCATCTCTGGCAAACAGATAGAGTTGGTGCTGAGCATGAGGACTGGCTACCCCGAAATCCTTGCACACTCGCAAGGCTCTATTACGGAGTCGTTGCTCCAGTGTAAACAAGACAATGTGCGACCTATTATCTCCTGATTCGGATGACGGTTCCTGAGACCCTCATCTCTTTTTTTCCCTTTATCTTGGGCTAATAGAAGGGATTGTTGAACAGTCTCTTCATCTTTAAGAGATATATTATCTCCTGCACTACTAGCGGTCCGTACAAAGGACCGGAGAGCTGGAGATACACTTTTGCTCGAGTTGGATATCATTTCTGACCATTTACTCTGCATGGTACCTTCACAAGATACCCGCCCATCTGACTCCTCCAAATCTTTGACCTTATGACTCAAAAAGAGTCTGGTGCCTGGCCTTCCGATGCCCGCTGAAGTCGAATCATCCATATGTGCTGCCTTGGCTAATTCCTTGTCCAACGACATGAGTCGTGGCGGGGTCTCAATTTTTGGGGCCCTTTTCAATTAGGAAAAAGGGTGGTTCGTTTCCCATCTCCACGTTCAAGGTGAGGTTTTGTCCTCAGGAGTCATATGCTCCGTTGGTTCTTTGGTTTCTCGGCACAGAGCGTTTGGCACTACACATGTCACGGTGTCGGGAAAAACCGGAGTTGTTGGCGGTGGCAACGGTGGTGGTGAAGAGCCACCTGGCACTTGTCATCCAGGTGTTGTTCGACCAAGGGGTGTGTTTCCAGGTCCTAGTTGAGAAATGGATTGTCGCGAAGACATTCTGGAACGGTTTCACGGTTGCGTGGGCCTAGGTGTCAGATAAAATTTTTGATGTTCGAAGAAGTCTTGATGTTAAAAATACTGAGTACTTTCGAATAGTTTGAAAGCTCAAAAAAATGTAATGGTGTTACAAATTAGAATCAAGTTAGAGCTTACTTTACACAGACAGAGCTTGAACAAAGTATATTCGTAGCACTGGTGTAATGTAAGGTAAAAAGATTGTCCTTACAATTAGGTAATGTCCGATATATATAGGCAAAGCCATGTGACCATTAGTAATCCTATGTGTCCATAACACAGGCTGATATAGATGATCACTCAATGCCAGAAAGACAGAAGCATGATTATACTCACCAGACGGTTATTTAAGATCATGGATTACAAGAGTGATGAATCCATACAATTGTTGCAAGTCTGACAAATCATTGAGAGTATATAACAGGCTGATATAGATGATCACTCAATGCCAGGAAGGCAGAAGCATGATCATACCTACCAGACAGTTACTTGAGGTCATGGATTACAAGATTGATGAATCCATACAATTGTCACAAGTCTGACAAATCATTGAGAGTATGTAACAGGCTGATATAGATGATCACTCAATGCCAGAAAGTCACAAGCATGATCTTACTCACCAGACAGTTACTCAAGGTCATGGATTGCCAGAGTGATGAATCCATACAATTGTTGCAAGGCTGACACCTGCGCCCTCTTTTCCTTCAGCCTGGCTAGTGCACTAGTCCCAATAGTGGTATGCTCATGAGTGACATAGCTCGGAAATACTTGGCTGTCAAAGCATCAAACATCATGTTGAAGAGATCAAGAACAAAATACAAGCACTCACTAATTCTACCAGTGGAGCAGATCACGAACTTCAGCTTGCTCATCTGGGTGGTCTAAGAAGGCTAAAACACTCTCATAAAAATGTTCCGAGTCGGTGGAGGTGTCAGTCCTACAGAAGACAGATGAAGAACACAACATGAAGCATAGCTGCCACATAGTCAGCCGTAAATTAATGGAACTATGACAAAACATACCTGTGTTGCAACATAAGCTAAGGAAGCTGTCGTGGCTTGAGTCATCCTGTGGATCCGAGCATTTCCAGATCTTGTGGATCTTGCTTCCTTCTCCACAGAGCTAGGCAAGGTGAAAATATGTTTGAATGTCTACATGTAAAGGAATGAGCAGTATGAAGGGTAAAGATAAATGAAATGATTGAGCTACCCAGACCAGGAGCCAACTTCTGAAGAGACCATTCCATGGATCCTCAGGATCAAACTCTTGATTTGCATACACCAGTAGTGGCCATTGATTGCCCTGGACAACCAATTCACTGCTAGAAAGCTTCCTGCACACTCTGAATTGCCTCAGCGCTTGGATAAGAGAAGAAATAGAATTAGGAGAACTCACTCTGGATTTTTCCAGTCTAAACTGGCAGGGCAGATGAGTGCTCCCGTGACAGGATGATGGAAGCCTCTATTCGTCTTGACATTTTGGGAGAGAGGTGGAACCAAGGCCACATCTCTTGGGGTTACCCACTCCAAAATGGCACCCTTCAAGCTCTTCGTATCATCGGCTCTGGCAGTAGATATACCCTTCTGGATCTACAGTGCATGAGACAAATAATTAAAATCAGCTGTCATATGTACTAAATCAGCCATCATCATGGACTCCTCATTGGAGGCATCCAAGAGACACCCAGTGAGGCATGGTACCATCTGCAAAAGGTTTTGAAATGCCTGATGTTCCCCTCTGGCCCTGTATTCGAGCATAGTTCATGAGCAGAAGTAAAAACAGCTGTGTATTGGAACAAACTCGAAAGTAAGCATTTCTTCCTGCACCTCCCCCTCCGACTCAGCCATGCGGACCAAGGCAGTTGTGATCAGTGCCTGCACATTGCACATAGTGTGCATGGATCTACCAAAGTGTTGTCCATGATGGACCAAAGGATCTTCTGTGCAGCTGAGCCACAACAATTCAGTGTTAGGCTTCTATAAGTGGCACTGGAACAGCAGGCTCATGGTGACTGTCTTTTTGCAAGCTTAAGAGCTCTGAGGGGGGTAGTATGGCAGTGTGAAGAAAATTGTTCATCAGACATGAAGAGGATGAGGGACTCGGATGTACTGGGGAATGAATAGCCTGAATCTCACCTGTCCCAAATTTTATGAAAATGAGGGTGGTTGAGTCAGAATGTGTCAAGTAATGGCCAGGGGTGGGAGGGCACTTTTACGTCAAGGACCTGGACAATCACATGAGTCAACTAGTGTTCAGGCGAGTCATGGATGGCAAATTGTTATAGTTGACTCACTGCAACCCTGTGGCATGATATACACTTGAATAGCCTGGCTATTTCTTTCATCAGAATTCAGCTTGTACTCCTGGTGCCACAGAGATCATACATCTTGTTCAGAAGCTTCGAGTTTTGGGATTTCAGCCTCTCCATTCCATTTCAAGGTGATGTTGCCCAGGAAATCACGATGTTTGGCAGCCATGCTTAAGATGGTGCCCGCATCATGTATCAAGTAGTTGGATGAAAAGAGAGAGAGTACTGACTCGACACCAGGTCGAGTCGTAGGGTAGATAACATACCATCCCTGCCAAAAATGCAGTGCTGATGACACCCGCATCGTGTACCAAGTCGTCAGATGAAAAAAGAGAATACCAACTCGACACCAGGTCGAGTCATAGAGTAGGTAACATACTATCCCCACTGAAAATTGTGTCTTGATCTTGATGCAGATGGTGGTGGTTGGCAAGAGAGAGCGATTGAAATCTATCTGGATCACAAGGAGCCAAACAACACCACCACCATGAACGGACAGATATCAATTCGGGCTGGGCCGGGAGTTCAGACTCGGAAGTCTGAACTCAGTATCATGACACAGTGATGGTGATCATTGACACCCTCAACATCGATGACCACCGCACACACTCAGGACCCAGGATCAACCAGGGTCGGTTCTCTCCTCTGGCCGAAGGGATGGTATGATACCTATTCAAACAACTCAACCTGGTGTCGAGTTGTCATGGATTTGATGCTTGGTGATCATCGACACCTTCATCATTGACACCCTCAACATCGACGACCACCACTTGCACTCAGCACCAAGGATCACCCTGGGTCGGTTCTCTCCTCTGGCTGAAGGGATGGTATGACTCTATATATAAGGCTATTGTCTGATTATGGTGTTGGAGATGCTTTCAGCCATACCTACAGGGAAGAAGGTCTCATCTTGCTATGGAGAGGAAACACTGTGAACATTATCTGGTACTTTCTGACTCAAGCCCTCAACTTCGCTTTCAGTCAGTATCCCCAGCCTCCGCTTGCCTGTACACCTCTGACTTGATGATGTTAGAGGACTATTTCAAGTTCCTGTTCGGCTTCAAAAGGAATGAAGGTTACTGGAGATGGTTTGCTGGCAATGTAGCTTCTGGTGGTGCTGCTGGTGCTTTATTGCTCCTCTTTGTCTACTCTTTGGACTATGCCTGTATGCGATTGGCTAACAATGCCAAGTCAGCCAAGGGCAAAGGAACTCGACGGTTCAATGGTCTGGTAGATGTCTACAGAAAGACGCTCGCTTCAGATGGTATTGCCAGTCTCTACTGAGGTTTTGTTCCCTCAGTTGTCGGCATCATTGTCTACTGTGGTCTCTACTTCGGTGTCTATGACTCTCTCGGTGCATGATAACAGCAGCATGCAGTCTGCCCTTTCTCATTTTTTTCAGAACCTGTTGTCCCAGTTGGTGCTCTTGAGGGCTCCTTCTTGGTGTCATTCGGTCTCGGATGGGGTATTACTATTGGTGCTGACCTTGCTTCATACCCTCTGGATACTATTTGGTGAGTCGTATCCGCCGTATTCTCCTATGATATTTTTTTACTATCCAATAGTTGTCGCATGATGATGATGTCCAGTTCTGGTGTGAATTACAAGTCGATGTTTGACACTGGATTGCAAATAGTGTACCAAGTCACTTTTTAAGGGTGCTGGTGTGCTTTCCATCTATGACAAGCTCTAGATAGTCATGTTTTGAAAGGTTTAGTCTGGTGGTACATGATTCCTTGAAGCTGCAATGGCCAAAATGTTGAATTGTTTGCAGGATCTGGTTAAACTGTTGATGGATTCTGGACATACTAGACTTATTTCACTTATTACCCTCTTTTTGGTGTGGCTACTCTATACCTTGTAGATTCATCGCACTAGATAAATAGATCACAGCTGCAATGGATTATCATTTATGCCACGCTGCCGCTCCTTGTCACCTCACACTGTATACAATATATAAAGCTATTAGATGCCAACTCAAGCCCTCAACTTCGCTTTCAGTCTGTGAACAATGAAATGCAAGAAAAAGTAGTCAGACATAGGTACATACCTCCTGCAGGGAGCAACTGGTGGCAGTCGAGACTTGATGAGGTATGCCATGGATAGGGATGAATTGAGATGATAGAGACGTTATAAAATCAGAGTGAGAACCAGAGTACCAGACAGTTCTCCTGGCATGATTCTTGCTCAAAGCCCATGTCAAACAAAGGAAACTCACATCATTTTTATTTTGAGAACATCGAGAGGTTATAGTAGGCTAAAGGCTGTGGGTCTATAACTAGAGGTTCATTGGATTGAGGCATGGGAGCAATTGTTTGAGCGGCATGTGAAAGGCATCAGGGAATAATAGGAGCATGGCGGAAGTGATCATAAAATTCTTGGGTATAAATATTTGTGACTGCTTCCTCCAATAAGTCGAGTTCCAAAGCCTTCCAAATAATCTCCGGCAGGGTGCAAGCCATCCACCCCATCATCAGATGCTTGAGCGCATGAAGATACCTTGCCCTCTGCTCTCAATTTGAACTCTCCAGACCCTGATCCACACATTCCAGCTTGACAATGAGAAGCGATCCCATTTCAGCAGCATCTGGAAAACATGCCATAATATAATGATAATGGTCTGAAACCGACCCAGACATACGGCCATCCAAGGCAGCCAATTCGAACTGGAAATTGAGCTTGGCCAATTTCCACAACACCTCTTCAAAATGGCGATCTCCCAATGCATCAAAATCTATGCTGTTCCACGAGACAGAGTTGGTTTCACTCTCATTACATGGGTCGGTGTCAGCAGCATCTAGGCATAGTGTTTGAAGGTTCGACTCGGTTCGACTTTTTACCCCATTTCAGTTAAGTCGAACAGGAGTCGGTCACAGGTTCCCTCAATCATGAGGGAACCTGACCGAAACTGCCAATGACCAGTCATGAGGTCAGAGTCAGGGTGAGCAACCAACTCTGACCGGTCATAGTCGGGACTGACCATCAATTCGAAGGGGTCAACCTCGTCAGTCTTGGACATATAAACCAATACATACAGACTAATTAGAGCAGCAAAATGTTCCACAAGTCCATAGGGGGGGAACCTGGATATGTAACTGGGAGTAGAAAAGCGCTAGACAGTGGATGGCGGGAGCACAGGTGAAGTACAAGGCAGCTGGAAGAGCGGTAAGGGGCATGAATCTGGGTGTTGGGCACATCAGTGGGGGTTGAACAGAGACTGCGCAATGGTTCTAGTACTTACGAGCAGCATAGGTATGGTGGTGGCTGTGGGCGAATCATTAGCAATGGAAATATTGAAGGTGTGGGAGGAAGGTACTTACCAGGGGGCATATGTGGTACTGCCATCAGCCATTGGGGTGTCGTCAGTACAAAAGGGTTGAGGTCAGTGGGTAGCACCAACTGTGACATGGTGACGTAGCAGGCCGTGGGGTATTATAAGAGCTTGAGGATGGAGGGATTGGGGCGAGCGGGGGTAGGGGGGATCAGAGAGACATTGAGAAAGGGAGAGCCAAGGATGAGATGAGAAGAGTCGAACGATGGGACTGCAACTTGGTGACGTGGCAGTCCGTGGTATATCATAAGAAACTTGAGAATGGCGGGATCGGGGCAAGCAGGGGGGATAAAGGAGAAATTGTAAAAGGGAGAGCTGAGGTGTGAGGCAAGAAGAGTCAAATGAAGTGGACCATGAGGTGATGACGTGGCAGTCCATCAGTCCATGGGGTAACATAAGAACCTGAGGATGGTGGGATCGGGGAGAATCCAAGAAATGGAAAGAAGAGGAGTGAGACGGAAAGAGTCGAACGAAAGGTCACCAAGAGTTGGACATGGTGGTGGTCAGTGTTTAAGTGCCGATGGGGGTTAGGGTTAGACAAACATGCCCACGAAGAGTTCACTGTTACATTAATCAAACTGCAGCAGAAATTACAGCAG
>Ga0307516_10005835_pt1 | contig 14587 bp, 13 predicted proteins | sample 19_EM_MG_FD_203310 | JGI IMG/M metagenome (GOLD analysis project Ga0307516, IMG submission 203310) | Populus trichocarpa ectomycorrhiza microbial communities from riparian zone in the Pacific Northwest, United States - 19_EM | ecosystem: Host-associated > Plants > Roots > Unclassified | place... | reverse complement strand
CGCGGCCCGCGACAGTGGCAGCGGCGACCAGCGCCGGGACAAGTACAACCCGCTGGTCCGGCTGGACACCATCAACGGCATGGAGCCCGAGGAGGCCCGCCGGCGTCCCGAGTTCTACAAGCTGACCCCGCTGTACCCGCAGGAGAGGCTGCGTCTCGAGACCGAGGCGCACATCCTCACCACCCGGGTCATCGACCTGGTCATGCCGCTCGGCAAGGGCCAGCGTGCCCTGATCGTCTCGCCGCCGAAGGCCGGCAAGACGATGGTGCTGCAGGCGATCGCCAACGCGATCACCCACAACAACCCCGAGTGCCACCTGATGGTCGTGCTGGTCGACGAGCGGCCCGAAGAGGTCACCGACATGCAGCGCTCGGTCAAGGGCGAGGTCATCGCGGCCACGTTCGACCGGCCGCCGCAGGACCACACCACGGTCGCCGAGCTGGCGATCGAGCGGGCCAAGCGCCTCGTCGAGCTGGGGCACGACGTCGTCGTGCTGCTCGACTCGGTGACCCGGCTCGGCCGGTCGTACAACCTGGCGGCGCCGGCCTCCGGCCGCATCATGTCCGGCGGTATCGACTCGACCGCGCTCTACCCGCCGAAGCGGTTCCTCGGCGCGGCGCGCAACATCGAGAACGGTGGCTCGCTCACCATTCTCGCGACGGCGCTGGTGGAGACCGGCTCGATGATGGACACCGTCATCTTCGAGGAGTTCAAGGGCACGGGTAACGCCGAGCTCAAGCTCGACCGGAAGATCGCGGACCGGCGGACGTTCCCGGCGATCGACATCCACCCGTCCGGCACCCGCAAGGAGGAGATCCTGCTCGGCAAGGAAGAGCTGGCGATCGTCCACAAACTGCGCAAGGTGCTGAGCTCGCTGGAGTCGTCGGCGGCACTGGATCTGTTGCTCGACCGGCTCAAGCAGTCCCGGACGAACATCGAGTTCCTGATGCAGATCGCCAAGTCCACGCCTGGCGAATAAAGGCCCGAAAACGGCATAAAGGGGCAGTCACCGCGAGGTGGCTGCCCCTTTGTCGCACAGTGGGTGCGTTTGCTCCCGGATGGGGTCATGCGAACCTCCCGTGACACCTCGGCTCAACGTGGGGAGCACCCGATGGTCGTTCCTGGGTACCGGGACCATCCGACCGAGAGATGGGATCCGATCGCACCGGTCGATCCGGGCGAGGCCGAGGATTTCCTGCGGCAGTGTTACGTCGAGAATCCCCGGCTCGGGCCGGTCGAACCGCGGCTGGCCATCGTGCGGGCGCAGATCGCGGCGACCGGCGGCTACGTGCACACCACCGACGAACTGGCACACGGCGCCAAGATGGCCTGGCGCAACGCCAGCCGCTGCATCGGCCGGCTCTACTGGCGCAGCCTGGTGGTGCTGGACCGGCGCCGGGCCCGTACCGCCGACGAGATCTTCTCCTTGCTGGTGCACCACCTGCAGATCGCCGCCGGCGGCGCCGACCGGCCCGGCGCGATCCGGCCGGTGATCAGCATCTTCCCGGCGGCGCTGCCCGGCCAGCCGTACGCGCGGGTCTGGAACGAGCAGCTGATCCGCTACGCCGGCTACCGCACCGAGGACGGCGGCTCGGTCGGGGACTCGCGCAACGAGCAGTTCACCGCCGCCATGCGAGGCTTCGGCTGGCAGGGCAAGGGTGAGGCCTTCGACGTGCTGCCCCTGGCGATCGAGACCCCGGCCGAGGGCCTGCGCATCTACGAGTTGCCCGAACGCGCCATCGTCGAGGTGCCGCTGACCCACCCGGAGTACGGCTGGTTCGCGGAGTTCGGCCTGCGCTGGCACGCGGTCCCGGCGATCGCGAACATGCGGCTCACCATCGGCGGCGTGCAGTACCCGCTGGCCCCGTTCAACGGCTGGTACATGGGCACCGAGATCGGCGCCCGAAACCTCGCGGACCCGGACCGCTACAACATGCTGCCGATCGTCGCCGCCCGGATGGGGCTGGACACGAGCCACGAGTCGACGCTGTGGCGTGACCGGGCCCTGGTGGAGCTGAACCGGGCCGTCCTGCACTCCTTCGAGCGGGCCGGCATGAAGATCAGCGACCATCACACCGAATCGGCGCGCTTCCTGACCCACCTGCGCAACGAGGAAAAGGCGGGCCGCCCGGTGCCGGCCGACTGGAGCTGGATCGTGCCGCCGATGTCCGGCGGGGTCACCCCGGTCTTCCACCGCTACTACGAGGAGCTCGACCTGCGCCCCAACTTCTACCTCGACCCGGAAGCGCAGTCGCTGTCGCAGCACGGAAGCCATTGCCCGTTCTCCGGGTGAAGCGCTCAGGCGAACTCGTTCAGTGGGAAGTCGTCGCGGTGGCGCCAGGTGGCCTCGGTGCGGACGTGGTCTTCGCGGACCCACTTGAGCAGGCGGTGGGAGAACTCCTTGGCCGGGATGCGGCCCGCGCCGCGCACCACGAAACCCTCGGAACAGTCCGGGTTCCGCGATCGCGCCCAGGCCGCCCTGGCCTCGGTGAGGCTGCCGCCGCGATACAGGACCGGGACCACCGGCAGTTCCAGGCGTTGCGCCCAGTCGACCGTGTCGTCCCAGCCGAGCAGGGTGTCGGTCTCGTCCCAGATGCCGAAGACGATGAAGACGCCCGGCAGGTCCGTATACGGGATGCTGCGGCGGGCCCACATGGACTCGCCGCAGACCCGCCAGTCGTCCGGGATCCGGTAGGCCGTCATCGCCCACAGGGCCTTCGCCGGCCGGTCCCACGGGTTCGTGCCGGAGTCGACCGAGCGGGCGTACATGGCGTCCCGGGTGAAGGTCAGGTTGCCGCCGTCGAGCTTCTCCGTCACCACCAGCTCACCGTCCAACCAGGACAGATCGTGCTGGATCTTGTCGTCGGCGGTGGCACCGGGGGAGTCGGGCAGGTGGAAAGTCCGCGGATACTTCCCGCCCCGCCCGTCCATCAGAAGTCCCCCTCCGCCACCTGGAACACCGTCAGTCCCAAGGCGCGCCACATACGTACCACCTGCTGGCGGTCGTCGAACACCCCGATGACCCGCCAGCGGTCGCGAATCTCCCGATCGAAGATCTCCCGCTTGACGATCGCGTCCTTCCGCGAGTCGCCCTCGGGCCGCATGAAGAGGCCCTCGTACGGCACCTCCACGTAGAGCTCCAGCCAGGCCTGGGTTTCCGCGCGGCACACCTCGTCGCGTCCCGAGCAGAAGACGATGGCGTGCCCGGCCGCGTGCATGGCCCGGACCGCGGCGATGACGGCGGGATTCGGGGCGTCCTCGCCGACCCGGCCCCAGTCGAACGGGCTGCGGCCGTTCATCAGCGCGACCGTGCCGTCGATGTCCACCAGCACCACCGGCGGCAGCTCCGGATCCGGGTCGTAGACCAGACCCGGCCCGCCCGGAGCGACGTACGGGATCGGCAGCGGCAGATTCCTGCCGGCCAGATACCGCTGGTGCATCCGGTGGATGTTCTCCTCGCCGACCCGCTCATCCCCGCTGCGTTCCGCGTCGCGCCGCACGCACTCCGCCAGCGGCACATCGGTGAAATCGTGCACCTCGAACGACGCGTCGAAGCGGGCCGCGAGCTCGGCCCACTCCCGTACCGTCTTGGCCCGGAGGTTGGTGTCGTCGACGATCACGTCGCCGTGCGCCCGCAGCAGCGCCTCCACGGCGGCCCGCTGGGCCTGCGTCACCTGGGCCTCGGACCGCTGGGTGAAGAGCCGCTCCCCGTGCAGCATCCGCCGCAGGTCGTCCCGGTTGACCCGGACGACCTGCGGTTGCAGCTTGCGCGCGAAGGTGGTCTTGCCCGAGGCGGGCAGCCCGCGCGTGATCAGCAGTCTGGTCATCAGATCTTCTTTCGTGGAACCCTGGCCTTCAGACGGGGAGGAAATGAGAGCAACGGCTTGACAACGCGTCACCTTGGTCTGCACTAGTCATGGGACTAGAATTTGGGTCGTGGCGAGGATCGTCAAACGAGCTTTCAAATACCGCTTCCACCCGACCGATGCCCAGGCAGCTGAGCTGTCGCGCACGTTCGGCTGCGTCCGTAAGGTCTACAACCTGGCGTTGGCCGCGCGCACCGAGGCGTGGACGCTGCGCCAGGAAAGGGTCAACTACAACGCGACCTCGTCCATGCTGACCGGGTGGAAGAAGACCGAGGAGCTGGCGTTCCTCAACGACGTCTCCTGCGTTCCGCTGCAGCAGGGCCTGCGGCACCTGCAGACTGCGTTCACGAACTTCTTCGCCAAGCGGGCCCGCTACCCGCGCTTCAAGAGCAGGAAGCGGTCGCGGCGGTCGGCGGAGTACACCACCAGCGCCTTCCGATACCGCGACGGTCGTCTGACCCTGGCGAAGATGGCCGAACCGTTGAACATCGTCTGGTCCCGGCCCTTGCCCAAGGGTGTATCGCCGTCCACGGCGACTGTCAGCCAGGACGCCGCCGGTCGGTGGTTCGTGTCGCTGCTCTGTGACGACGCAATCGATGAAACCACCGCGACCGGGGCGGTCGGCATCGACGCTGGCCTGGACCACCTGCTTACCCTGTCCACCGGGGAGAAGGTCGCCAACCCGCGGCACGAACGCGTCGATCGGGCCCGGCTCGTCCGTGCCCAGCGTGAGCTGGCCCGTAAGGAGAAGGACTCGGTGAACCGGGTCAAGGCCCGGCTCAAGGTCGCCCGGGTCCATGCCCGGATCGCCGACCGGCGCCGTGACCATCTGCACAAGCTGACCACTCGGCTCGTTCGTGACAACCAAACGATAGTGATCGAGGATCTGACTGTGCGCAACATGGTCAAGAACCACAGCCTGGCTCGGGCCATCTCCGATGCGGCGTGGCGGCTGTTCCGGACGATGGTGGAGTACAAGGCGGCCTGGCACGGCCGCGACGTAGTCGCGGTGGATCGTTGGTTCCCGTCCAGCAAGCTGTGCTCGGCGTGCGGTGCGCTGGCCGAGGCGATGCCGCTGACCGTCCGCGAGTGGACGTGCCGGTGTGGCGTCGTGCATGACCGGGACGTGAACGCGGCCCGCAACATTCTGGCCGAGGGGCTCTCGGTTGCTGCCTGTGGAGGCGGTGTAAGACCTCAACGGGAGTCCTCCCGGACGGGGCGGTCGCTGGCGAAGCAGGAAACCCGGCGGGCGACCGCCGGAATCCCCTGCCAGTAGGCGGGTGGAGGAAGTCAATCCTCACTCACCTGGTGACGTCGCCGGCCGGGCGGACGAGCTGCCACAGGCCGGGACGGTAGTCCCTGCCGTCGAGCCGCAGGAACAGCGCGCCACGATGGTCGCTGCGCACGGCCCGGCCCGCGAACTCGCGCCGGCCCCAGCCCTCCGGCAGCCCCGCGACGATCGCCGCGAACTCCGCCTCGACGGCCTTGGCCAGCGTCGCGACCGACTCGGTCAGCTCGGTCGCCACGGCCGTGACCCACGCGTGGAACTCGTCGGGCAGGGGTTCGGTCAGCGCGTCCAGGTCACCGCCGGAGACCAGCACTTCCCAGACGGTACGGGCGGAGAGCCCGGTCACGAGCCGATGCAGCCGCACGTACTCGGCGTACTTGATCTTCACGCGCTCGTCCGAGTCGGTGAAGTGCACCACAAGCCCTTCCCGGCCGTCCCGCGGCGGTGCGGCGAGCGCCTCGCCCAGCGTCGCATACGCGAAGGAGTCCACGACCGGACCGGGCCACTGCGGCACCGCGGCCGGCCCGTGGGTGCGGCCGGTCGCGATGTCGACGGCGCCGAGCAGGATCAGGTCGTCCAGGCCGCCGTAGTCGAGCACGATCCGGTTCTCCGGGTAGACGATCTCGACCAGCACGGTGAGCCCGGCGGGCGGCATGAAGTCCGGGTACCGGGCGCGCAGCACCTCGGTGGCGTGCCGCGCCTGATCCGACGAGAACGACCCCCGGGTCGCCACGGCGAGCTCGCCACCATCCCGGAAGATGATCCCGAGGCTTCCGTCCGCTTTGTCCGTTACGGCGACCGGGGCTTCCAGCCGCAGTTCAGGTGCTTCGCGCTGCTCATGCCCGAAGAACTTCGGGAAAGGACGTGCGAGCACCGCGCCGGAAGAGGCGTCCACGATCAGGCCGCGGCAGGCCAGGGTCACCGGGGTCCAGACGCCGGCGTACTGGCAGGCCTCGGTGTAGTTGTAGATCTCATAAGGCCGCGACGGGTGACGCTGGACCCGCACGTGTCCGGTTTCGACCGCCGAGGCCAGTTCGGCCGGGTCGAGGACGTCGGCGAGCAGCGTCATGGCATTTCCTTCCGCGCGGCCGCCACGGGAATGCGGCGGGGGCCGCTCACGTTATCGACCACGGACCGGGGAATGCCTCCTGATTTCTGATCGGGGCAGGTGACATGGCAGACTGGTCCATCGGCCAGTAAAGGTTCCGGTTCACGCTCGAGTCGTCCGCCCTAGCGGGGCGGTTCGGTGCTGACGGCGACCCGGCGACCACATCATCGAGAGGGACCGAGAAACCATGAAGAGCGGTATCCACCCGGAGTACACCTCGACCGAGGTCATCTGCTCCTGCGGTAGCACGTTCACGACCCGCAGCACCGCCAAGGGCAGCGAGATCCGCGTCGAGACCTGCAGCGCCTGCCACCCGTTCTACACGGGCAAGCAGCGCGTGCTGGACACCGCGGGCCGCGTCGCCAAGTTCCAGGCGAAGTACGCGAAGGTCACTGCGGCCAAGAAGAAGTAGCTGCCTCGACGGCGCCCACCCCGGATTCCGGGGTCGGGCGCCGTTCGTGTGTTTGGGTTTCCACTGAAGGAGACGGCGTGAGTACCGACCGGTTGTCGACCCTGCTTGAGGAGTACGCGCAGCTCGAGAAGCAGATGGAGGATCCCTCCATCCACTCCGATCAGGCCCTGGTGCGGCGGGTCGGGCGGCGCTTCGCGGAGCTGGCGCCGCTCTTCGCCGCGCATGCCGAGCTTGAGGCGGCCCGCGCCGACCTGGCCGCGGCCCGGGAGCTCGCCGCCGAGGACCCTTCCTTCGCCGGTGAGGTGGAGGCGGTCGCCGCTGTGCTCGCGCCGCTGGAGTCCAAGCTCGGCGAGATGCTGATCCCGCGGGACCCGCACGACGCCAAGGACGTGATCGTCGAGATCAAGGCCGGCGAGGGCGGCCAGGAGTCGGCGCTGTTCGCCGGCGACCTGCTGCGGATGTACGGCCGGTACGCGGAGAAGCACGGCTGGATCGTCGAGGTCATCGACGCGCAGGATTCCGACCTGGGCGGCGTCAAGGACGTCTCGTTCGCGGTGAAGACCAAGGGCGTGCCCGCGGGCGGCCACGGCGTCTGGTCCCGGCTCAAGTGGGAGGGCGGCGTGCACCGGGTGCAGCGGGTGCCGGTCACCGAGTCGCAGGGCCGCATCCACACCAGCGCCGCCGGGGTGCTGGTGCTGCCCGAGGCCGAGGACGTCGACGTGCACATCGAGCCCGGCGACATCCGGGTCGACGTGTTCCGTTCGTCCGGTCCCGGCGGGCAGTCGGTCAACACCACCGACTCGGCCGTGCGCATCACCCACCTGCCCACCGGCACCGTGGTGAGCTGCCAGAACGAGAAGAGCCAGCTGCAGAACCGCGAGTCGGCGATGCGCATCCTGCGGTCCCGGCTGCTCGCCATGGCCCAGGAGCAGGCGGACGCGGCCGCTTCCGACGCCCGCAAGCTGCAGGTACGCACGGTGGACCGCTCGGAGCGGATCCGCACGTACAACTTCCCGCAGAACCGGATCAGCGACCACCGGATCGGCTACACCGCCTACAACCTGGATCTGGTGCTCGGTGGCGAGCTCGACGCGGTGCTCGACGCGCTGGCGGAGGCCGACCGGGCCGCCCGGCTGGCCGGCGAGACGGAGATCAGCCGACGTCCGTGACCAGCAGCCGCTTGTCCTGGGTCGGGCAGACCAGCAGGTCAGCCTCGTACTGACAGCCGAAGTCGAGGGTCTGCGGGAGCGCGCCGAGCAGTATCACCTCGCCGGTTGCCGGATCGAAGCTGCTGACCGCGGTGCGCCCGGGTGGCTGCGTCGTGGGGGCCACCAGGTACAGCGTGGCGCGGCCCAGCGAGTCCCACACCGGCATCCCCGTGCCCAGGTCGGCGAGGTGCCGCCCGGTCGCCGGATCCATGAGGGCGCGCCGGGCGCCGTTGTCCTCGTCGATCAGGAGCTGGCCGTTGGTCAGCGGGTAGGTGCCCGTGGCCCCGGACAGCCGCCAGAGCCGCGCGCCGGTCGCGCGGTCGTGGCCGGAGGTCGATTCCCCGTCGAGGATGCACACCACCGCCCCGCAGCCGAACGAGCCACCGGACGACGTCTGCTTGACGGTCCACAGCGGCCGCAGCGTGTCGGTGTCGTAGGCGGTGACCGTGGCCTTGTCCCGGATGCTCTGGTCGAGGTAGAGCCGGTGGCCCTGCACCGTGACCGCCGAGTGGTCGTTGTTTCGCATCGCCGCCGGCCACGGCAGCGTCCCGGTCGTCACGACGGAGCCGTCGGCCAGCGCGAGCACCTCGGCCCGGCCCTGCGCGGTGACGGTGACCAGGCGGTCGGGCCGTGCGCCGGGTGTCGTGTCGGTCGTCCAGGAGGCCAGGTCGCCGCGGTCGCGTGACCAGATTGTCCCGCCGTCGCGCAGGCGCACCATCCGCATCAGGCGAGCCTGCTCGCCGGTCTCGTTCCACTCCGCCAGCAGCACCCGGTCGCCGAGGGCGGCCGTGAACTCGCCGGGTTTCTGCCAGAGCCGCCGGCCGGTGGCGGTGTCGATCGCCACCGTGTCCCGGCTGACCTCCCGCGAGTAGCCGGTGCCGTCCGGGTCCTGGCGGCTGATCATGCTGATGCTCGTCGGCATCAGCAGCACCCCGGCCTCGACGGTGGTCATCCAGCTGGCGTCCGCGACGGCGGTGGTGGACCAGCGGACCGCGCCGGTACGGATGTCGCGGGCGGTGAGCCGCCGTTCGCCGCTCTGGCCGAGGATGTAGAGGGTGTCGCCGACCAGCCGGTAGCCGTCGACCTCCGGGCTGTACGGGATGCTCCAGAGCTGGGTCAGCCCGTGCGGGTTCGGTCGCGCCGAGCCGGTCACCGTGAGCACGCAGCAGATCGCCACCAACGCCACCAGCACCCGCCGCAACTCGGCTCGGCCGAGCGGCTGCCGGACGGGCTCGGCCGGTGGCCCGTCGCCGTGGGAGGCGACGAGCCCGAGCTCGATGACGGCCATGGGGCGAGCGTAGGACCCGGGAGCCGTAGCCGGCGTCCTACGCAGGGGTGCGGTGTGAAGCTGCCGCGGCCAGGGCGGCGCTGAGGGTGCGGCCGTTGGTGCCGACCTCGGACCAGCCCGCGGCCAGCCCGATCGGCGTGCCCGGGACCAGGATCTGCCAGTTTTCCCCGGCCGCCGCCGCGCTGATCCGCCGGGAGACCTCCGCCGCCTGCGTCGGTCCCGCGCCGGGCAGCACGACCACGAACTCGTCACCGGCGAAGCGGGCCACGAAGTCGCCGCGGCGCATGACCCGGTTGAGCACCCCGGCGATGCGTTGCAGCACCAGGTCGCCGCAGTGCCGGCCGTGCCGGGCGTTCACCGCGGTGAAGCCGATCAGGTCGCAGACGCCGATCGCCGCGCGCTCGCCCCGGGCCAGCATCGTCGCCACGTAGCGTTCGAGCTGGCGGCGGTTGGGCAGGCCGGTGAGCGGGTCGGTGAGGGTCTCGTCGCCGTAGCGGCCCATGTCGCGGTTGGTCTCCTCGGCGTCCAGCCGGGCGGCGACCCCGTCGAGGTAGCCGTCGCGGAGCCGGTCGATGCGCTGGGCGGCGAGGCGGAAGGCGTGCCGGTCGGCGGTGTGCGCGGCCTCGTGGTCGCCGGCCGAGGCGTGGCAGATGCTGCGCAGCCGGGCCGGCTCGGCCGGGCCGAGGATCTCCTGGGAGACCGGCACGGCGTCGAGCTTGCGCAGCGCCTCGCCCGGCTTGTCCGCCGCGATGTCCAGGCAGACGGTGCCGAGGTGGCGCAGGTCGCGGGAGCGGACGCTGTCGCCGCCGCCGGTCAGCAGCGCGGCCACGTCGGTCTCGGTGGACTCGCCCAGGGCGGCCCGGCGGGCCAGGGCGTAGCCGTACACCGGCCGGGTGCTGGGGCGCAGCCGCACGTCGGCGCCGGTGGCCACGTAGCGGGTCAGCTCCGCGTCGATGTCGCGGAGCACCCGCAGGCAACCGTCGGTGTCGCCCTGGTGGTCCAGCGAGACCGCGTTGCGCAGCCGGATGCCCGGCGCGGCGAAGACCTCGCTGGCCATGCCGGCCGCGGCGCCGACCTGCCGGGCCTGCTCGATGGCGGTCAGCGCGTGGCCGTGAAAACCGAGATAGCTGTACGCCATGGCGAGGTCGTGCCAGCCCCACGCCGTCTCGCTGTCGCCGGTCTGCACCGCCGCCAGCGCCCGGGACGCCTGCACGAGGTGGGTGACGCCGCGGTCCAGGGCGCTCTGCAGATGCGCGCCGAGCGCCGCGAACGCGTGCATCTGCCCGCGCAGGTAGGGGTCGGAGGTATCCCGGACGGCGTTGGCGGCCAGCGTCATCGCGGTGGCGAACTCGGCGGCCCGGCCCAGGTTGATCAGCGCGCCGAACCGCTGGACGAGCGCGTACGCCCGGGTCATCGGGTCGTTCGTGGTGGCGAGCACCTTGTCGAGGATCGACAGCGCCTCCGCGGACCGGCCCACCTGCTGGAGCTTGCCGGCGCTGCGCAACTCATCGATGGAGTCCGGAAGCTGATCCAACCACGTCATGGTGCCGCCACGGCCATCCAGGCCCCTCCTGCCGACGCCGTTCATCGACGGGTGACCCGGCCGGTCACTGTCGAGAGACGACGTTCCATGATTATGCCGTGACGCCGACGTACGAACACCCCTCCGCAGGGACGGAACGGACGCGCTTGGCGCCGGTGCTGGCCAAGGCCACCGCGCGGCTTGCCGAGGCGGGGATCGCCTCGCCCCGGGTCGATGCCGAGTTGCTCGCCGCGTACGTCCTGGGGGTCGGTCGCGGCCGGCTGCCGCTGATCGACACCGTGCGCGGCGACGAGGCGCGGCGTTTCGCCGAGCTGGTCGAGCGGCGGGCCCGGCGGATCCCGGTGCAGCACCTGCTCGGCACGGCCGCCTTCCGGCATCTGGAGCTGGCGGTGGGCGACGGGGTGTTCGTGCCGCGGCCGGAGACCGAGTTGCTGGCGGGCTGGGGGATCGAGCACACCGCGCCGGGTGCCACGGTGGTCGATCTGTGCAGCGGTACGGGTGCGATCGCCTGCTCCGTCGCCGACGAGGCCGCGCCGGGCCGGGTCGTCGCGGTGGAACGGTCCCCGGCGGCGCTCGGCTACCTGCGCCGCAACGCCGAGGCGTTCGCCGTGGTGCGCGTGGTCGCGGGGGACGTCACCGATCCGGGCCTGCTGGCCGAGTGCCGGGGCCTGGTCGATGTGCTGCTCTGCAACCCGCCGTACGTGCCGGACGGGACCCCCGTACCCCCGGAGGTCGCCGAGCACGACCCGGCGGAGGCGGTCTTCGGCGGCGCGGACGGGCTGGTCGTGATCCGGCCGGTCATCGGCCTGGCGGCGGTGTTGCTGCGGCCGGGCGGGGTGGTCGGCATCGAGCACGACGACGTGCACGCGGCGGCCGTCCCGGAGCTGCTGCGCGCCGACGGGCGCTTCGCCGAGGTGGTCGCCCACGTGGACCTGACCGGCCGCCCACGATATGCGACTGCCCGCCGCGTGTAGGGCAGTTCGCGCGCACCATGGCACACTGCATCTTGTGATGCTCTACGACTGTCGGGCCGTGGCCGAGCGCGATCGCGGCATCGCCGCGGCCGTCGAGGCGGTCAAGAGCGGTGAGCTCGTTGTGCTGCCCACCGATACCGTCTACGGCGTCGGCGCGGACGCGTTCACCGCGCACGCCGTCAATGCCCTGCAGAATGCCCGCAGCACGGAGCGCCGGGTGCCGCCGCCCGTGCTGGTCGGCTCCCGGCACACCCTGGACGGCCTGGTCTATTCGCTGCCGAAGGCGGCTCGCGAGCTGGCCGACGCGTTCTGGCCCGGCGCGCTGACCATCATGGTCGAGCATTCGCCCAGCCTGCAGTGGGATCTCGGCGAGACCGGCGGCGTGGTCGCGGTCCGGATGCCGCTGCACCCGGTGGCGCTCGAGGTGCTGCGCGAGGTGGGCCCGATGGCGGTCACCACGGCCAACAAGATCGGCCAGCCCCCGCCGGTCACCGCCGAGGAGGCCCGCGACCAGCTGGAATACGCGGTCCGGATCTATCTCGAGGCGGGCGAAGCGCCCGACCCGGCGCCCAGCACGATCGTCGACGTCACCGGCGATGTGCCGCGGGTGCTGCGCAACGGCGCGGTGCCGTTCGAGAAGCTGCGCGACGTGGTGCCGGACATTCTGGCTGCGGAGTCCTGACGATGCCGTTCACTGTGCTGCACGTGTGTATGGGCAACATCTGCCGCTCGCCGATGGCCGAGCGGCTGCTGGTGCTGGCCGCCACCCAGCGGCTCGGCAAGCTCGACCCCGACGCCGAGCTCGGCGGCCTGCTGCGCAGTGTCAGCGCGGGCACGGGCGGCTGGCACGAGGGCGAGGAGATGAATCCGCCCGCGGCCCGGCAGATCACCCTGCGCGGCGGCAGCACCGACGGCTTCGCGGCCCGCAAGCTGACCAGCGCCCAGCTCGACGAGGCCGACCTGATCCTGACCGCGACCGCCGACCAGAGCGACTACGTGCACGCCCTGGTGCCCGGCGCGACCGCCCGCACGTTCGTCCTCGGGCACCTGGGCCGGCTGCTGCGCGACGTGGAGACCGCGTCGCTGCCGCCGGCCGGCACCGAGCCGGAGGCGTTCGCCGCCCGGGCCACCGCCCTGGTCGCGGCGATCAACGAGCACCGCGGCGAGGCGGAGCCGCAGCCCGGCGACGACCTCGACGACCCGTGGGGCCGGGGCGACCAGACCTTCCAGCGCATCGCCGACGACATCGACGAGGCGCTGTACGCCTTCGTGGACGCCCTGCTGCCGGGAGTGCCGAGGCCCGCGTGACGATCGTCGAACCGGACGCCGACGGCCTGCGCCGGGCGGTCGACCTGCTGCGGTGCGAGTCCGTGGTGGCGTTCCCCACCGAGACGGTGTACGGCCTCGGCGCGCACGCCTTCTCGCCGAGGGCGATCGCGGAGGTCTACCGCCTGAAGAACCGCCCGTCCTGGAATCCGCTGATCGTGCACGTGGCGAACGTGGCGGCGGCCCGCGCGCTGGCCCGGGAGTGGCCCGACGCGGCGAACGAGCTGGCCGCCCAGTTCTGGCCGGGCCCGCTGACGCTGGTCCTCGAGCGCGCGGAGCACCTGCCACAGGTGGGGGCGCCGACTCCGACGATCGCGATCCGGGTGCCCGCGCACGAGGTCGCGCTGCGGCTGCTGGAGGCCTCCCGGCTGCCGCTGGCGGCGCCGAGCGCGAACCGGTCGGAGGGCATCTCGCCGACGACCGCCGGGCACGTGCTGCGCAGCCTGCCGGACGTGCCGCTGGTGCTGGACGGCGGCCCGGCCTCGTGGGGCATCGAGTCGACGGTGCTCGACCTGACCACGCCCACGCCCACGCTGTTGCGCCCGGGTGCGCTGGCCCTGCGGGCGTTGCGGGAGGTGACCGGCGCGATCGCGCTGCCCGACGCGGTGGCCGACGGCGCGGCGCGCAATGCCCCCGGCATGAGCCGGCGGCATTACGCCCCCAAGGCGGCGGTGCTGCTGGTCGAGGACGTCCGGGCCGTCGACCGCGGCGGCCTGGCCGCACCGGTCGCGGTGCTGAGCTACGAGACGGCCGACAATTTCGACGCGGCCGAGGTGCTCAGCGCCGACCCGCGGGAGTACGCCGCCGACCTGTACGCGGCCCTGCACCGGCTGGACGACGCCGGGGTGGGCACGATCATCGTGCAGGCGCCCCCGGACACCGAGGACTGGCTGGCCGTCCGCGACCGCCTGGGCCGCGCCGCGCGCTAGCGGGTCGCCTGGTTGGCGATGTTGCGGGCCATGCCGCTGAAGATCACCCCGTGGAACGGCAGCACGCTCGCCCAGTAGGCGTGCCCGGCCAGCCCGCGCGGCACGAAGATGGCCCGCTGCCGGTAGACGCTGGTGCCGTCCGGCCCGGGCTCCGCCGACATCTCCAGCCAGGCCCGGCCCGGCACCCTCATCTCGGCGCGCAGCCGCAGCAGCTCACCCGGCTTGATCTCCTCGACCCGCCACCAGTCCAGCGCCTCGCCGACCAGCAGGTGGTCGCGGTCGCGCCGGCCGCGGCGCAGGCCGACCCCGCCGACCAGCCGGTCCAGCCAGCCGCGCACCGACCAGGCCAGCGGGAAGGAGTACCAGCCGTGCTCGCCGCCGACGCCCTCGATCACCCGCCACAGCGCCCGGGCCGGCGCGGCGACCTCGCGGGTGCGCTCGTCGACGTAGACGCTGCCGCCGGACCAGTCCGGGTCGCTGGGCAGCGGCTCGGCGGCCGCGTCCCGCCCGGAGGCGTTGGACCAGCGGGTCTCCACGTTCGCGTCGCGGATCTTGCCGAGCGCCAGCCGTACCGACTCGTTGAAGCCCAGCACGTTCGCCGGGGTTTCATTCGGTTTTCCGCCGCGGGTTGGCTCAGGATCGTCG
>Ga0307516_10005834_pt1 | contig 14587 bp, 14 predicted proteins | sample 19_EM_MG_FD_203310 | JGI IMG/M metagenome (GOLD analysis project Ga0307516, IMG submission 203310) | Populus trichocarpa ectomycorrhiza microbial communities from riparian zone in the Pacific Northwest, United States - 19_EM | ecosystem: Host-associated > Plants > Roots > Unclassified | place... | reverse complement strand
TCCACAAGGCCAAACAATGATGGGATGGAAAAGAATAGATAGTTTGTTTAATAAGATGAGAGAGGCATAGTTGATAAGATCAAAGAGATAAGATAAGGGGCTGAGGGGCTGTTCCATAATACAACCAAACTGAAGTGTTGATAAGATGAGATGAGATAAGACAAGAGGCTGTTCCATAACAATTTGTTCCTGTGTCTCTAAGAATGCAATTTGTTTTTCTTCCTTACTGGCATTATTTTCCTTTAGTATCCTGTGCAGTTTGTCTTTTAGCTTTTTTATTTCCATGTCAAGCTTGGGTCTGGCTACTCTTGCTTTGGTATGGTAGATTTGTCCTATTTTATCTTTGAATTCTTTAAACAGGGTTTGTGGGTTTTGTTCTTCTGTTCTGGCAATATTAGTTGTCTCAATTGCTTTTTGCAGTTCTTGACCTAGTTTTTTGATTTGGAGTATTATGTTCTTGTCTTTTAGTAGGAATTGTAGCGGCTTTACTATTCCCTAGTCATGTCTTCTGTTCTGTCTTTGTAGGCATGTGAACTGGTTGCCTAAATCACAAGAGCCCCACTATATGGTCGGTCACTTGTTCTGCTTGAGCCCCGCTATATGGATGGTCACAAGTGTCATCAGAGCTCCGCTATACAGTAGTCACTGATATCGGTTTGGCTGAGCTAAGTCTCTTGCAAGAGCACTTAGCTTGAGAGTAGATCAATGAGCAAGGGATAGGTTATTAGCCTAGGTCAAAGCTAAAGAATACAGTTTGTATAGAGAGTTTATATACTAATGGGTCTGGTACACAGACCAAGTCATTCTGAGATAAGATGTCATAGGAAATGAGTCAGGATGAGTAATCATGAGAGAAATAGTCTATAAAGGGAAAGTCCGCAGTCGAGCTGACTAAGAGCACAGTAAGTATATCATATGAGGTGAGTCGAGAGCGATTGGATCAGAGTGATGAGTGAAAGAGATATCATAATAGTTCAGAGTAAGGAAAAGTTGTAACAGGAATTGTGGCATAGTCCATCTTCTTTTACCTATGAATGGCATTTTTTCATCTGATATCCTGGTTGTTACTAGCTGGTGGTCTGTTGCTATTCTGGGTGGGTCAATTTGCCAGTCTTTGCTGTATTTTAGCATTTTGTCTTTGACATAGATTCTGTCTATACATGATTGGGCGCCACCTTGTCTCACACTTTGGTGGTATATGTAACTTCTTTGGTCTGAGTAGGTTTGTTTCTATCCACCTTTCAATTGTAGTGCAGGTTTAAGTTCTGATAGTGATTCGGTTGCTGTTGTTTTGTCTCGGTGTGGGGGGAGTCTGTCTAGGGCATCCTCTACCATGTTGAAGTCACCTAGCATGATATCTGGTTTTGGGGTTCCATGTGTTTTTTCTTGTATCTTCTGCCAGAAATTCCCTTTCAGTATTGGTTCATTTGTTGCATAAACTGTTAATATATTTATTTTGGATTTGCAGTGCCATGAGATTTGGGTCAGCAGTGCTCACCCAGGTATTATATCTTTTGTTACTATATCTTTAGTGTTTACTAGGTCCTTGTTGATGACTAATGCCACCTCTTTTGTATTGGTGTATTGTGGGTCTAACAAGGAGATTATATGCATTCTTGGGAAGAGTGTCTCTAGTGCTTTGGCATCATCTTGAGTTAGGTGTGTCTCTTGTAAAGCTATTATTCCTATTTTTCTCTCTCGAATTATTTGGTTTATATGCATCTATTTGTCTTGTCCATTACTGTAGCATCCCCTCATATTGAGGATGGCTATTTTGACTGTTGCATGTGATTTTCTTGTTTTTTTTGTTCTGGCCATTAGGTTGTCTGTGTACATGTTGTGCAGCTGGATTGCTATATGCTTGGTGCACTTGTCCACTGGGTGGATCTTGTTCTACTAATATTGTAGAAGGCACCTGATGTGCCATGGCATGATTGCCATTCTCCCCATGTGTGGGAGAAGCGTGTCTCATATTATCGCTCATGCCAGGTGTGTTGGCCCTGTCTCCTTCATCCAGCAGACTGTCATTGAGGGAGGGATCAATGGCTGAACCCCTGTCCTCTCTGGATCTGGTGGGGCTTGAACCAGTACCAATATTGAAGTTCTCTGTGAGTGTTGAGTTAGTGTTCACAGTTGGTTCTGCCTTCCTGAGCTCCAACCAAGGTCTCAGAAAGGTGTAGGCATTGTCCCAGGCCTACATTGGGGGACAGTGTCTCTGGTGAAAAGTGAGCCTTGATGAGGCAAGATTCTCTTTCCATTCTTCGCCTTAAGCAGTACTGCTGCACAGCACCATCCACTATAAATATAGTTGCCGCTTGGTGGTTTGTCGTTTCATTTTAAGGACTTTCCTGTTCTGCTTTTGTGGTCAGTATATTTGGGTCCTAGTCGATATTTCATTGTTGAAGAGTACTACTGTCCTCATACTCTAATGATAGTCTCTTGCAATTTGTACAGCTAGTCCTGAAGTTGTGTGTCTATTTCATCTGGATTTTTGTAGGTGCGGTACATGTGAATAAAGTGTATTCTAGTTTGAGATTGATAGTATCCTATGTTTAGTGGTCAGGCATGGTTTCTGCCTTCTTGATAGTTTTGATATTCCCTTTGAGCTCCTCCATGGCCCCTGCCTCTGCCTTGCTTCTGCACTTGGTCTTCATACATTTGGAGTGTGACTTTGTGGGCAGTCAATTTTATAGCAGTGGATTCTTGCCATCTGGGGATATTGGGGAAAGGGCACAGTGCCGTGGGGTGTCCGCTAGTCTTGCAGGCATTGCAGAGCATTGATGATGTCCTTTGGGTGCCTGTGCTATAGCCCTTGGTTGAGAACTTAAGTTGGCTTATCTTGTGGCACAGCTCTAGGTATGCTTTGAGGTTGAGAGGAGGGGGGCTGTGGAAGTATATGTTCCAGACATGGGTGCAGGTCTCTCGATACTGAGGGGCATGATATAGATGGAGTTGTAGGTGTCGGCAAACAAAAGATACAAAAGCATGGGCAGAGATGGAAGCGGGTAAACTGCAGAGATAAGTAAAGAGTATGCCACGTATATGGAGACGGCAGAGGCAGGTCAGAAGCAGGATCAGGTGGGAAGGGCGGGAGTGCGTCAAGAGGGTGTAACCCAAATTCAGGGGCAAATGGGGTGGGAGTGTATCAAGAGGATGTAAACCAAATTCGGAGGCAAACAGGGTGGCTTCTCATGCTCGCAAAAGCTTCAAGATTGCAGGAGGAGCCTCTTGATGACTCAATGGACATCCTTCACTGCACTGCACCACATCAGACATTTAAGCCCACCAGGACCCAGTGCCACTCCCCAGAAGAAGAGGGCAGCCATAATGCTCAACAACCTATTGAGTCACGACTTGCGAAGGGCCTCAAGATTGTCCATGTCCCTTACTAAAGCAACACCACTTCTCACTCTCCATCCCAGCTGAAGACTCCACCATCAACTGACAAAATCAGAAGGGTATTGGATGAGGTTGATTGTGGGGCGATAGACAGCTGACTGGGCTAGCTGTATCCAGTCGGCTATGCACCAGAGGTGGTTCGCTGATCCCAACCTGCCCACCTCAACAAAACCATACTGATTCTTGAATTCCTCCCAGAAATGGACTAGCTCAGTCCATTCGCGGCCCATCTCCTCTGAATGCAGCATTTTTGACATGACTGTAAACTATGGTGAACAGGGTGATGAGACGGACACAACCAGTACAGACGCAGTGACAGTAGTGCTGGTGCCCACCTGGCTTGCTTGTAGCACTCCCCTCCCATCTTCTTGCTGTCATTTGTGCTACACTTCTTGTTCTTGACGACAGATCCATGTGTAATTTCTGACTCCAGCTTCTCGCCAAGGGATACCAGAGGCACTAGTGAGGGAGGGGACTCATAGGAGCTGGGCAGAGGCCTTGGTAAGTCTGGCAAAGGCAGAACATGTGGTGGAGGACCTGTGAGAAGTGGGGGAGGTGGTGGTGCCAGAAGAGCACTCGGCCATTCTTGAGGAGATGAAGAAGTAAGGGATGGAGGAGGTGATTGGCGTGGCATTGGAGAACACGGCAATGAGACATGAAGGATAGGAGAAGCAGGGGATAGAAGAGATGATTGGCATGGCCATGGAGAACATGGTGGTGAAGCACAGAGGTTCATAGGTGATTGAGGAGGTGATTGAGGTATTATTGGAGAACATGGGGGTGAAGCACAGAGGTTCAGAGAAGCAGATGATGGAAGAGGTGATTGAGGTGGGGTTGGGCTTGGTGTGCGTATCCACAGTGTTGGAGCTGCAGGAGGAGCAGGGGATACTAAGGCAACAGCGATGGGAGGTACGGATAGACATGGGGTAATCAGCTTACTTGGCAGCATGGGGGGCACAGCAGAGAGAGAAGATGCAGGTGGCGACAAACAAGGAGGAAGTAGAGGAGGATCGTTGAGCCCTGACACCCCATCTGGGAATTCAACCCTGTCAACCTCAATCTCTGGGTCAATCTGGCTGAGTGAAGAGGTATCAGAGGACAAAGCACAAGCACGACATTCATTTACAGCTGTGGATTTTATGTTATTAATTGATGCCGGACATTAAGAATGTTAACTTACTGTAGCAATTCTTTAAAAACTTTCTGAAAAGTGGCAGGATGGACTCCTTGTATCTGGTCCTCTCGCTTTCATCAAAGTTGCATTTTGCATCACCGGATGTAGTTCCACAATAGACACTTTTGTTTGAGGATAATCAGCTTCAACGAACAGTGTGAACACCAAGGTACGAATCTGATGACATTGAGACACCCTCCATCAGCAGGCTCTAGACTGCCAAGTATCAATGACGTCTTCATGCCTGTATACTCACAGAGGAGCTCAAGCATTGGCTTCACAAACGATGGGACATGTTCAATGCATCTAGAAATTTGTAAGTTGCTGTCTAGGATATTCTGTGGAAGAAAACTTACTTTTGCCACTCTGAAGGGTCTGTTAAAACCAATCAAGCCAATGCAACACTAGTGAACCACTAGTCAAATACAATATCAAGAAAGGTTTGCAGTTCATCAATATCACACTGTTTGTTAATAGTAGTGTGTGCTCAAGTATGCTGCTCAAATGTGTATTATAATTTATGTTCTGTCCATTGCATGTCAGTCAAAGACCATTATACAAAGTAGAACTTGCACTCACAATAAGAGACCTGTAAATACTTCCTTATATACAATATTTGATGTCTTTCTGTCCTGCACGTCCTCAGACAGTAAAACCTTGATCTGGTCATCTGAAGTGCACCTTGACAATGCAACATAGAGTTGTTCATGAGAAAACACAGGTGTGCGCAAATTCAGTCCAACATTCTTGACTCCTTGGCCTTGAGATTTGTTGATAGTCATGGCAAATGCAAGGTGAACTGGAAACTGCCTTCGCTTCAAAGGAATAGGAAGTGTTTCAGCTGAGGTTCAAGAGTGATTCTTGGAATCAATACAATGTCTCCAGCAAAGTGTGCATCTCCAGTAATGATTTTACACTTCAATACATGCTGGCAGATGTCTGTAAGAACCAATCATGATCCATTGCAGAGTCCCTTTGATGGCTCCAAGTTCCGAAGGAGCATAAAAGGACATCCAGCTTTGAGTGCAAGTTTGGAAAGTGGAAGACCACTTGCTTTGAGAGAGTTGAGAAACTCTATAGGGTATGGCTGGTTCTGCAATACATTATCATCAAGATTGACAGAGTCTGCACTCAACATAATGTGCTTTTCATGATCTAGATAGAACTGATCAAGTATAGCATCATTTATTTTGTCAACATTGTCATTTTTGGCAGAGATAATTGTTCTGTCCAAGAAGTATTGATCTTCAATGTTGTTCATTCAAGAAATGTCTGGATATGTTGAGGCAATAAGACTTTCAAGAGTGTGGTCTGGGCAGCACATGGCTTCAGGAATCTCTACAACTTCCTTGTTATCAGGATTGATTCCAGCTCCAATATTTAGTAGCCAAGCAGCATTTCTGTCACTGTTTGGTGTTCTGTCAAGTTGCATATTTTGCTTTAAGTAAAAGACTTTGACATGGCACCAGAGATTTCCTTGAACAAAAGAAGAAGCAATAATTTGTTGTCTGCTTCTCTGGGAACTACAGGAAGAGTCTGTTGGAAATCACCACTAAAAACAACAGTTATTCCACCAAATGGTGCATCAGGCCTTTTCAAGAGATCTCTCAGACTCTGATCAACAGAATCAATGGCATATTTGTGCTGCATTGGCACTTCATCCCAGATAATGACTTTTGTTTTTTTCAAGACCTCAAGCATTGGAGAAGAGGCTTTGATTGAACCAACAGAAGTCTCATTCACTGGAATAGGTATTCCAAATCTTGAATATGCAGTTCAACCACTTTCAAGAAGCAATGCAGCAATTCCAGATGATGCAACACACAATGCAACATCATAATTAGATCTAACTTTGGCTGCAATCGTGTTGCATTGAAAAGTCTTTCCACCACCACCACCACTACTGTGAATAAAAACCATCTTTCCAAGATCATTCTGAACAGAGTTAATAGCTGCATCATGCACAATATGCTATTCATTGTTGAATGATTGATAGTTCTGGTCGATCAATTCCTGAAGAGCAGCATGGTCATAATTCAACTGCTCATTTAAAATTTGATTGTCAGAAATCTGAAGTTCCCAAGGTTGTTGAAACAATGGCATAGGTGGAAAGTCTTTGAGAGTTTTTCCAGATTTAAGCAATAACTTGTTCAAGAGATAGACTCCATAGTCATTGACATTATCATCAGTGAATATTAAATTTTCAAACTGTTGGAGCCTCTGAAGTGCACACCTCAGATCATCACAAATTTGATGTTTGAACCATTCCCAAAGTTCATCTGGCATAGAAGGATAGCAGTTCAATAGAATAATAGCAAATAATGATCTGAGAGCTGAGCCAGTTTGCATTTGTCCAGCCTCTTCCAGACATTGTCTCCACTCATTGTCATCTTCCAACAATCCATGTTGCACACAGGCAGTTCTGAAGGAATCAACCTGTTCTCTATTGAAAGTATGCAGAAATTGAAAAGAAGTGGCACCAGGCACAGCAATCAATAATAGTCTTAAATGAAGCATCATAGCCTGAAGCTTAGCAATCAGTTCAGGTGAAAGATTTGGATTTCTATTCATCTGAGCATCTCTTTGTGCAGCTTCATCATTGATATAGATCTGAGCATAAGTAGGTGGATTTTCATCATCTGATATTAGTGAGCCTGAGCGGTAGTATAGTTCACCATTTATCCAGAATGTATAAGGACCATGGCCATTTGCAGTCAGAACAGAATAGTCAATTTTAGCCCCCAAGGAAGTGAATGCAAAGGCTGCATTGTACTGTTGGATATTTTTCTTGAAATTCACAGACAATGAATTAGATCCAGAGAAGAGATTCCAAAGTTCAGTGAGAGGACATTTCAATTTAGCCAGTCTCACTTGACCTTGAAGACAACATATGCCAAACTTTGGCTCATTTCTGATAGATAGTGAGAGTTTTTCAATATCAAAATGCAGAGCACCACAGTGTAGACATTTAATACTCATAGGACCCAAGTAATGAGGTTCTGGTGGGTGATATGGATCACAACCTCTGAGTACAACTGGCTAAAGGCCATGACCACGACCATGACTACATGTAGTTTGTCTCCGAGCAGATTGAGGCAGAGGTTGAGGTGGATCATGAATTGGATCATCTGGATTGGAATCATTTCGTTGATATTGCTGGTCAGCCTCTTTCTGAGCAGCAGATGTGAGTTTCTGTTTCTCTGCCTCTAGTTCCAGTGCTATCTGATTTCTGCGCTGCAGTCTGGCAAGATCCAAGTGATGGATTCTTTCTACCTCTCGATCCTCATCTTCTTGAAGTTGGTATGCTATCCTCTCATCTTCATCTATCTGATTCCAGTAAGGATTATCATCCTCATTCTCAAGCTCTCTTTGTCATTGTAGCTGTTGTATATAGTTCGTATATCTCTGAGCAGTTTCAGCATCTCATCATTGTCTGTCAGGATCAAGTCAATGTAGAAGAGCAGATTGTCTAAGTTCTCGTTGAACAGCCTCCTGTCTCTGCAGTTTCTCAGAATCTTCTTGTGTCTATTGAGAGCTCAGTCTTAGTTGTTCAGTATCCAGTTCCAGTTGTCTTTGAATTGCAGCCTCTGTCTGTAGTTGTCTGTGATGCTCCTCTCTTGCAAGATGTGCCAGCTCTTCTCTTCTGTTTGCCTCAAGCCTTAGACTTTCAGCCTCCACTCTGTTCTGCTTCTCTCTTCTGATATGTTCATCTTCAATCTGCAGCCAATATCTTTCAGCCAGTAACTGCTCATGGACCTCCTGCCTTCTAAGCTCCTGTCTCCCAAGTTCTTCACATCGTTGTGATTCCTCCTTAGCAAAGTGTTGCATTCGCCTTATTCTTTCAGCTGTCTCTCTCTGCTGCTGCTCTATCCTTATTCTCTGCTCTTCTTGCAACATCTGAGCCTGTCTTTCCTGCTCCTCTCTTCTAAGATATGCATTGTTTTCTGCTCTTAACTGTTCCTGTAGACCATGTGCAAGATGAGTTTGATAGTTGGCAGCATGCTCTCTTTGCGCAATATGACTCCGATGGAGATTATTCCCTGCATAATTAGATTGGACACCTGAGAGATCATGAAGAGGGCCAACTGGTGGTCTGCCTCTGCCTCTCCTGGGAAATACAGGTAAAGGTGGCACTACAGGAATGACATTCTGTAATGGAGCATTCCAATTGGCAGATAACTGCACCTGAGGTATGCTACTGACAGGTACTACAGGTACAGGATTTTGCAGTAGTACATTCCAGCCTGGTGGTAGCAGCACCTGAGGTATGCTACTTTCAGACAGAAACTGAATATTTACTCCAAAGGACACAGTAGGTAGGATCCAAAATAGATCATCCAACAGAGGTGGCCCAGCCACAGAAGACACAGCAACAGGGGGCTGCCCAGCAGATCTGGTGGGTAGTCTATATATCTCAGGTATATGGACCTGTGGAATATCAGCAACTTTTACAAACCCAAAGTTGAGCTGAGGTGGAGGTGGAGATGGGGATGAAGCAGAAGAAATAGACTGTCTGTTACCTCTGGCCTGGCTGTGACGATGGTCAGGATCGGTCATCTGGGTACAATGATCTCGATCTGCTGCTTGTGCACTGTGGCACACACTCTCAGGAGTCATGGGAGAAGTTGGACGATGGAGAGTGGTGGGTGGAGTAGTAGAAGAAGGCCTGAAACAGTTGAATACACTTACAAATACAGAAAATATGAAAAACTCATGTTTAGACCAACTTGTCTTGATTTCTGCAAAGAAATGATGTCCAGAGGCTTATCTGTAGATAAGAAAAAATAAAATTCACCTTGAAATGACAAAACCTGTCTCTCAGAAATTTCTATAACACCAAAAATCAGTCAATTAGCATCAATATACCTATTACAGTTCAAAAACCTGCTAAACCACTGCCAAAAAGGTGTTCAGATGCTCTTCAGTAAAGAAAGAGAGCTACTCACCTTGAAAATACAGATTCCCACTCTTAGAAAGCCCTATAAGACAAAGGATCAGTACATCAGATAAGAGATTAACAGAGATCAGTGTATTACAGTGACAAAACCTGGTTAAATGACAGGCAAAAGTCAGCCAAATAGCTAAATGCATCATCCAGAGCAGCACTTACAATGTTTCCAGTCCAATACTGAAGGGAGGAAGGGAGGGGAGGCAATGAGTGAGGCAGGAAGTGGGGGATCAAAGGAAAGAGAGTGTGGGAATAGTGCGCTTTTTTGAAGATTAGATCTGTGGCCAAATTGGGACAGGGATCAATGTCAAGCTAAATTATGACAGATGTCAATCTCAGATCCAAAGGAACAGACTTTAGACAGTGATGCACTTTTTTGCTTAAGTAAATTTCTTTGTCAGCTTATATAAGTCTTGGTCAGTCTTAGTCAGTCTTTAAAGATCTGACCAATCTTAGTCAGGCTTAGTCAATTTTGAGTCATCATCCAATTTTCCATGCCTACTCCCACTTATTATAGATTATTCTGTTGGAATGTCTGGGGGAGCTTGGTGAGGAAGGAGGATAATCCTTATTGACAGTGTCAACAGCAACAACAATAGCAGATGTACTTTGTTCAGTATTTGCTGGTAAGGGCAACAGCTTGTGACTCCTTGTAATCAAGGGCATTATAATGGCTAGTAATGATGATGGCAACAGGGTGGAATCAGGGTCGATTCTGCTCTGACAGCAAAGATGAGGATGATGTGTCATCATCACAAACACTGTAATGGCTTTACTATTCTCTAGTCATGACTTAGGTTCTGTCTTCGTAGGGGTGCAAATTGATTGCCTAAATCACAAAAGCCCTGCTATACGGTTGGTCACTTGTTCTGCTTGAGCCTCACTATACGGATGGTCACAAGTGTCATCAGAGCTCTGCTATATGGTAGTCACTGATATTGGTTCAGCTGAGCTAAGTCTCTCACAAGAGCACTTAGTTTGAAAGTGGATCAAAATAGACAAGGAATAGGTTATTAGCCTAGGTCAAAGCTAAAGAATACAGTTTGTACAGAGGGTTTATATACTAATGGGTCTGGTGCACAGACCAAGTCAATCTGAGATAAGATGTCATAGGTAATGAGTCAAGATGAGTAATTGTGAGAGAAATAGGCTATAAGAGGAAAGTCCGCAGTTGAGCTAACTGAGAGCCCAGTAAGTATGTCATATGAGATGAGTCGAGAGCAATTGGGTCAGCGTGATGAGTAAAGGAGATATTGTAATAGTTCGGAGTAAGAAAAAGTCATAACAAACACGCTGTTTTGCAGTTCAAAAAAGTGTGAACCCAACCACTTACCAAGTAGTTGGTAAACACTGAGGATAACAAGGGAACAGGAAAAGCATGTCAATTTCAAGAGGAAAACTGAAGTGAGTTACAGGGTTTGTATATGCAACATATATATATGAGGAATTAAGGTTTTGATATGTCAATCAGGCTTACACTTTATGGCCTCAACTCCATTCCATGAATAGATATTTACCATTACCATCTACTTATATCACTTGATTTACCACGAAATAGCGCAGTGGGAACGATCACCTGAGACCTGCGGGCACGTGATCACTGGCTGATGGCCAATCAGCAGCCCCTTAGCCTGATTTAAGAGAATCCCTAGCAACCGGCCATGGGCTTCGTCATGCACAGGTCAACCATCAAGACAAGGTGTCGAAAAACCTTCGCCTGCCAGGCGGGCCTTCACTGACCAAACCCTGCCTGGCCAGGGTCGGCTTGTGTTATTGTGCAAGAACACAGCTCCCTCACGCCACTGCCCTGATCAAGAAGCATTGCATGGGATTGATGGATAGCCAGGAACAACAAGTTGGTTGGTGACCACATGCATCCATGACATGACTTGCCAACTTGCCACTGTAGTAGCTATTACTTAGCCTGAGTCTACTTATGTATCATTAGCATGTTGAAACTTTTTTTTTAAACAAAAGCAGCTTCCCATATGAAAATGGGAATCCCTTTTCTTCAGGTGTATAGCCCATATTACCTGAATAACTACTCCTTGGTGATCTTACAGAACTCGATTTACTGTAAATCCATTGAATTTACAGGATTTACCAGGCTGAAAATGGCCGGATTGACCACCCACTTGGTAAATTCTGATGGCCATCAAGCTGATGACATGAAGCCGAATTTATGCCATCAGAGTCAGATCAGATCAATGCCCAACTTGCAGCACCCCAATTCTCTGGCATGGGGCTGCTTGTCCACATCCGAGGGACTTCCAGATAGGTTCCTGGATCATTAAAAGGTGAGTCTACATTTTACAAGTAATCTACTGCAGCTAGCTGTACTGTAGTAGATTAAAATATAAGGTGGAATTGGGCCAATGGAAACTGAGTGCTGATGTGGGCACTTCCAGACCCTGCAGGGCATTCATCAGTGCTTGCATGGCTTCCCTTGGCATCTGCTGGCGATGTCGCAACTACCAGCACATGTGCCCTTGGCCCTTGATTGCCGGGACGCCGGTTTTACAGGTTTACGACACTTCATGGTAAAATCTCTTGAATAACTGTACTTATTTACCCGCGACCATTTCTCTGGGATGGTGGGATCTATCTTTAGAGAAATGCACATGGTTTGGATCAACATGAAGCTCGACCATCACGCTGCATCCATATTTATCTTCTGCAACCGGCATCACTCATCACTGCCCTTCAAGTTCCTGTCTATCCTGTGTCCATTGCCCATGATGACCCTCTTGTGGGGCTGTCCTCTCGAGTCCTCGAGACCTGTGAGAGAGGGCTTTCTGTTGAATTGTAATAGTGATAAAACAATTTTGGAAAGCTTTATATCACTGTTACATACAAGCTAAACATTGAAAAACGCGTTTTTATGTATAAATACACATTCCCAATGATTGTACATACTTATATACTTGTATATACACTAAATATGCAGAAACGCGATATAGTGGACACCCTGTATCATGCCTTATGTGTTTCTGGTCAAAACAGTACCAAACAGACCAGTATTCCTAATGTATCAGAGAGTGAAACACTTGATGATACACATTTGAGCAGCATACTTGAGCACACACTACTATTAACAAACAGTGTGATATTGGTGAACTGCAAACCTTTCTTGACATTGTATTTGACTAGTGGTTCACTAGTATTGCATTGGCTTGATTGATTTTAACACTTTCTGGGTCCTGGACCACCCTGTCACTCATGTTTGGCAGCGCTGACCTTTCCGTTTACTACCCAGGTTTGTGGGTGTCTCATGAGACAAGTTGGGTGAGGGAATCTGAATAATGAGAAGGAGGTGCCATGGTGCATTGCCACCTGTTCACCCAGACCTCTCGTGGACTGATGTTTTGCATGTACACTAGGCATAGATGCAAGTTCCCGCCACACTCCTAGCTGTGACCAGCCAACATGCCCACCCCCCATCTGTTGCCACCATGTCACAAGCTACATCCTTGCTGACAACACCCACGAGCACTATGACACCTGCCCTTCCCCTCTGATGCCTGCTCTGTCATCTCATGTCATAATGTAACATTGATTTAATATTTATACCATAAATGGCTGTCTTTTCACCTGTCCTGTACCTGCCCCCTGCTGCTGCTCTAGCTCCAATGTTTGTCGACTTCTTTTGGGTTGTTTCTTCTACCCCTCCTGTATTGCCACCGGAACACCCCCATTTGTTAGAACAGGCAAGCACAGTGAAGTCTGAAGTCCAAAGTGAGTAAACTATATTAGTCTGTAGATAGAACAGAAGTACTTGCCTGAAGTCCAAAGTGAGTAAACTGGAGACTTCAGGCTACAAGCTACTGGTATATATACAAGTAAAAGCATAGCCAAAGGCTGTGAGCACAGCAGAAGGCAGTGTACACAGCAAGAGGCAGTGTGCACAGCATAAGGCAGTGCACATAGCATCAAGGCAGTGCACATAGCATCAGGGCAGTGCACATAGCACAAAGGCTGTGTGTATTGCCATAAGGCTGTGCAAATGGGTCATGCTAGAACAACAGTTTCTAACACTCCCCCCTGATCTAGCAAGTCCTATACTACAATATAAGTAAAAGTTGGAATAAGAGTCCAGGATATATCTAAGCTATAATTCCCATTCTCTGTCTACAAAATTGAACCTTAGATAAAGGTAATGCTTTGGTTAGCAAGTCAGCAACTTGCTCAGCTCCAGCTATGTGAGAAGGCAGTATCTGCTTCTTATCAACTACATCTCTGAGCCAAAAGAAGGACAAGTCCAGCTGTTTCATCCAACCATGGTGCTCTGGATTCTTTGTAACACTGAGAGCAGACTGATTGTCAATGTGCAAGGGTGATGGTAACTTTGAAGTATAGCCCATTTCCTCCAGAATGTTGCGCATCCACATTATCTCTTTGCCTGCCTTCACTGCAGCAATATACTCTGCTTCAGTGGTGGACAGTGTAACAAAGGACTGAAGTTTGCTGCTCCAGCCAATAGCTCCTCCACCAAGTGTGGTAAGATATCCACCAGTGGATCGTCCAGTATCCAAGCAGTCACCATGAGATGCATCACAGATGGTAGTAAACAGCTCTGTGCTCAATTGTCCAGAGTACTGCAACTTGTAGTCCATTGTTCCCTTGCAGTAGTGCAGTAAATGCTTGACAGCAGCCCAATTCTTTGGTCCTGGCATGGAATTGAACCTTGCCAGACAGCTAACAGCATATGCAATGTCAGGATGTGTCATAGTAGTTAGATACTGCAGAGAGCCAACTGCATTCAAGTAGGGTGCATTTTCCATTTCCTGTGCTTTCTCTGAAGTTTGAGAACACATGGATTTGGACAGCTTTAGACCAGGCTGCATTGGAGTCTGAACAGGATTGCAATCACTCATTCTATAGTGCTCCAGCATATCAATAATGTACTGGTGCTGGGATAGAGCAATAGTGTGATTTTTGCGATCTCTAATGACTTCAACTCCAAGCAAGAACTTTGTGTCTCCCAAATCTCGAATTTTAAAGTGTTTGGAAAACTCTGCTACAGTTTCATCAATGGCTGACTTGGACTTTGAAGCAAAGGTAATATC
>Ga0307516_10005833_pt1 | contig 14587 bp, 21 predicted proteins | sample 19_EM_MG_FD_203310 | JGI IMG/M metagenome (GOLD analysis project Ga0307516, IMG submission 203310) | Populus trichocarpa ectomycorrhiza microbial communities from riparian zone in the Pacific Northwest, United States - 19_EM | ecosystem: Host-associated > Plants > Roots > Unclassified | place... | reverse complement strand
GTTGAGAGATTTCTGGTTGAACCAGCAGGAGACGGTGTTCGATCGAAACTGGTCGGCGAAGTGGGCAAGGATCCCTCAAAGCGCCGTACAGGATGGGCGGTGGATGCACACCGCGGCACCGTCTGTGGGCGGCGTGTGGGCGGCGTGTTGGCCTGATAGGCGATCGCAGGGATGCTGCAGATGAGTAGGCGGTTGCCATTGGGGTGGCAGGCGGGCGAACGGAGCGCGGGATGACTGGAAACGAAACCCTACACGTGAACAAGGGTCGATAGCGGGAGCGTTGAACTGGCTCACCTGTGCTCACCCTCCGCCGGGGACGCGACCGACCAGGTCCCAAAGACCTGAGAGTTCAATCGGAGTTTGCCGAACATCCTTTCCCCCCGCCTCGTCGCTCGTCCGAGGTGCCACAGGTCCATTGGCGATATCCGACCCACCCTGGATCTGAACTGCTGCGGATAGTTTCGTCCTTGGACACAGGAAACCACGCTTCGTCGGCCATCATCCGATGTCGAACCTGCTTGTGTTCCCGTTCAAGAAGACCTTTGTGATCTCCGTCGCACAGGCCGCTCGGAGATACATCCAAGACAACCTCCCCGACTCCAACCCAGATGCCTTCAAGTGGGACTTCAAACAGTGGGAGGCGCTTCGAAAGCGGATCTTGGGTGACGTCATTCACGTCGATCTCATCCAACACTTCCTCGAGTGCGTGTCCTTCCGGGTGCGGATCACCTCTCAACTAATTTCTACCCAGCTACCACGCTCAATTGGTATTCATCTTGACGAAGCTTCCCGCGGACGTAGGTGTCTCCTCTGCGAGCCACGAACTCGGTCTAAACCTGCATGCGATCTCATCAGATAGGGCTGGATATCCCGTACTCGCCGGCATTTGCGTCCTCTAATACGATACCCACATCACTCGCAAACCTCGTGTACGAGAGATGTGGGGTCCTTTTCAACCTAGCTTCTCTTTACTCTCAAATCGCCTATGCCGAGGAGAGATCAAATCCGGATGGACTCAAAGCAGCGTCAAAGTATTATCAGGTAAACCCCCGGTTTTGTCGTTCACGGGCTCACGGCTGATGTGTGCGGGGAAGTAGCAAGCTGCAGGTGTCCTGAAGTACTTGGCGTCCTCGGTGCTGCCTAGATTTCACCAGTCGTTGAATGACGCAGAGCCTCCATTGGAGTTCACAAGCCCATTCATCAACAGCCTAGAACTTCTCATGCTTGGCCAAGCTCAAGAGTGTGCCTGGCAGCTGGTACTCACAAAACCGAGTGCGTTGGCGTGGCGTCGTCCGCCGGGAGTTGCTGACCCACATCAGACCGTTCTAATAGCATAGTTGCCCGGTTGGCAGCTCAGGTAAAAATCACTTGTCTCCAGTTACTGCGTACTGGGTGGTCTGACCTCCCGAGAGGTTTCCGTTTATTACGGTCAGGCGGCTTCGGGTATCCGGGAGGCATCCCCTTCCATAGAACACCTCTTCCCTTCGGTGGGTGCCGCCGTCATACGCCGTCTTCCGCACCTGATGAAATCACAGAACTGGCTCGCTCACATCCAATCCAAAGCACTGCATTTTGATGCTGCCGCCCAGTATCGGAAGGCAAGCGAGGAGCTGGAAAACGCAAGGTATGTTCGAGCTCGTCGGGGTGGTGCTCGACCTCTGACATAGTACAGATATGGCCAAGAGATTGGCCGACTCCAGTCCGCTCGGAAGAAGGCCAAGGAAGGCTCTGAGATTGCCCGCAGAGGTGGTGCCTCAGCCTCCGTTCTCAAAGACCTGAACGTAGGTGATAGCAGCTGGGCCAAATGCCCGATATGCTGATACTCCCTTCTAGTCCCTGCTCAGCGCCGTAGAGAACGATGTCAAGAGAGCGGAGCGGGATAACGACTTGATTTATCACCAAGTTCCTCCGTCACTCACATCGCTCCAGCCGATCCCCCTTGCGTCGATGGTCAAGTCCGAGGTGACACCTACCCTTACCGACCCACAGAGCGTCATTCGAAAAGAAGCTGTGGTGTTTGGGGAACTACTCGCGTGGGGAGCCAGGAAAGCGATCGGTTGGTGTGACCTCTCTAGCGTAATGAATTTACTCACGGGTCCGTCGTTACAGGCATTTATAATCACAGGAGGGACGACTTTATTTCCGATGAGGTCATTGCGTACGCGGAGGAGTTGACCAAGGATGTGGATGCGTAAGTTTGTCAAACTTGCCAACTGGTGGTGCATGCTTACACGCGTGAAAGGGTGACAAAATCCCTGAACCTGCCTGCCGCGCTGGACGCCTTAGAAAAGCCGGTCAGCCTCCCCCCGAGTCTTCTGGCCAAGGCGAGAGAAACTCGAGAGCACGGTACACCCTTGGCGATCGAGAGATCTTTGGAGATGATCGAAGAATTGTCTTCCCAGAACTCTAGTACCCTGGATGAGGTGACTCGACAGACGTTGCACCCTGAGCACGGAAAAATGTCTCACATGAGTCATAGGCAATTGGAATTCTTGACGAGGAGGCGGAAGAGGACGAGAACTTCCGGGAAGGTCACGAGCTAAAGCGACCGCAGTCTCACGAAGCTAACTCGGATCTGATTGTGAAACACTCGAGGTACCTAAAGGTACTCGAACAAGCCTCTTGGACCGACAAACAAGTACGGGACAAGTGGGATGAGTGGAGGGAGAATATAGAACAGTTATGTTGGGACGAGGTAAGAGCCCCCCGCAGAAAAGACCCCATCCTTGACGCTGGGATCCTTAGGGCACCTTAGAGACATCCGTCCCATCACCCACGATCATCCCTGGAAGAAACTCTTCCAATGTGAACCAAGAGACGAGGAGATGCGCTAGAGATTTGCGAGCCCTGCTCGAGCGGCTAGAAGACCTGAAAAGGACACGGGCTCAGACCGTGCAACGAGCGAGATTCGCAGCGGAGTCGGACGACATCACCGGTCGCGTGCTACTAGAGGCGTCAGGTGTCGAACAGTGGACCGAGGTACAGCCAGCCATGTTCGAAGATACCTTTGAGAAAGAGATGGGCAAGTACGAGAAGTTCAAGAGTGCTTTGGAGGAAGGGGAGGCGACGCAAAATGGGCTCCTCGTGCAGCTGAAGGTTTGTCGCATATGGGTGTTCAGAGATCCGGAAGGAGGTTGACGCCTTGGACTCAGGAACGCAATCAGGCACTGATAGCGTCGAGGCAGAATGATCCTACCGTGAAACAGCGTGAACACTCCATTCAATCCCTCGAACTCGCGTACCACAAATGTAAGGAGATCGAAGGCAATCTTGCCGAAGGCACAAGGGTAAGTCTCCTCACCTATTCTATACCGAACCGGAGGCTAATGTCGCACATTCTCAGTTCCACCAAGATTTTTCGGTTCTCCTCACAAGCTTCAGGGACGAATGTCAGCGTTGGGCGAACGACCGATCATCTGAACTTGAGTAGGTGGACATCACAGTGCCTTCTCGGGGCGTTGTAGGCTGACCTTCCTTCGAGGCTCATTACAGGTTCGATGGCTTCCGTGTCCCTGGGCGAATCACGCGAAGAAGCTAAAGAAACAAACCCGCTGCCGACACCCGTGTCCCCGCGTAGGGACCTTCCTCCCCCGAAGGTTCCGGGAGTGGGTTTACCGCCTCCGGACTCTGATGACTGGGAGGAAGTGGCTCTGCCACCTCCGCCTCCGGTTGCCCACCGTCCTAGGACTAGAAGCACGACTCGTGGCGGGAGGCAATGACGAACTACTGTATCTGCATGCGACTCAAGTTCTGTAATCACGCGACCTCAGCTGGGGAGACCTCACTGTGTAATTCATTCAACCCTTGTAAGATACCATTTTGGAAACGAATATGGGACTGGCTGGCTCTACACTCGGGCTGTCGCATCGCTGTCCTACGCCCTGTGACCCGGAGGTTGTTGCGAGGAATAAAGTATCCCAGGCGCTCGCCCCCTCCCGATCGTATGGGGTTGGTGTGGATGACCGAACGGCCACTTATGTAACCAATGAGGGTGGCGTGAGCGACTATGGCCTCTTGCTGGTGTAAACGGAACACGGGGACGGGGTCGAAGCTGGTAAGATGCGGGGAGGCGGGGGTCGGGAAGAAGATTGTAAGTCGAACAGGGGGGTTTGCAACGACGTGACACTGTCCACTGGGTTTAATTGAGACTCTTCCTGACCCGCCACAGTGGAATGACTTTGCACAGACAGGCACGGATGGTCTCCAGGTTCGGACGCGACCCGCCCTCCTCAGCCCAGCAACCCCGAAGGACCTCCCACAATTCATCGAAAAGTCCAAGGTGCGCCGCCGCCTTTGGTTTGTGCGGTCGAACCCCCTTCAATATCGCATCGCTAATCTGGTCTCGACTCCAGCCATCGTACGGTATGTGTCCGCTTAGTACCTACCAGTGCGGTGAACGGTTGTGGAAGCGGGTGAGGGATTTGACGGGTACGAACCTCATAGATGACCATTCCCAGAGCGAATCGGTCAGACTCCTTCGTCAGACGCGGGTCCCGTCCCCCCACCCTGCTGGGGTCAATAAGCTCGGGGCTCATTCACTGAAGACTTCCGCTGGATGTGAACGGGAAGGGAGATGGGGTTAGGCTGGCGTTAGTGTCAGTCCGCTGTCCTGCCCTCGCTGTCGTGGAGACAGCGAAATCTGCAATGCACGCCTGAAACTTCCGAATGTATATATTCGCCTTTGAGGGTGGGGGTTAAGTAGGGCCGTTCAGCACAGCGAGGGGAGGCAACATACGCCTTTTAGATTTCCGTGGACCGCATGAAGACCATGCATGTATGATAGTCCATCGACGACATCTACCAACTATGTAAATAGATCAGTCAGGGGTTCTTCACGAGAAAATTACAACTCACAAGCTCGATACGGTTCACTTCGAAGTTGTCCCTGTACATAAGATGCTGGATGATATTTCCTTGATCCATCCACTCGGAGATCAAGCATAATCTGTCGTCGCTGAGTGTCGCACCGAGGAGTGGGATAATGTTTTTGTGTTGAAGGTATTTCCACACCACGGCCTCTTTGTAGAATCTCTGCACCCTGCCGCGTCAACGTAGACCATGATGAGGTACGCGAAAAACAACGCTTACACCGAGAAGCTTGTCAAATTCCTGTGGAACGTGGAGACGCATGACTTTAACGGCGACCTTTCGACCCTTGAACTCGCTTTGATGCACCGGATGTGGATCCCGACGTTCCTTCATCCCTACCCTACTGTCGTCGTAGTCCCGGGACTGCATCGAGTTGGGGATTAACTTGTGTTCACTACATAACTTGGACAGCTCATTGATGGTTGCGTGTCGTTCACTGTCAGGTACGACGCCGTTTTCAAGGTCCTACATCGCGTCAACCCAGCATTACGACCGCATCGTCATGGGGCTCACCTGATCCAGCCTGTCGATGCGGTTCTGAACCAGATCAAACGGCAATCCGGTGCTTTCGGCTTTTTTAGTGGATGATAAAGTTAGCGCTCCCTCATCTAGTTTGTCCCAACGGTCACATAGGTTCCAGCAAAAGGGATGAATCGGTACACACCTGCGCCTAGAATAGCCTGGAAACGACGAAGGACGCTAGCAATATCTGGCCGTTGATCAGGGTTTTGATACCAGCACTCTCCGGTGAGCTCCCAAACCGCTGGCCCAAGCCCAAGGAGTTCACCACCGGGGGGTTTCGGCGGCCGTTCTCCCCTTGATATGAGTATTGCCACGTGCATGTCGATAGAATCTGGGAACGGGACGCGCCCCGAAAACAGCTGGTGACGAGCGGTAAGAATTGTGGGGATTTGGGTAGATATGCGGGAATTACTTCCACAACGACCATCGCCAGAGAGTAGATATCAGGCCGTGTGGTGGGCTCGGCCCATGTTCCCCCTTGAAGGAGTTCTGGTGCGGACCAACGGACCGCCCATCCGCCGGCGGTGTTCGAGCCGTTGTCAGAGAGTATCTCTCGTTCTATCGAAGAAAGACCGAAGTCGGCAAGACAGGGATTTCCCTCTGTGTTGATAAATATATTATCCTAGGGGGATTGTTCAGAACGGGTCGCGGCAAGCACGAAGGGGGGAGGGATACGAACACCCTTCAAATCACCGTGAACAACTTGGTGGGTGTGCAGGTAGTTAAGGCCGCGGATGATGCCAAGTAACTAGGGGTGGTCATGATGAACACAACGGCACACCATCGACGTGATCGGATGGCCCACCAGCTCCAAACGATCAATGGGTTCCCCACGGTTCCAGATATACTCCAACACGTTGCAGTCCATCCACCTGGACACCGTGCAACATTCAAATAACCCCATGGCCACGCCCTCTATCCTCAAGACGTTCGGGTGGTTCATCTGCCTGGATATAATCACAGCCTTGCGGTGTTCCTGAAATTCCAAACGGACACCCAGTCAGAAATCCTGAGGCTAAGAAGCGAATCGAACGGATCGTCTACCTTCTTCACCGGTGCAGTGCTAGTTTCATACAGCCGGAGCGCCTTAACGGTAATCTTTTCACCGTTCTCATTTACAGCCCTCCAGATATCGGAGAATCCACCACGCGCGATGGGGTGCGGGTCTATCGTGGGGACCGACTTGACTTTGCACGAGTCCGGCAGCAGACCGTATATTCCACAGGCGTTACTCAGTTCTCGGAGGCATAGTTTGTAGATAGCGGATTCTGGTGAAAGGTCATTCATCGCCTGAGATCCCAAAGGTTGTCAGAGCGGCCAGGGACAAAATAAAACGAGGGCAGGCCCTATCTAAACCATCGATGTACGATTGTGGATCGATATTAACGCTGGGGAATGCCATATCCCCATCGGCGATGGGGCACGGGTAACCGGCAGAACGTCCCGTTCGAGGAGGCCAGGGACCAGGAGCCCAGGTTGGTACGTCGGGGGCGTCCGGTGACATTGCCTCACCAGGGCGTGTCCGTGGTTCGTGAGCGCCCGTGCCAAGGTTAGCAAGGTCTTTGAGATACTGGAGGGTGTCGACCATTGGTTGCTCCCTCATTCTCTTGTGGCTACCCTCTGTCAGGAGACCCCGCGTGGGCCATGGATCACCCGCGCGAACAGGTGGATGTTCTCCAAGGTAATTAGGTTGGGTCTAACGGGCACTAAGTTAACGCCAGAACTCGTTGGGAAGCCTATCCTACCTCGTTGACAATTCTTGCAAATTCCTCCGGATCCGGTTTCTCCGATGGCGGAGCTACCTGAGCAGAGGGATACACTCCGCTCCCGTCCGCACTTCCCACGGTAATTGCGTCAGAAAATCCCCATGTGAGTGGACCGACCGTTGGTTGGGTTGCCAACAACTGAGGAGGAGGAGGAATCCAAGATCCTGAAACACCCTCCAAACACTGAAGTATATCCTTGATACTCGGGCGGTCTCCTGGCTGGGGCGTCCAACAACGTTCTAATACTTCCCACACATTGCCCGCGAGCCAATCCCCTTCCACCCCATGAGGTCTCTCAGGATGTTCACCTCTTAGGATCTTCGCGGCGGCGGCGTGGTGATTGAAGTGATGAAATGGTACATGCCCGCTCAGAAGTTCGTATATCACCATCCCGAGAGCGTAACAATCCGAAGATTTCGTCCGACGGTAGTTTTGGATTTCTGGTTCGAGAAGTTCTGGGCTCATCCATCGGGTGGTACCGCCCTGTGTATGTGAGTTCGAGGTTGTTGAGTCAGAAATAATCGAGACAAGACCGAAATCTGCGAGGCGGGCGTGGCGAGTTTGATCAACCAGGATGTTGACCTAATTAACGAATGCCGTTAAAAGGAAAGATGCAGGTGCAGTTTTCTAATATGTACCCCCTTAAGGTCCCCGTGAACCATTCCCTGATCGTGCATATAAATCAAGCCCCTCGCGACGTCGCTCAACTACGGGGCCGGATAGTCGTCAATGGCAGGCAAGGAATGCAGAAGCTTGAACGGAGGACTTACGAGTTCAAACCGATTCACATCCCGATTTTCCCCCACAAAGTGGGTGATGTTCCCATTCGTCATCCATTCAGACACCATAGCAAACCGACCCTCGGTCATCATCACTCCTAGAAGCGGTAACACGTTTGGGTGGTCAAGAGCCTTCCACGACACGAACTCTTTACAAAATCCCTGTGCGGATCAGTGTGTCGACAAGTAGATCGGAACAGACCATCGCCGACGAATTACCCGGGTAATTTTCTCTTAGTGGACGTCCGCAACACCTTTACTGCAACCTCCAGGCCATTGTACTCCCCCTCCCACACATCCGCAAACCCACCGCGGGAGTGTGTGACATCCTCTGGATTATACCACACTTCGATCTGAAGTGATTTAGGAAGCAGGGAGTATCGAGCACACATGTTGTACGACCAGTTTACGCATTTCTTTCGGGTGCGTGGCGCGAGGTTGGGGTTATCCAACGCCTAACCGACCGAATGGTCGAAATACAAGTTAACCAACCCGCCCCTCGGAACAAAGAGCGTGTCAACGTACCTCACCTATTACATCGATATAGGCCTGAGCGTCGTTCCCGCGGAAACCACTAGCCATATCGGCTGCCTTCCTGTCCAAGAATAATGACTCAATAAGGGAGGGAAGCTCATCCTTGGGCACGGCTCGGTCGATCAACAATTGCCACGCTTGGTCATGGAGATTGATGGTAATTAACGGATCAAGGGAGTCATTCATCTCCTGTGCGGGATAAAGACAGGGTGAGGGTGGAGGCGAGGGTACGCAGTCACTCATGGCCTTTCCACCGGTAACGTTACAACCAATATACACAAGATGCCCGACATCTTCGATGAAACCGAGGTTATTTTCTGGGAGCCAGCTCGGTGGGGGTAATTGGGGACCAGATTCGCTGGTTCGCCTAGAACATTCAGATCAGGGTGAACTCAGATACTCGTTAATAGGAATCACCAACGTGGCCTATATTGTGCAGATGACCGATGAGGCCTAGTGGGGGGTGGTGGGGTACGGCGGAGACAAAAAACGGCGTACCGATGTGGGACTGGACGCTGAGGGTTCCGCTTCATCAGGATGCTGCACTTGTTCGACCCCGATGTGCGCGTTCAGCGCTGGGGTCGCGACCGGGTGAGGCTCGGGGTTGGTGTCTGTGTCAACGATCACCCGGGGCTTGGATGTGTCCATGATGCGAGGTGACACGGGTGGAGGTTGAGGAAAGAGAGCGAGTAGGTGAGGCCCAAGCGTTACGTCAGGCGGCACTGAACAGCACACTTCCTGTAAGCTCGTCAGTTTAACCAAGGCTCCGGGTGCCCATAAGTCAGCGTAGGCGAGCGTTGTAGGGTCTAGATGGAAGGGGGTAGTACTCACAGTCAGCGATCTCTTGCATCCAGCAGACCGCCCATCACGTGGTCTGGACCGGGATCTCGCGTCTCTCTTCAACTCAGCTCTGGACACAACGTGGACGATGGGGGTCAACCTCCCAACGTTTGGCCGGGATGACGGCCAAGTCCGAGCCCGGATACAAGTACTCCACTGGAAAGGACCCCCTAGCGAGTTCGCGCAGTTCAGCAGAGAGCATGGATTGAAGCAGAAAGACCCGGATATCGTACTGGGACTGGAGAGTGCACTCTGGGCGGTGGTGAGGTCGCGGTTGTTTCACTATGCTCCCCGCCCGTGGTGACGACCGTTAACCGCCTTAGGGGAGTATTGGGGCTACAGAGGGCGGCCTACCGTTTTTGGAGGAGGGGTATTCCTCAGATTCTGAATATTGCGGGGAGACCGCGGGTGCTTTCCGTTTGAGGGTGGGTTGAAATGTCATTGGGATTCCCCAGACATCCCCGCTTAGGCCGTGTTTCTTCGCTCTGGGTTTGGTTTTTTCGGCCCAACAAGGTGCGGAGATACTCGAAGACAACAGTTGGGGAGCTACCGTGTCTTATTGCCCACGGGACTTTGTATCCCGGCTGATATTGGAAAAAAAACCCTCGATACGGTTCCCTCAAGTCGAGGGGAGGTCCGAGCTGATAGGTGTTTTAGATCCCTTCGTGGGATGTTACCCTTCCCAAGCACGCCAGCATAAAGCTTGAGTCCCAACCTCCGAGAGCGAGATCGAGGTAATGAGGGCGGTTTCTAACCTCGCTGGCACCGCTTCGAGGGCCTTGGCGAAGTACGTGTTCATCAGAAGCCGGAATGTCATAACCGCTCACTTGAAACCTCCAGGATGAAACGGCGCCCAGAGTTCCGACATCTTCAGTTCCTCTCAGGTCATCTATCGCTTTCTCCATACGACCTCGACGTAGAAATGCTGGCCCCTAGTCCGACGGCACATCCTCAGCTAGTTCAATGTGGAACTCGGAGAGGAGACTACGAGGGCTTTTACCGCGTGTGGGGGGCATTTGATAGGGCCTCAGTCGCGTCATCACTTCCTTTGGACACAAAACGATGGGTTCGGGTTCGGGTGGTGGGAGTGAGGTGGTGAAAGGGTTCGCGGGAGGTTGAATCCCCGTCGACGGTCTGTCAGTCTCAAGCCTGTGAAGTAAGTTTTTGGTGGCTTCGACAAGAAGTGACCTATCACCCACCCCCCCTCCCTCCTGTCGACACGTTTCGTCCCTTTCCGCTCCCGTTCATTGGGCCTGGCATCTCGTCGCTTGGTGTTTATCGTTGGGTTGACTGTTTCTCAAGCAATGACAAATTGCGCACCTGTATCCGCAGCTGTTATGCATTACGCTATTTTTGTATTCCATAGTGAGAATAACATGCAGCTGCAACAAGGGGTATCAGCCCTATGAGCAACCTGAGGGTGTTGCTGAGGACCAGAGGCCACCGAAGATGAGTGCCCAGCGGAAACGACCGGGCCGGATCAAACGCGCTTCCCCGCCTCGTTACGTTGCATGTGAATATCGCAGGTTCCCCATACGCGGTCGATAACTCGACTCAAGTCAACAATGTCGAGCCTCGTATCGCGACACACGATCCGTCAGCTCGAGTATATCCTCCCCGGCGCGCTCACCACCTACTACTACGGAACGATCTCGGAATTCCTCCAAATCCTCTCCGAAAACCCACATGAGGGCGGTTGGCTCGCTAGGTCAGTTCTGACCCTTGGGCCTCTCGTGCGAAACGGCTAGCTAGAGCTGACTCGGGGGTGGTTTTCCTTGGTTATAGGAAGTCGGCGTTTCTCTCGCTAGCTCTCGCCTTGTTGACTGTGTCGCTGTTCGTGTACATCCTGCTGTTACCTCTCATCAAGGGCCAACAACCAAATGTACGTCCCCTTGCTGGCCGGTGTGTGGTTCTTAGTCGAAACCTGTTTTTCTGGATCCTGTGTAGTATCGGTCTTGGAGGGAGTCTGGGCCACTGTCTAAGGTGATACCGGTAAGCGTTTTGGATTGGTTCTCTCTCGCCGATCGGAGAGATTGACGCTTCAAAGGTTCTAACTGCTTCGATTGTGTTCGGCTGGTCGCTTTCTGTGTTTACCCTAAGCCATTGGACTGCCCTCGGTTACACTGGGGGGATTATCGCCAGTAAGCAACACCATCTTTAGCATTCTCTCGCACCCCCTGACATCTGCGCTCAGCCACCGGCCTCTACGCCCTCGCATTCGGCATCCTCGGTCTCCTCCCAGTACCGAGAGTCCGCGACACTCACGATTAGATTGTCTCGTGAGAGGGTTCCAAGTTTCTTGATTTGTTTGTACTTAATTCTCGACTCTGCTCCCCCCAAAAGACGCTCTGGACCCTTTGCATATGTAACACCTTTGTTCGTAGATACGTTTGCTTCCGTCAGTTGCTATATGTTTTTACAAGCACCAGATACAACAAGAATGAGAGAGAGAGAGATCGCGATAGCAAACATTCAGACCACATTAGCGCCCGTGACAGGATAGAGATTCGGTGTGGGTTGATCGGATTAGTAGTTGGGAGAAGGGTACTCCGGGAGACTACGGAGAGCAGCGTTCATGGCTTCCCTGACCCTTCGTTTGCTCGCCGCGTCAGTCGACTGGCGATATCCATCCAACACTTCTTTCAGTTGGTAAGAAGACGCCGCGACAGATGCTAAAAAAAGATCAGAGGGTGAAATATCAAAATGATAGGATCGACCCACAGAAACTCGTTTCTGCATCTTTCAACACCTGACACAAGCGATGGGTGAAAATCGACCCAAAGGACAGGGAGAGGAAACGCACGTTCTTATACTGAGCCAGTTCATGTTGAGCCGCCACGCCCCAATTCGTCGACAGCTGCCTCGTCCTCGCGTCCAACTCCTGCATCCTCCTCTCCCACGCCTTCTTCAAGCAATCCACCGAGTTCATCACCTGCTTCCACGAATAGTTGTCCCAGAGTTCCAGCTCCGCCCTGTATTTTCGGATGACTTCGCGGGGGTGAAGGTCTGATTGGGAACCTGGTGTTCCGCCGTTAGGTAACCCTTCTCCGCCCTGGTATCCGTATGACTGTTGTTGCGGTTGCTGCTGCTGTTGCTGTCCGTCCCAGTTTCCCTGTCCAATAGGTCCGTATGGATCGAATTCAGATAGGTACCCAGGACCCGTAACCCCCGTTTGCTGGTACGGCGTCTGCGGAATCTGTATTTGACCTGGCATACTCGCAGTCGTGCCGTACCCGTTCGATGCGCCATATCCAGTGAATTGTTGCTGAGGTTGCTGCTGCTGATATCCCACTCCACCCTGAATATACCCTCCAGCATCCACCGCCGATGAAAGCTGCTGACCAAACGAACTAGAGGGTTGGAACCGATGCCCACTACTCGTCTGCTGCTGCGGCGGGTTTTTGTATCCCTGCCCCTGCCCCTGCGTCTGGTAGGTCGGTGATCCTCCCCAACCAGCGGTATACTGCTGCTGCGCGGGCTGCGGGCCGTAGGTATTGTATCCCTGTTGTTGCTGAGGGACGCCAGTAGGTTGACCAACCCAAGTTGTGAATTGCGAGTTGGTGGGTGATATGGAGCCGCTGACGTCAGGATATCGCGTCAACGGATTGGATGAATGCTCGAGGAATGGGTTGTTGGAGAGCTCGGCCGGAGGAGAGTTGTAGGATCCATAACCGCCGTACATCGTTGGGGGATACAAGGGCGTATTTGTGGTCGAATGCTGGATCTCAATTTGACCCAAATTCCGTTTGTCCGGTGCTTTCTCCCACGCTTGCTCATCTCCCAGACCAGTACTAGTGCGGTATGTGCTCGAGTCTGTGAGGTCAGGTCCATTGAAAAGGAGGTTATATATCTACACAACACCCGAATATTTATCCACCCCTATTCCCACATCCCAGGAAACGAGCAAGAGTCTCTCCCTTCTTAAATTTCTCCGCCATGAACCTCTCAAAAGGATGAAGGATGACGGATAACCGCCCACTCGAGGCTTGGAGCACAGAAATCACCTCGAAAAAGTGCCCCCACGTGCTATACTGCATAAGCGAAAGCCCGGAGCCCACTTCAAGGATGAGATACTCCAGCTCGCGAGAAGTGATCGTTCCCAGCTGCCGGAAAAACCTCTCCTGGATGGCGAGACTGGTTGCGAGTCTTCCGGAACACCCTTGGGTGCGAATCGAAAGCGTGCGGAGGTTGCGGCATCGAGAGAGATCTACACTCCCTGGTTCATCTACAAGACACTTCCACGTCAGTCTCATCCACGCGCGGCGGTTACATAAACCGGGCTTACCGTCTTGATAGCCCAACAACATCGTAGTGACATGGTTTGCGAAGCCGGGGATCTCGAGAAGATGCCGCGTGGCGTGGTAGCCGAGGTTCAGCCGAAGTCGTACCGAGGAGAAGTTTGGGAGCATCTGCCCGAGGTCCTCGATGAACCTGAGACCGTATTTGTTGACTCGCCCGGACAAGTTCAGAGTCCCCCGGAAGAGCGGTAACTCGCTGGGAACTTGTAGGTATTCGCGAGATATCGTGAACCGCTCAAGCCCGAGGCTCTGGAGTCGAGGGAAGAGGGTGAGGAGTTCGAGGAATTTATTCAACGTCAACGTGGCGTCACTGATATGGAGTGCTCTCAGCGTCTTCCCGAGGTGCCCAAACGACAACTTGAACAAGTCGAGGTCGAACGATCCCAGCACCAAATGCCGCATCTCCAGCGTATGCAATTGGTCGAAATCCTGGAATTGTCCATCATACATCTCGAAGAAGTCGTGAGGTCCAAGCGGGTCCCCCTTGTTCCCGCAGTAGATGAGATGACGAACATAGGGTATGAACCTATCCTTTGCGTCAAACTCATACCACCGGCGCATGTGCTCCCGGTTCAGAATTTCGACTGTGTGGAATCGCCGTCGTTGGGCGTCAAGTGTCCATGATGAATGCGTGAGCGAACACGCGGAGAGGGTGAGGGAGTCACAAGGGTCGATGTGGGAGATGACTTGGAAGACGATATCGTATGGGACGGGTCGCATGGAGTTGGTCCTTGAGCTTGAGGTTGTGGGGGGGATGGAGCGGAGTGGGGATGGTGACGGTTGTCATCCTTTATGTCGTGAGTGCAGAGGGCGGAGGGTCGCACCAGAAGGCTGAAAGGGGGAAAAGGGGCCCGTTCCGATGCCATCTTCCCAGCCACCAAGGCGTGATGCATGAACTTCCTCGTCATACATGCACCGCCCATAGAGAAGTGTCAACTAAGCAACAAGCGCTGGATCGACAGGCTGCGGGCCAAACATT
>Ga0307516_10005832_pt1 | contig 14588 bp, 13 predicted proteins | sample 19_EM_MG_FD_203310 | JGI IMG/M metagenome (GOLD analysis project Ga0307516, IMG submission 203310) | Populus trichocarpa ectomycorrhiza microbial communities from riparian zone in the Pacific Northwest, United States - 19_EM | ecosystem: Host-associated > Plants > Roots > Unclassified | place... | reverse complement strand
ACCTGTCAAACCTTATAATAATGTCCACAAGGCCAAACAATGAAAAGATGAGAATATTGAAAAGGGGTTTTAATGCCACTCTCTCTTTAGATAGATGTTATCCCCTCTTCAGGTTCTGATTATATAAGAAGCTAGTGCCATTCTATAACAGTCATATCGGCTGGTGCATCTGTGACCTGGGTGGGAAGTATTCTTTCTCTCATGATATCATCTTCAATGAAGATGTTCACAGCAGCCTGAAACACTCTCGTGTGTCCCAGCCCTCTCCTCTTACTCTTGCTAATATTCCTCCCAAGCCTCACCCACGCCACCTTCTCAATCTGACTGAACACCACCAACTCTGGACTGATGCTATTTATGCTCATGATGCCTACCTTCAGCAGCTTTGTGCAGCCTGTGCTGGGGACAATCCTGCTGGGGGTGCTTCTGCTGCTTCTGGAGGTGATATCCCGCATCCTCAGCCATCTTTAGTTGCTGTTAATGATTTTGCATCTCTTGCAACTCTTGCTACTGTTGAAAACCATTTCGACGACATGTCCTCTCTCAAGTTTTCTGTCATCTCTGAACACATGTCTCTTGCTGCTCATCCCAATCCTCTCTGCCTACCTAAGACCTTTGACTTGTCCAAGGCTCCTCTGAACTTTCATGAGGCTAGAGCTTGCCCTGACATTGATGTTTGGCAGGCCGCTATACAGCGTGAGCTTGATACTCTTCATGACTGTGGCATTTTCCAGCCCACGACCTTATCTGCTAGTCACAAGGCCATTGGTACCAGATGGGTTTATGCTTACAAACTTCATCCTGATGGTTTGATCGTCTGCAGAAAGGCGAAGGCCCATCTCATTGCTCAAGGCTTCAGTCAATGCCCTGAGGATTTCGGCAAAACTTATGCTCCCATTGCCAAGATGACTAGCATCTGAGTGGTCCCTGCATTTGCAGCTGCAAATAACTATGAGATTCTCTGCTACAACATTAAATCAGCCTTTCTCCATGCCCTTCTCTCACATCAGGTCTACCTCAAACAAATTGAAGGCTTTCCTGAATTGGAACCATCCATTGTCTATCTTGCACTCCAGGCTATTTACAGTTTGCACCAGTCATTTCACAAATTCTATTGTTTATTCCAGAAGGTCCTCGAGGATATAGGGCTCATCCACTGTGAAGTCGATCACACACCCATTTCACATCATCTCCTCATCCATCTATTCTTATGCCAGCTTTGGGTGAAGACTTGGTAATTTTTATGCCAGTCCATGTCAACAATGGCCTGGTTGCAACCAACTCATTGCCTTTATATCAATAGGTTTTAGGTGAGATGAATAAAGTTATTGAGGTAAACGACCTGGGTGCTGCGTCACTTTACCTAAGGATATGAATTGACAGAGACTGCCCAGCATGCAAGCTTTGGCTTTTCCAGAAGCACGTTGTCATGGATCTGCTCACAACGTATAATCTCCTGAAGGCTCATCCTTCCTCAGTCCCACTTCGCCACAAACTCCATGCTTTACTCGAACCTCTGTTGAATTCCCTCTCTGACATTCTCAATTCTGAGATTAAGGTGCATTATCAATGCCTCATCAGCTCTCTCCTATACCTCATGCTTTGCACCAGACCAGATATAGCATATGCTGCCATGACTTTGGGTCAGTTCAATGCCAATCTGTCTTGCACTCATCTTTTAGCGGCAAAGGGTGTACTTTGTTATTTTCTAGGCACCCCGGATTTCACATTGGAGTATACTTCTCTCTCAACAACCCATTGGTCCTTTAGCCTCAGTTCTTCTTCTGTCAAACTGTGCATTTACTAATCCAGACTGGGCATCTGATGAAACAGACTGTTGGAGCATATTGGGATATGCCTTCTTCATGTTTTCATTGCTGGTTGCATGGTCTGCTATCAAGCAATGTACCACTGCCCTGTCATCAACTGAGGCCCAGTATATGGTCCTTTCCCATGCGCTCAAGGAGGCCCTCTGGCTATATCTCCTTCTGACCATCCTGGGGGTGCTGTTACCTTGCCCATTTCCCCTTCTATATGACAACCAAAGCACACTCAATATTGTGAACTCCCTCTCAATAATGTCTCATTCCAAACACATCGATATTTGATATCACTTCATTTGTGAACAACTTCTCTCTGGATCTTTCATGATGACATGGATTCCCACTGGTGATATGACTGTGGACATATTTATCAAACCTCTCTCTCTCTCTTTATATGCAAAACATATTCCGTCTCTTGGACTTGTACATTTACCTTAATATCTCTATTTGTTATTCTCTTTTCTTTCCTCTCATTCTCTTCGGCTCTGATGGGGGTGTGTTGGACTTTGTTTGTCATTACCTCTGGACACGATCACATGCCTGTTTATTTATAAACTTGTTATTGCATTCCTTGTTCCTCAGTTGTCTATCTTTCATTCCTGACACTGAGGAATAAGTTCCTTATCTATCGCTTGTGCCCTCACACTCACTCATCATCATGTAGTCATGAGCTCGTGCTCTAGATATAAAATATAGTCATCTATCTTTCATCCCTGATACTGAGAATCACACACTCATGCTCTAGGTCTAGCCCTTACAACTTCAATGCAACAGCTCTGCATAGTGGACACATGGGGCAGAGCAACATCCCATACATAACTCTTGATATGATCCTCTTTGCAGAGGCATCACTCTTAGAACTACTGGAAGTGTGCTCATCCAAAAGCCCCTTATCAGCAAACTTTATTTTTAGCTGCAGTTGGCTGCATATGTCTGTGAAGACATCTGAAGCCAACTGAAAAAAGACTATAGCCTACTGATTGGACTGTGCAGATCTATGCAGACTTGTGCAGCCACTGACGACACCTGAAGTTCACAAGATCTGCTGATGCTTGAAATTTATCCAAGCCAGTGTATCTACCAGCTGCATGCTAACACCATTGATAACATCTAGATCTCTATCAACAGGATATCTGGCCATTAGTACTCTCATGGCACCAGGAAGTGCCCAGTTATTACATGACTTACCATGAGATCTGCTTGTCATCCACAACATTCTGGTGCTCATACATCAGCAAACTCTGATTTTGAGTGTAGCAAGCTGTAGCAAACACACCAAAATTGTTAAAGCAACACCAAAACCAGCAAGCTTGATGGCACACTCAACAGTGACTAGAGCACTAGTATTGTGGGCTCACATATAAAATCAAACAATAAAGAAGTGGAATGAGATAGTATTGACATTAGAGTCACATACTGGTTAGGTGGGGATTCCAAAAGAATACAACTAGAGTTACAGGCTTCTGTGCTACTCTATATATACTATTCTAGCTTAGACTTATCAACCAATAGGATATAGTCCAGATATTCTCCAATGGGATATGATCCTGCTATCAGATGAGTCAGAAATAAGAGAGTCAAAGATAAGAAGATAAGGTGTGAAATAAAGAACATATAAAAAAATGGCTGAGTAAGAATAGAGTTTGGCTGAATCAGAATAAGGTTTGAGTGTAAGCAGTATGAAGTAATGGCTTGGCATTGAGTTAGCAGTATAGAGTAATGCCAAGCACCTGTCAAACCTTATAATAATGTCCACAAGACTAAACAATGAAAAGATGAAGAATATTGGAAAGGGGTTTTAATGCCACTCCTTCTTTAGGTAGGTGTTATCTCCTCTTCAGGTTTGTATTACTCCCTCTTTAGGTTCTGATTATATAAGAAGCTAGTGCCATTCCATAACACTACTCCCTCTTTAGGTTCTCAGTGTCTCAACGAGAATGAGTAACCAGTGTTCTTTAAGTTAAAGCCCCCAGGGCTTGTTCTGTATGGCAAAAAAATTTGCTGGTTTTCCATGGTATTCCATCTTGATTATCACTTCTTCATCTATAGATACTTTGTCTCTCCTTTCCTTGTATTCAATATTCTTATTCATTCTTCACTTGTCTTCATTCTATTCCAATGTAGATGGCTATAGTTGTTTGCTCATCTCTCATTCCAGATCATAGATATTCCTTTCCTTTGTTATCACTCCAGTCATCTATATCCTATGTCCTGCATTCAATATTCACTCATATCTCATACCACTACTACTCCCTCTTTGCTAGTGTTTGAAGGTCCAGTTAGGTCTGGTTAAATTGCCTTTTTTGGATTAACCCACTGGGTGCAGGCCACAATATAGCCACTGAAAATATACTGGAAATATGGTAAACTTCCACAGACTATACCTACAATATTTTCAATCAGGAAATATACTGGAAATATTGTGAAAACAGTGGGAATATGGTAAATATAGAGGATATTTTATAATATTTTCAAGATATTTTCAGTGAGAATATGGTAGATATAATCTGTGGATATTTACTATATATCCAGCATATTTCTAGTGGCTATATTGTAGCTCACACCCAGTGACCGGACTTTAACCGGTTAGAGGGGACTCAAAAATGTCCTATAACCTAACTATAACCAGTTCTAACCAGTTAAAATTAATTGCAAATTTCAATTTACATTAACCTAACCATTATATTGGTCTTAACTGGTTAAACCCATTTTTAATTGATGTATTTTGATAGAACACAGTTATTAGTCCATGTGTGCAACATTTTATAGGTTATTATTCATAAGAAATATAAAGAAAACCCTCAAGAATGTACAAATTTCAATGTTTTTGGCTATTTTTCATTGTTTTTGAAGGTTTTTTTGGGTGTAACCCCTGGATATTGTTGAAATATCAATTGACCGGTTATAACTGGTTATAACTGGTTAATTTTTGGTTAAGAGAATTCTGTGAAATCATTTAACCTTAACCACTTCTGCCCCAAATTTGCTTTAATCTTAACTGTGGTCCAGTTAAAGACCAGTTAAGGTTAGGTTAAGTTACGGTTAATTTGCAGTTGTATAACTAAACCTTCAAACACTACTCTTTGCATCATGGATTCCAGACATGAAACAAGTGTCCAAAAAAGAGAGTGTTGGATGAAAAAAAATTGAGCAAGTTTCATAGATAAGATGCCATTGTGATTGATAAATAGAGCATCCAGTGTGCTTTCTTTATGATTATCCTGGGTCATCATTTCTTTGTCGTGTTGTTATTCATGGCACTGTGGCCACTGTCTTGTTTGTAAATCCATACTCTTGATATATCCAATATCATTTATACTGGGGGGGTTTCCTCACAGTATGTCCTTCTCAAATTCGTACTCTCAACATCCAATGCTATTGATAATATATTTCATATTCTTGACATATCTGATGCCATTTGATAATGGGGTACTCTCGACATCCAATGCCATTTATACTGGAGGGGTTTCCTCATAGTATATCCTTTTCAAATATCCACAGTGGGTCCTTCCTCACTGGGTTTTGTACTCTTGACATCCCATGCTGTTGTCTGATACTGGAGTTCAAGTGATCTGCCTCAGTCGGCAATCTGATCCTTTAAATACTCTGCCTCATTCAGCGTTCTGACTTCCTGGTACCATATATACTGGGGTGCTTCCTCGCAGCATGTCCTTGTTCATGAAAGACTCCTTTTGGTCCTTCATCATGTCAAACAATCTTCCTCAGTCAGCAGCCTGATTGTTTCCAAATAGCCCATCTCAATCAATAATCCAACTATCTTGTCCTTTCCAGATTTGTTAATGTCCATAGCACTTTGGTTATGAGCTATTGTTCCAATATTCCGATGCATATAGCACTTGGGTTCTGAGAACTCTTGACTCATTTTCTAATACCATTTCTGTTATGATTTTCCTCTTGACTTATATCTATACAGTCATGTGCAGCCTTCTGCAGTCGATACTCAGTCAGCTGAACCTTATTCGTACTCATCTACTTGTACCACCTGACCTATGCCTTTCCCTATTGGACTATATGACTCCCGCTTACTCATTACCTGTGACTCATCGATACCTATATAAACTGTAGTTTCACAGCTGTATTATTTAAGCTTGACCTAGGCTTATACACCTAGTTTCCTCTCTGACTTTGCTCTCAAACCTCAGGTCTCCATCTTGAGACTAAGACTCAGCTTCACCAAAACTCTTGTGATCACTTATATCGAGGACACAACAAATACCAGTTGCAGTCCATATTGGCGCGTGATATACAGACTCCAGTTGTGGTTCATATCAATGCGTGGAGATACTGATTGATTGATCGACAGAAGAAACTCGCTCAGCTTGCCTTAACAAAAGGTCAAGCTTTACCAATGATTGCTGGACTCATCCAAGTCTAGCAGAACCCGAACGACACCCTGGAACACTCCACCGGACAATATGAAGAAGACTCTACCCCCCCTTCCATTGATGACATCAACTCTTCCAGTTACCCAGAAAGACAAGAATGAAAAGACTTCCTATCCACAGAGAAGGAAGTAGAAGAACTTGCTGAACGACTAAAGAACATCAGACTGATCTCCACTCCTCCCAAACGATCTATCACTCTCTGCATTCCCACACCACCTATCCCCACAATAATGACCCCCACCAAGAACCCGAAAGAGATCAAGATGAACACCCTGACTCCCTTTAGTGGAGAACGAAAGAAACTCGACAACTTTCTGTTGGAAGTAGAAATGTACCAGATGATGAACGACAGGGTCTATGACACAGATCGAAAGAAGATCATCTTTGCACTCTCCTTTATGAAGGATGGAGTAGCCGAGATGTGGAAACAGTCTTGGTGAAAACAACATACTGCAGAAAACACCATATTTGGAACCTGGGAAGAGTTTAAGAATACTCTCAAAAGATTCTTTACCCCCGCCAATAAAGAAGGCGACGCAATCACCAAGATGCAGACAGCATCGATGACAGGAAAGACTGCCAACAAATTCATTGAAGAATTCAAGAACTGGCAACTCCAGAGTGGAGTAAACGAAGACGGACCCCTGATCGAGTGGTTCTTAACCACTCTTCTATTGTCTCTACGAGACAAGATCCTTCAAAAGGAACACCTACTGACCACCCTAGAAGGCTGGTATGCCACTGCCTCGAACCTTGACAACCAATGGAGAAAGTTTAAAGCTATCTCTGCTCATCTCAGAGGAGACACAGACCCAAAGAAGAAGGGACTCAGACTCTCATGAAACAAATCACAGTACACTCCATCCGCCTACCATGACCCAAATGCAATAGAAGATGTTCGAACCACATACAGAATGTCTCTCAAGAAACAAGACAGACACCTGAAACAGAGGCTCTGCTTCAGATGCCACCAAGCCAGACACGTATCCCGAGAATGTGCACAAACCAGAACAAATGGATCCAGGCCAATCCGAAACATGAACACACCCCCAACTGCCTCCTCCTCTTCTACCATCTCAAACCATCCTCTGCCCACTTATACCAAAGCCACTGACGCCTACGCCAGAATCAAAGCGATATATAAAGAACTCCCCAATAACAAGAAAAACAAACTTGCCAATGACCTCGAAAGCATGGGTTTTTAAAGAGCGGCCTACCTCGACGCTAGCCCCCGCCCCTGATTCCATCTCTATTTCACCTGTACTACTAGTAAATGAGAATAAAAAATCATTTATTGTTCCATTTGAAGTACAAGGAGATAGAAGAAATGTTGAAATACGATTCAATATGAACGCCCTGATCGATTCAGGAGCAGATGGAACCTTCATCAATAAGAAATTCGTTCTGGAACAAAAGATAGCTCTTGCACCCCTAGACAAGAACATCATGCCACTAAACGTCGATGGAACCAAGAATAAATCAGGAGTCATCAGACACTGTACTTGGTTAAACCTGAAAATTGGAAAATGAAACGTCCCCACCAGATTCCTCGTCACTGACCTCAGAAAAGAAGAGATAATCCTGGAACTACCATGGTTGAAAGAACACAACCCCCAAATCAATTAGCTAGAAGGAACCATGAACATCAAAACAATATGACCAGTAATCATGTTCAGAAAAGTCATGAGGAGAACCATAGAACTATCACGAATGTTCACTCCTTCCCCAAAACCGACCTTTGAAGAGATCTTCAACAACTATGAACACCTCTCCGTGAACCCCCTCTTTCTGACAATGACGAAATCCTCTGAAGTATCTACAAGGATGATAACAAAGAAGAAACCAACTTATGACATGTCAGAAGCTACCTTGAAAAGGATGACATTCTCAAAGAAGAAGAACAAGAAAGAGTTTGGGTTAGAACCAAAACATTCATATCACAAGGACTAGCCCATGACGCAGAGACAAAGAAGACAAAGACCAAATTACCCAAGGAATACGAAGAATACAAAACAGTCTTCAAAAAGAAAGCCTCTGAACACTTTTCTGTAAAGAAACCCTGGGACCACGCCATCGACCTAAAACCAGACTTTATTCCAAAGAACTGCAAGGTCTATCCTATGTCACCAGAGAACAAGAGAAACTTGACGAGTTTACCAATGAAAACCTCTGCAAAAAAGTACATAAGACTGTCCAAATCCCCACAAGCATTGCCCTTTTTCTTCATTTTCGAAAAAGACTCTGGAAAGCTTAGACCATGTCAAGACTACCAAAGACTGAACGATTGGACAATCAAGAATGCATACCCACTCCCATGTGTTGGTGACCTCCTCGACAAGCTCAAAGGTGCCAAGTACTACACAAAGTTTGACCTTTGATGGGGGTACAATAATGTCAGGATCAAAGAAGGAGACAAATGGAAAGCAGCCTTCAAAATGAATAAAGGACTTTTCGAACCCACAGTCATATTCTTCAGCCTTTGCAACTCGCCATCTACCTTCCAAAACATGATGAACAACATCTTCAAAAATGAAATCAATGAAGGATGGCTCTTGATCTACATGGATGACATCCTCATCTTTACCAATGACCACTCCAAAATGGAAGAATACATGAAAAGGGTCTTACAGAAACTTCATGACAATGACCTATTCCTGAACCTCAACAAATATGTCTTTGATGTCACCGAAGTAGAATACTTAGGTCTGATCATCAAGGAAAATGAAATCGCTATGGAACCCACAAAGTTAGCCAGAATCGCAGATTGGCCCGCCTCCACTGCCGTCAAACAAGTCCAATCGTTCCTCAGATTTGCGAACTTCTACAGAAGATTCATTGGAAAGTTTGCTGACATCTCCCTACCATTAACCGCCCTAACGAAGAAAGACCTGACTTGGAACTGGACCACAGAATGCCAAGACACGTTTGACACGCTAAAAAGGAAATTCCAAGAAGCCCCCATACTACTTATGCCAGATAACAAGAAACCATTTATCCTAGAAACCGATGCCTCAAAATGGGCACCAGGAGGAGTCTTATGACAACAGGACATTAATGGAGACTGGCATCCTTGCAGATTCATCTCTTACACATTCAACCCCACTGAAAGAAACTACAAAATATATGACTGAGAACTGCTAAGCATCATACAAGGCTTAGAAACATGGCATCACTACCTCCACAGATCACCCTCCCATACAGTCATCTTGTTGGACCACAAAATCTCACATACTTCCAAACGGCCCAGAAATTGAACTGACGACAAGCCCAATGGAGTCTTTACTTGTCAGAATTTGACTTAAAACTCTTGCACATCCCTGGCTCTAAAATGATTCAATCTGACGCCCTCTTCTGCCGTCCCAATCACATCGTAGATGACAAAGACAACAATGACATCATCCTCCTCCCCGACTCTCTTTTCATCAGAATTGTTGACACTGACCTTCATTACTCCATATTCGAAGCCACTATGAAAGACACCCTTTTTGCATCTGCATTAAAAGCACTGAAGATGAATGGACTGTTCTCTATCACTTCGAAACTAGAAGACTGGCATCTTGAAGATGGCCTACTCTTTTTTAAAGACAGATGTTTTATACCCTCTGATGAAGACCTCAGATGAAACATCACCACTCGCTACCATGACTCTCTTCCCGGAGAACACCCTGGACACCTGAAAATACTCAAACTGATCTGCCAAAACTACTGGTGGCCAGGAATGACCGTATTCATCAAGAACTACATTGCTGGCTGTGCTATATGCCAGCAAATGAAATTCAACACCCACCCCTCAGCCCCCAGTCTTTTCTCAATCAAGACACAAACAAACGCCTTACTCTTTTCACAAGTCACTTGTGACTTCATTACTGACCTCCCTGAATGCGATGGCTTTGATTCCCTCATGGTCATGATCAACCACGGATCTTCAAAGAGGGGTAATTTCTATCCCTTGCAACAAAATGATCGATGCAACACAGACAGCCCAGAACTACATCAACCATGTTTACCAATGATTTGGCCTCCCTGACTCTTTCCTCTCAGACAGAGGACCCCAATTCAACTCTCATGTCTTCAAAGAGATGATGCAACTTCTTGGAGTCAAAACACTCCAAAGTACAGCATATCACCCCTAAACTGATGGAGAAACAGAATGTGTGAACCAGGAACTCGAGATCTATTTCTGGATCTTTGGCACAAACAACCCCAAAATGTGGAAATCATTGAACCCCCTCATGGAATTCAGCCACAACCAGAAGGTCCATTCGGTAACAAAACAATCACCATTCTACCTCATGATGGAGTACAAACCCAAAGATATCCCCTTGGCATTTGAGAACACCAACACACCCGCAGCAGAACAAAGATTAAAGACCCTCAAAGAAGCCAGAAACGAGGCTTCCGCAGCACATGAACTTGCCAGACAACAGATGGCAGAATGGTCTACATGAGGATTTACACCCTTTGAGAAAGGTCAGAAGGTATGGCTTGACGGCAGGAACCTGAAGATAGGATACGAATCCCAAAAACTTGCTCCATTGAAAGAAGGGCCCTTTGAGATAACAGAAGTCATGGGACCTGTCACCTACCATCTAAAACTCCCGGACCAATAGCAAATTCACCCTGTCTTCCATGCCTCTCTCTTATCACCCTATCAAGAGACTGAGACCCACAACTCCAACTTTCCGCAGCCTCCACCTGATCTTATCGAAGGAGAAGAAGAGTACAAAGTTGAAGCAATCATCACACACAGGAAACAAAGGAAAGGTCACTGATACCTCGTGAAATGGACCAGCTATCCCTCTTCCGAAAACTCATGGCAGTCGTCAAATGACTTAAAAGAAGCCCCAGAAATCCTAGAGGAGTACAACCTTGCCCATAACCTCTAGTCCTTCTATACTCTCAATCATCCTCATGTCTTCCCCCACTGCCACTTCTTCTTCGCACTACCATATTCTCGACTCCAAGGAAGCCCACAACCACTTTGATCATACCAACTGCACTGCCAAGCTGCGCGACTACATCCTCAAACCCCATCCTAACCACATCAACCTCACCCTCAATCAGAACATAACCCCACCAACCTGAATTTCCTCCAAACAGCCATCAGATGCGCCAGTTCTTGAGTCACCCTGATCAAGACCATAAAGAAACTTGAAGATTCTATCATTGACATCGCAAGCACCCTCGTTGACAGAGACATCGACATACTCCTCCTCTTGAGGCCCACCAATTGTCCAAAACTCGAGACACCTTCAACACCTTCACTGCCCTCATCCGCTAAGGTGTCTGAACCCAAAACCCCCCCATCACCGTTAACCTCTGCACAAGTTCTGCTGAGAACCCTTCCTCAGCTCGTCCATCGCCGACAGTCAAGAAACCAAATTTTCAAAAACCCACTGGTAGAACTGGAAACAGATGTTCCCTTTGCAAACACACCAGTCACTACCGCCCCACTTGTACCATACCCCCTTCTTTTGCTTGTGAAGCCAGAGCCCCCGGCCATTATGGCAACCTTTGCAAGAAACTCCGTAAAGGGCCGCCACCACCCTGACATTCGCCCCCGAACCCCTATGGTCTCACCCTCCCTCAATACAACTACAATGATGATGCTGCTAAGGGATTTTATCAAGAAGAGGCTGAATACAACTTCGACACTTGATCATTGTCAAGCTCAGTGATCTCGAGCCATAGGAGAGGGGTGATGTTATGATTTTCCTCTTGACTCATATCTATACAGTCATGTGCAGCCTTCTGCAGTCGATACTCAGTCAGCCGAACCTTATTCTTACTCATCTACTTGTACCACCTGACCTATGCCTTTCTCTATTGGACTATACGACTCCCGCTTACTCATTACCTGTGACTCATCGATACCTATATAAACTGTAGTTACACAGCTGTATTATTTAAGCTTGACCTAGGCTTATACACCTAGTTTCCTCTCTGACTTTGTTCTCAAACCTCAGGTCTCCATCTTGAGACCAAGGCTCAGCTTCACCAAAACCCTTGTGATCACTCATATTGAGGACACAACAAATACCAGTTGTGGTCTATATTGGTGCATGGTATACAGACTCCAGTTGCGGTTCATATCGACGCGTAGAGATACTGATTGATTGATTGACAGAAGAGACTTGCTCAGCTCGCCTTAACAATTTCAATCATCCATGTCATTATTGGTCATTAAAATTCATGATATTCATCCTGACCAACCTAAATAAAATTGGAAGCAAGGAAGAGTATGTGATTAGTTCAGCTGACACCGCAACCTGTGTGTCCTGGTTGTTGCATGGTCCTGGGCCAATGCGAATATAAATAATGATTATGAAAAATATGGTGATGATGAGTGATGGTAAGAGGGGGTTGATAGGAAAAGAGGACTCTGTGCCAAGCAAACATGCTCAGGCCAAGAGAAGAGAGGGGGTAATATGGTGGTCACTCTGGGTCAAGATTAATACTTATACAAACAATCAGTTATTTCTAACGATCCCTGCTTGTATCAACTGATCCATCATGATAAGAGTTTAGGGTGTTGGAGAGTGGGTTGAGGTGACAGAGGGTCTGTCATGTGGATGTATCAAGATGACAGATGGTGGCATCAATTGTCCATAGACAGTGGAGGTAGAGGTGTATGGGGAGAATTGGTACACAGATAAAATAATCCTTTTTGATCCTGAATACAATGGTAATGCCTACAGCTTCAATTGCTTGTCAGGCTATTCAACCAAAGTATCATCTGACAATGCAGGAACCAAATATATCTTGCATCACATGATGCCAAGACACAAGGGTATCTTCTTCAAGGAGTGACAGTAGCTTCAACAAGTGGAATACCATAAACATGGGTATCGTCGGAAAGCATAAATTGAGGGCTTTCGAATGCGTCTAACGCGATAAAGATCCGCTCCACGGATCACGAGATGTAGTCAAAGTACTGATGGCAGTGCAAGCCTACACGAGTCGGTGCATAGCAGCACAGCCGCTGATCGGGATTTAGCGGACATATATGTCGTCGAAAAGCCTGCGACAAGAGCTTCCAAATGAGGGTATCACGGTGGTAATCCGTTCCACGGTTCCGGAGATATCATCAAATGAGTGTTGGTGACAAGAAATCCTGTAAAATAAAACCAAAGAACAATCTGTCTTAATGCGCAGCCATATAATGCGAAATGAGGAAGATCTGGGAAAGATGGACTCTATCCAGCCAATAGCCTTCCAGACTAGAGTATAAAACAAAACAACTTGAATCAAAACAGGTGTCTGCAATCCTGTTGTGAGTAGAACATGTCTGGTCTTCTCTTCCAAACCAGCACATGTGCCAGCCCCTTCTCTGAAGATCAGGGTGTCAGCCTAGATGTCCTGTCCCAGGGTTGGACTCAATGTTACCCATAGGGATCAAGCAGATGTCTACTATAGTGGGATCACAAACTCTGGAAGCCTTGAAGTTGCGCTCAACAATCTCTCAAAGATTGGAGTGGGGTAAGCTAAGGCATGAACCTTGCATGCACATATCTTGAGGGACCTCAGGGCTTTGTAGGCCACTGGGCAAAAGCAAAGAATAAAGAACAAAGGAAGGTGTGAGCAGACAGGAGCAGAGTTAGTGTTTTAAAGTCCGACTAAGTCCGGTTTCTGCCTTCCAAATTAGGCAAGTCGGACCTGAACCGGTTCTAAACAAGTCCAAATAGTCAAAAAACCAGACTGGAACTGCAACGAACTGTGAAACTGGTCTTTTGCAGTCCAGTTTGCAGTTCATAATGAGTTCAGACAGAGACTGACTCAAGCCGGTTTGGAACTGTCCAAAAACTGGTTCTATCATCTTTTACACCTTCTCCACTATCGGAACGACCTCTGGATGATCCAGATCTGTGAAGAAATGATTGAGATATCATCATATCTCTGTTGAGTGTAGACCATATCTCATCCATTTCTTAACCAACATGTACTCAGCTTGAATAGAAGATAGAGCAGTGGTACATTGTTTGGTGGCTGACCAAGAGACCAGACCCAAGTTGAGAAATATGGCATAACCTGAAATGCTGTGACAATTGCATTCATCAGAAGCCCAATCAGCGTCTGAAAAAGCACAGTTCTCAGGAACAATCAAGGAGCTGAGAGAAGGGATGGAAGTCTGAAGAAAACTGTATTCAAGGGCATAGTTGTTAGAGCAACACCAAAACCAGCAAGCTCAATGGCACACTCAACAGTGGCCAGAGCACTAGCATTGTGGGCTCATACATAGAATCAAACAATAAAGGAGTGGAATGAGATAGTATTGACATTAGAGTCACACACTGGTTAGGTGGGGATTCCAAGAGAATACAACTAGAGTTACATGCTTCTGTGCTACTCTATATATACT
>Ga0307516_10005831_pt1 | contig 14589 bp, 18 predicted proteins | sample 19_EM_MG_FD_203310 | JGI IMG/M metagenome (GOLD analysis project Ga0307516, IMG submission 203310) | Populus trichocarpa ectomycorrhiza microbial communities from riparian zone in the Pacific Northwest, United States - 19_EM | ecosystem: Host-associated > Plants > Roots > Unclassified | place... | reverse complement strand
CCATCACCAAAAATCCTTCCGGCTCCTATTCGGTCAGCGATCCCACCGCGCGCGCGGCGATCATGAAGCTGCGCGACGATCCGGACGCGGCCTCCTCGATGGCGGCGGTGCTGACCCAGTCGAACAGCTTTAAGCTTACCGGCAGGATCGGCCGCCGTCCGAGCGACGCCGAATTGTATATGGCGCATTTCATGGGCGTCGGCGGCGCCGGAAAACTGATCTCGAGCGCCGAGGACAATCCGCAAGCCTCCGCTGCGCAGATGTTTCCGAACGCCGCCGCGGCCAACCGCTCGATCTTCTACGATCGTTCGGGAAGTGCCCGCAGCGTTTCCGAAGTCTACTCGGTCCTGAACTCGCGCTACGCCAGTGCCGCTAATTCTCAGGCGACGCGCACCGCGATGGCCGCCGCCGGCGGCGACATTGCGCGCCGTGTAACGGTCGCGAGTGGGAACCCGGCACCGGCTGCGATCGACAACGCGGCCTATCTCTCAAGCTTCCCGGACTCTCGCAGCGTGACGCCGATGGCAGCAACTTCGCAGACCGCATCAACGGAACGCGCGCCGATCTTCCGCTCGCTGTTTCAGGCCGGCGAGCGAACCGAGCCGATTTCGCCGGCGGTGCAGGAATTGTGGGGCAAGGGATCTTCGCTGACCTCGGTGCAGTCGGCGAGTTCGACAACGTCGGCAAATTCGACGACAGCGTTGTCGGGACAGACCCCCGAAGTCCGCGCGCCCGGCCGGCTCGATCTCTTCGGTGATCGCAACGGCACGTTCAGCAGCTAGCTTTCGATCTCGTGTCCCGGGCGCGATGCAGCGCGCAGCGATGCTTCGCAGAACCGGGACCCACACTTTCTTCGTGGGGCACGATGGACCCCGGCTCAGCAGCGCAACACTTCGTGCCGCGCTGCGTCCGGGGAACGTACGCCAGACCGAGTCTCGCACCCTTAACGAAACGTCAATAAACCCAAGCGGTTATGGTGAACCCTTTGTTAAGCGTCATGGTTTATTTTCTATGACAGTGGCATCGCGTCACGATGTCGTTTCGGGTTGCGTAGGCCGGCAGGACCATGATCGTTCGGCAGTTCATCAGTTGGATACGTACCGCTCCGGCAGGCGAGCGGGCAGAGGCGACGCGCTCTTTGGCGCGGGCCTGGTTGATTTCAAATCTCACCGAAGACGACCGCGCCGCCGCTGAAGGCGCGCTGTTGATGCTGCTCGACGATCCGTCGCCGCTGGTCCGCCAGGCCATGGCGGAGGTGTTCGCGCGCAGCACCGAAGCGCCCGCCGCCATCGTGCAGGCGCTCGCGCTCGACCAGCCGTCGATCGCGCTGCCGGTGCTCGAACATTCACCGCTTCTGATCGACGCCGATCTCGTCGACCTCGTCGCGACCGGCAACGGCGAGATGCAATGCGCAATCGCTCGCCGCATCAATCTGCCGCCTTCCGTTTGCGCGGCGATCGCCGAAGTGGGCTCAGCGGCCGCAGCGCTCGAGCTGATCGAGAACGCCTACGCCGAACTCCCGGCCTTTTCATGGGACCGTATTGTCGAGCGTCACGGCCATCTCGCCGCGATCCGTGAATCGATGTTGGTGCTGGAAGGGCTTCCCTCGGCGACGCGCATGGCGCTGGTCGCAAAACTCTCCGACACGCTGGCGCAATTCGTCGTCGCCAGGAACTGGCTGAGCCCGGACCGGGCAGGGCGGCTCGCCAGCGAAGCGCGCGAGCGATCCACCGTCAATATCGCGGCGCGTTCGCGCGGCGAGGACATGCAGGGCCTGGTGCGGCACTTGCGCGCCACCGGGCAACTCACCGCCGGCCTGATCCTGCGCGCGCTGCTGTCAGGCAATCTGGAACTGTTCAATGCATCCCTGGCCGAATTGTCCGCCCTGCCGCAATCCCGCGTCACCGCACTGCTGCATGATCGCGGCGGCGCCAGCCTGCACGCGCTGCTGATCCGCGCGGGCTTGCCGGAATCCACCTTTGCCGCCTTCAGAATCGCGATCGAGGTCAGCCACGAGACCGGTTATGTCGATACGATCGGCGGCGCGGCGCGGTTGCGCCGGCGCATGGTCGAGCGCGTGCTGACCCATTGCGAGACCGACCGCAAGGCCGCCGAGCCGCTGCTGATCCTGCTGCGCCGCTTCGCAACCGAATCGGCGCGCGAGGAAGCCCGCATGTTCTGCGACGAACTGATCGCGGAAGAGGCAGTCGCGTCGGCAGATGATCTGATCGCGGCATAGGCAAGATTGCTGCAACAAACTCAGCCGTCATCCTGAGGTGCGAGCCCTCTTAGGCGAGCCTCGAAGGATGGATTTGAGCCCGCGGCCATCCTTCGAGGCGCGCAAAAGCGCGCTCCTCAGGATGACGGCGGAACATGTTGAAGCGAGCGTAGCTTTCCCGCCTCACTCCGACGGAATGATGCTCGGCGCCAAAATGGCTTCGAGATGCTCGGGGCGGTCGCGGTTGGCGTGGGTCAGGAATTCGTCGGCGATGCCGCGCAGCGAACGGCTGAGCATGCCAGCAGTCGCGGCGGTGTCGAGCTTGGTGCGCTCGCGCACGATCGCCTGAATGGCGTTGATGTGATGGCCGATCAGGTTCGCCGGCACCGCGTCGAGATCGGGCGCGTGCTCGATGATGCGGCACAGGCTTTCGGCGGCGGCGCCTGCGGATGGGAAGCCGAAGGTGGCGGCGTCACCCTTGATGTCATGGGCGGCGCGAAACAGTTCTTCGCGGGTATCGTCGGTGAAGCCGCCACGCAAGATGGCGGCGTGGGCGGCAGACAGCCGGTCGGCCTCGATCGCCATCCAGTCTTTGAATTCGCCCGACAATCCTGCCAGCGCTTTTTCCGCGCGGCCGACCGGATCGTCCAGGTCGGATTCGGGGACACGCAGCAATACCTTGCGCAAGGGATTGGGCTGCGTGATCACCTGATGATCGGCGAAGCGCTTGACCTCTAGCGTCCCGGGCTTTTCTTTCGCCATGCTGGTTTCCTTTGCGCGAACTTCTCGCGCTAGACGCTGGATCGCGCCTTGTCGAGCAGCGACGGCTGCTGCATGACTTCCATCTCGCCGCCGATGCGACGCTCGGGGCCGATATAGGCATTGTTGGTGTTACGCCGGCGGTCCGGACCGAAATAGGTCTTGGTCTTGATGAAAGGCCTCGGATTGGCGACCACGTTGAGGATGCGCTGGTAAAGCCCCTTGGCCGAGATCGGCTTGGCCAGGAATTCAGTGACGCCGGCGTCGCGCGCGACCGTGACGCGCCGCTTTTCCGAATGTCCGGTCAACATGATGATCGGTGCGTAGGGATTGCCCTTGGATTCCGGCTGCCGGATCATTTGCGCCAGTTCGAGGCCGTCGAAGATCGGCATCGACCAGTCGGTGATGACGATGTCGGGAACGTAGTGGCTGTACATTTCGAGCGCGGTGGCGCCGTCCTCGGCCTCATAGGCCTCGCGCGCGCCGAACGAATGCAGCAGCGTCCGCAGGATGCGGCGCATGTGCGGATTGTCGTCGCAAATCAGAAATCGCAGCTTGTTGAAATCGATGCGATACATGGTCCGGCCCTGGAGCGCGTACCGGCCGAGGTACACGCCGCGTTAACCATATCGCGCCGCAGGTTAACGAATGGTTGCGAAGGGTGCGACCCGAGGGCTGTGCCGGCGACTAATGTCACGGCTCTCCCCACACGTGGTCCCGGCTCAAGGCCGGGACGATAGCCGTTAATGCCCGAACTGTTCGCGCAGGATACGCTCTTCGAGGCTGTGGCCGGGGTCGAACAGCATCCGCATCGAGATCGTCTTGTCGGACAGCACCTCGACCCGGCGCACGTCGCGCACTTCGTCGTGATCGGCCACCGCCGCCACCGGGCGCTTGTCGCCCTCGAGCACTTCGATCACCACGAAGGCGGTGTTGGGAAGCAGCGCGCCACGCCAGCGCCGCGGCCGAAACGCGCTGATCGGGGTCAGCGCCAGCAGCGCGGCGTTGATCGGGAGGATAGGTCCCTGCGCCGAGAGGTTATAGGCGGTGGAGCCGGCCGGCGTCGCCACCAGGATGCCGTCGGCGATCAACTCCGCCATGCGCTCGCGCTCGTCGATCAGGATGCGCAGGCGCGCCGCCTGATAGGTCTGGCGAAACAGCGCGACCTCGTTGATGGCGTGATGCAGATGCACTGCGCCGTGCATGTCGGTGGCGCGCATCAAAAGCGGGTGGATCAGCGATTCCCGTGCCGCGGCCAGCCGCGCATGCAGATCATGCGTCGAGAACTCGTTCATCAGGAAGCCGACGGTGCCGCGATGCATGCCGTAAATCGGCTTGTCCGAGCGCATGTGGGCGTGCAGCGTTTGCAGCATCAGGCCGTCGCCGCCGAGCGCCACCACGATTTCGGCGCTGTCGGCATCGTGATTGCCGTAAAGATTGGTCAGCTGCACCAGCGCGGCCTGCGCCTCCGTGCTTGCGCTCGCAACGAAGGCGATCCGGTCATATCGCTTGGGGCTGGTCATCGGATTTCAAGGGCTCACATCGGCGCCTGATGCGCCCCGGGGTCGTCTGCACGGTCCCAATTCTCGTCTACAAGGCTCGTCTATACGACCTTGGCTGGCCTTGTCGAGATCGCCCGGAGGCTTGCGGTCGCCGCCAAGCTGTCGCAGTTTCCAGCGATAACCTGCGACGGGTGCCATTATCGCCGATCGATCGCGGGATGCAGGGAGCAAAAAAGGCATGGCTAACGGTTTTGTGACGCAACGTCTGGCGTGTTTGGCTTTGGCGCTACTCGCCCTATCGCTTGCGTCCGCTGTCCGCGCCCAGGAGGCGCAGGACCAGCCGCAGCCGTCGCAGCAGGCAACGCCTGCACCGGGACACACGCCGCAAGCTCAAAATCCAGGCGGCCAGAAGGGCGGGGGACGGCGGGGCGGCGGCGGTGGTGGGGATGCCGCCAATGCGACGACCACCACGTCACCTGCCTCCGAGCAACATCGCCTGCCGCCTGACGCCACGACCAAGCAGACGCTGGTGCTCTCCGGCCGCACGCTTAACTTCACCGCCACCGCGGGCTCGATCCGGCTGTTCGACGACAAGGGCGAACCACAGGCCGACATCGCCTACACTTCCTACCAGCTCGACGGCGCCGACCGCGCGACGCGGCCGGTGACGTTCCTGTTCAATGGCGGGCCGGGCGCCTCATCCGCCTGGCTCCAGTTCGGCGACGCCGGACCGTGGCGGCTGTCGATCACCGGCGATGGCGCGGTTTCATCAGCTTCGCCCGATCTCGTGCCCAACGCCGAGACCTGGCTCGACTTCACCGACCTCGTGTTCATCGATCCCGTCGGCACCGGCTACAGCCGCTTCGTTGCCTCCGGCGACGACGTCCGCAAGCGCTTCTTCTCGGTCGACGGCGACGTCAATTCGATCGCGCTGGTGATCCGGCGCTGGCTCGAAAAATACGACCGCCTGCTGTCGCCGAAATACGTCGCCGGTGAAAGCTATGGCGGCATCCGCGGACCGAAGGTGGTCCGCAATCTGCAGACCCAACAGGGCGTCGGCATACGCGGATTGATCCTGGTCTCGCCGGTGCTCGACTTTCGCGACTATTCCGGCTCCAGCCTGCTGCAATATGTCAACAGCCTGCCGACCATGGCCGCGGTGGCACGTGAAGCAAAAGCCCCGGTGAAGCCGGCCGATCTCGCCGACGTCGAACGCTACGCGCGCAGCGAATTTGTGCTCGACCTGATCAAGGGACAGGCCGATGTCGAAGCCACAAACCGGCTCGCCGACAAGGTGGCGGCGCTGACCGGCATCGATCAGGCGGTGAGCCGCCGGCTCGCCGGGCGTTTCGACGTCGCAGAATTCCGCAGGGAGTTCGACCGCAAGAATGGCCGGGTGACCGGACGCTATGACGCTTCCGTCTCCGGCTTCGATCCCAATCCGGATTCGAGTTTTTCCCGTTTCGGCGATCCCTCCGGCGATCCCTTGATGGCGCCGCTGACCAGCGCCGCCGTTGATCTCACCACGCGCAAACTGAACTGGCGGCCGGATGGATCGTATCAACTGCTGAGCGACAGCGTGAACAACGCCTGGGATTTCGGCCGCGGACCGGCCGAGTCGGTGTCGCAGCTACGCCAGGTCCTCGCGCTCGACCCGAAACTGAAACTGCTGGTCGGGCACGGGCTGTTTGATCTCGCCACGCCGTATTTTGCTTCCAAGATCATTCTCGATCAGTTGCCGGCCTATGCCAGCCCGGCGCGGGTGAAGCTCGTCGTCTATCCCGGCGGCCACATGTTCTATTCGCGCGAGGGAGCGCGGCAGGCGTTTCGCGGCGAGGTGCAGGCGTTGATGCGGTGAGCCCGTTACTCCATGCACGGGCGGTGACGGATGAGGCCGATCACCCAAACCGGCGCACAACCGGCGCTGCGAGGCGGGAAGCACGCTCAAACGCGGTTGAAAGGCCGGACCCATTCTTGCATCCCAAATCAAAATCAATATTGTCAGAATAGACAAAATATCAAATAAATCAAAATGTTAAAGAGCGGATCGCATGGGGCGGGTTTCCTTTGACTCCGCTGCGCTTTGCGAGAAGGCGGGTTGAAGAGAAACCCGCCATACGCGACCTAGTATCCTTGGAATGACGATGCAGCTGCTTCAAAAGTGAATCGGAAAATCGAAATTGCAGGCGCGCTGCCCCGCAAAAAGGAAAACCGGCGCCGTCTTGCGACCGCGCCGGCTCAAGCTTTCAGAAATGCCTGATCAGTAAACCAGACCGGTGCCCGGCGGCTTTTCGAGGGCCGCGGCCAGCGAGCGATATTCCTCGCTTGCGGTGCCGGTGAGGGAGGCGATCCGGTTCAGGTGATATTGCGCCTGTTCGCGGTTGCCCTGTTCGACCTGCCACAGGCCGTAATATTGCCAGGTCTTGACGTGGTTTGGATCGGCCTTGAGCGCGCGCTCGTACCAGACCTGCGACACCTTGTAGTCGCCGAGCTTGCGGTAGGAGTAGCCGATCAGGTTTGCCACCGCCGCACTGTCGTCACGGCCGAGCGCCTTCAACTGTTCGATCGCGGAGGCATAATCCTGGCGGTCGTAGATCGTGGCATAGGCGGCGCGGTAGCCGTCCGCGAAGGCGGCTTGCTGGGTGCCGGGTTGCGCTTCGCTGGATTTCTTCTTCTTCTTGGTATTGTCCGGCGGTGGCGGCGTATTGTCGGGGGCGGCGTAAACCACGGTAACGATGGGCGCTGCGACAAGCGTCAGCGACAACATCGCGAGCGTCAAAAGCCTGATCGCAAATTTGTTCATGTACTTCTCCTGATGGCCGGGTTCGGCAATCCTACACCGAAGCTCGATCATTTGAACACCCGGTGGCTCCGAACATTCCCGCCCAGTTGCCTCAATTTCCTGGAACTGTGAGCGCTGAAAACATGACGAACATGTCATCCAGATGAACGAAGTCCGTCGTTCCGCTTCAGAATGGGTTCAGCGCGCAGCGCCTAAGGTCGTCTGCATGATCAGCGAGGCCCGGTCATCCGGCCGGTGAGCCCCGCGATCCCCGAAAAGAGGAGACAACCATGTTCAAGACCATTTCCGCAGCGCTGCTCGCCATTTCCGTTCTCGCTGCACCGGCGCTTGCCGCTTCGCCGACCAAGACCACGCATGCTCCGGTGATCAAGGCTGAGCAGGTCAAGTCGAAGGTGCTCAATGCCAATGCGCGGATGGGCCATCACCACAAGCATTTCCGCCATCATCGCCACCACAAGCACATGGGCATGCTGAAGACGCACGCCACGCCGAAACTGGCGGTCAAGCACTTCACGCCCGCCAAGCGCGGCTGAACCTGAGTCCCGCGGGCGCGGTCGGATCCACATTGCCCCCGCAGCGCCCGTGGTATCAGAACCCAGCCCACGCGCCGTTGCTTCCCCAACGGCCGTGGGCTGGTGCTGTTTTTGCCGCGTCGGGACTAGGCACGATAGCTGAGATAACCGAGTTGCGAATTCCATTTCGCCTCCGGGCGGTCTAAGAGAGCCCCGGGACCGGTGGAAGACGGCACTTGGGGACATCAGTAAAAATTGCGGCGATCCTGTTGCTGCCGGTCGCACTCGCGGCCTGCGCGGGCAGCGATGAGAGCAGGGGCATCTCCTATACCGACGATCGCGGCGTCGCCAACCAGCCGTTCCCGACCAATTACCGGAGCGAAATCGTTTCGTTCATGAGGACCTACCTCAACGATCCCGTCGGCGTGCGGGACGCTGCGATGGCGGAGCCAGTCCAGCGCGTCATCGGCGGGCGACTGCGCTATGTCGCTTGCCTGCGCTTCACCGCGCGAGATTCGGCGGGCAACTACCGCGAGCCGCGCGAGCGCGCGATTCAGTTTGTCGACGGTCGGCTCGACCGCATCGTTGAAAACGCCAGCGAGCCCTGCGCCGGCGCGGTCTATGGGCCATTTCGCGAGTTGGAACAGATGACGCGGTAGCTGAAAACACGCGTCCGCGATCTCGTTGAAGTCGCCGCCGCCGGCCGGCCCTCTCGAACGCCAAAAGCTGCAAAAAAGGATGAACGAAACCCGATCACTTTTCGGCGAGGCTTGAACCTTGCCTTGATCATGTCCGACATCAACAAAGCGGGGTACCCCCCGATTAACGCGAGAAAAAACCTTATATGCGAGGGAACCAAATCGGTTTGTGGCTACACCGTCACAGTTGAGCGGCATCGGTGCTCCGGCATTGCCGCAAAGCAACCTAATTCAAGTCACGTTGTTTGGATTGGTAGCTGTAACGTTAGTAATGGGGAACGAAGATGAAAAAGATTTTGCTCGGCGCTGTCGCGCTGGCTGCAATGGCCGCACCTGCTTTCGCGGCGGATATGCCGCCCCGACCCTATACCAAGGCGCCGGCCTATACCGCGCCTCAGGTCGTCTATAACTGGACCGGCTTCTATATCGGCGGTCATGTCGGCGGCGCCTTTGCGGGCAGCAACGCCCTGCAAAGCAGCGACGCGCGTTTCCTTGGCGGCGTGCAGGGCGGTTTCGACTATCAGTTCGCGCCGAACTGGGTGGTGGGCGCCGAAGCGCAGTACAGCTGGCTGACCGGCGGCAGCAATAACGGGACGCTGTTTCCGGGCGGTACGCTCGTGACCTCCAACACCAACCAGCTCGGTTCGGTGACCGGCCGGTTCGGCTACACTTGGGGCCCGACGCTGCTTTACGCCAAGGGCGGTTATGCCTGGCGGGACGGCAACAATCTCGGCGTGACCGCGGCCGGCGCTCCGGTCGCCTTCACCACCAACAGCAACCACAAGGACGGCTATACGGTCGGCGCTGGACTCGAATACATGTTCGCGCCGAACTGGTCGGCCAAGGCCGAGTACCAGTATTACAATTTCGGCAAGACCACCTTCACGGCTGGCCCTGTCGATATCACCGGGCAGAGCTTCCGGAACGACGAACACACCGTCAAGGTCGGCGTGAACTACCGCTTTGGCTGGGGCGGCCCGGTCGTCGCCAAATACTGATACGCGCTGCGTATCCAGACGCGAAAAGGCCGGCGGAACGCCGGCCTTTTTGTTTTGGGGCGGCGGTTGACGCATCCGGCGTTGGTCTGTCGTGCTTTGCGAAAAATAATTTTCGCAGTGCACGCAACTTTTTGTCACGTTGCGCTATTATGGTTCAGCCGGCTGGTTGGACAAACAAACATGCGTGCTTTTGCGTTAGGGCTGATTCTTTCCGCGGCAACCGTGCCGTGCCTTGCCCAGACCGTCCTGAAATCCGAACCGCTGATCCTGGCGCCTTACGAAATCGCCTTTGTGCAGGACGCGTCCTGTCCATCGGGAAAGGTGCTCAAGGTGACCGGCGCGATCAGGGGACTGCATCGGCGCAAGGCCTGCGTCAGCCTCGCTGCGGAACAGGCTTCGCTGGCGACCGCAACGCCCTGAGAAGACGAATCATTTGCCGCGTCGTCCCGGCGAAGGCCGGGACCAACACCGCGTTGTGCTCTCGATTGAGAAAAGGTCGCAGACACCTCGCGCGTCGAAACTAAGACCTGTGGCTATGGATCCCGACCTTCTTCGCCGGGATGACGGTTGAGGGGGCGGGCAACCCAGCCCTCACGAACTCAAGTGCAACTCTGAGCGGGCGTCGCGCTCGGCCTCGGCCTTGTTTCGGGCCGGATCTTCCTGCGGGTCCGGCTGGCAGGACCGGATCTCGTAATCATTGTCCAGCACCGGGCGGGGCGCGGCCTTTTCCTCGTCGGAGACGGCATCGACCACGAGGCCGGATTGTTGGGCCAGCTTCCAGACATCAGCCTCCGTCGGGTAGGCCTTGCTCAGCTTGGCGTCATGGGAAAACAGTGCGTAGGGCATCGTTGGCTCCGGGAAAAACTGTCAACGCTTAGGCCGGGGTCCGGGTTTCAGCCATAGACCACAGGCTTGGGTGGTATGCGGTCGGTCGGGCCCGGCGAGGCCAAATTGGCTCGTTTCGGCCCGTTTTTCGGGAGTCCCTGAGTCGTTAACGAGTCATGAATCCTCTGAAAAAGAATCCCCACCGCCCGAAAAAGAATCCCCGAGACTCCCCGGCTAGAATCGCCGGATGTTCCGGCCATGAGAACGATCCTCCAGACCTCCTCCTGCGAGCATGTCCAACTCACGCTCATGGTAGCCCTGCTGGTGGCCTGCGCGGCCAACGTCGCGCTGGTCTGGGCCTGGCTGTAGCGGAACGCGTACCTGGAGCGGGTGCTGGAGAGGACGGCAAGCCAAAGCGGACGACGGGTTATTTCCCCAGCCGCGGCGGCACGGCATCCTCGCGCAGGGAGGCGTGGACCTTGGCCATCGTGGTGCTGCAATAGGCCTCACGTTCCCGGCTGAACCGTTCCTGATGCGCGCGGAAGTTGGCGACGCGGGCCCGGATCTCGGATTGAAAATCAACCCTGGTGTCGGGCCGTGCGATCTGGGCCGGCTTCGGCGGCTCGACGGCGATCGTGGTGTCGGCCAGCAAGGCCTCGAGGTTAGGGATGAGAGAGGCGGGCGCGTCGGCAGGCTTGAAAGCCTCGGCGGCAGGCCTGAAAGCCTCGGCGGTCAAAGGGTGCGGATTCGCAAAAAGCTTGTCGGCGTCCGGCTTCTTGCCGGTCACCGATTGCACGAATGCCAATGTCTGCGCGATCAGGAGATCGCGTTCTTTCATCCATTTCATCACACACCTCAGCCCAAGCTATTCCAGCAAAAGGCTTTTGTGGAATCAAGGGCGGCGATGAAGTTGGGTAAAGATGGTGTTCGATTTGCCCGCGAGGTGACAAAAGGGAGACACCCCTATGGGGGCACTCCCTGGCCGGCGGACGTCGGGGTGATGCCGATGACTACACCGGGAAACCGGACCTGCCGGATTTTAAGGTTAGCGCTCGCGCGGATTGGTGAAAGCTTAAAGGGAGCCTTAATGGGACCCTCAGCGGTGATCGCCCCGCGCGGTTTGGGTGCTGCTCGTCCGTGCCGAATCCCTTATTGGACATGGGTGGCGCGGCAAGGGTTGCCTGCAACCCAAAGGGTTGAATACAATCCGTAGTTGCTTGCAATTTGTTCATCTTTTGTTCTTATGATAATTACCTTGCAACGAGGTGATCCATGAACAACAAATTGAACGAAATACGCAGGAAAATCAGCTTCTTGCGTTCGGAAATGCTGCGTGCCGAAGACGTGATCCGCAAGCAGGTCAACCGCAACGAGGACTGCACCGTGGCCTCGCTCCAGGTGATGGCGATGCGGACCGCGTTGCTGGTGCTGATCAGCGAGCGAAACCGGCTGGGCGGCAGCGAGCGCCTGCTCGATGTCGATGAAATGCTCAAGGTCGGACGCCGCCCGGTGAATAGCAGACCATTGCAAGGTCCACGCATCCGTCGTGAACGATGAACCGCCGCCATTGAAGGTATGCGCGGACAGCTGCTGGAATTGGGGGCTGTCGTACGTCAACTCAAGCAAGCTGGCCTCGACAGCGCGGCGGCACAGCTCCTGTTGTCGCGCAAGCGCCCCGAACTGGAAGATGCGATGACGCGAGGCGGCGCCGGTGTCGCGTGAGCCGCTCAACGATACCACGGGAAGACCAGTTGGCCCGGAACGAATGTGTCTGGGCGCCGTTGGTAAGCACGAACCGGATGCCATTCCCCCCTGGACATCCGATCAATGACGGCCTCAGCCCGCCCCCCGCGCTGGGGCCGTTTCTTTTCGCGCCCGGTTGCAGACATCGTCGTCGGTGGGTGGCCACCGTTCCAGAGACCAAATCATCCATTTTGGTCCCGATGGAGGTTAGGCAAACCTGGTCAATACTGAACGGTGGTCAAAATTGACCAGACAGGACCCGCTGCATGTGCTCACCCTCAACGACTTGATGCTGGGAGACTGCGCCGGTGGCGCCTGCCTGGCTGGCGAGGGAGCCTCGCTCCCCCACGCGAGGCTCCCTCGCCCTTCTTGCCTGCGAACGCGTTTGTCGTGCGGCACTTTTTCCCGGACTGCTACGGCCAGAATGGCTATTGTAGATGTCCCACCAAGGGACCAACCGGACATGGCGAACAAGACGGTTCAGGCTTCATTTGATCCCAGGGATTTTCTTGCCAAAGTAGGCGAGGGGAAAGCCATACTTGAATTTCGCAAGGATCAGGTCGTCTTCGCCCAGGGCGACGTGGCGGAAACGGTTTTTTACATTCAAAAAGGCCAGGTCAAAGTCGTTGTCATATCTGAACAAGGCAAAGAGGCGGTAGTCGGAATTTTCGGACCCGGCCAGTTCTTTGGCGAAGGCTGCATGAATGGTCATTCGGTTCGCATCGCCACCACGACCGCGATGGAAGAATGTGTCGTCACCGTGATCACGAAGGCTGCGATGCTCGCGGTGCTTCACGATCAACCGGCGTTTTCCGAGATGTTCATGGCCTATTTGTTGACCCGCAACAGCCGGATCGAGGAAGACCTGATCGACCAGCTGTTTAATTCCAGCGAAATACGGTTGGCGCGCCTGCTGCTGCTGTTGGCGAATTTCGGCAAGGAGGGCAGTCCGCAACCGATCATTCCCAATATCAGCCAGGAAACATTGGCCGAGATGATCGGCACGACCCGGTCCCGCGTCAGCTTCTTCATGAACAAGTTTCGCAAGCTTGGCTTCATCAGCTACAATGGAAAAATCGAAGTCAACAGTTCACTGTTGACTGCGGTCTTGTACGACAAGCCCGAGATCAAGCGCGAATCTTAGAGCGACCCGGATCCGCAGTTCGCCAAGGAGTTCGCCAAGGGCGTGCGACCGCACTGGTCGGTGCTGCTAGCCCTTATGGCCACGTTCGGAGTTCGATTGGCTTCGGGCAGGCGTCGGCCATCGCAGGCGGCAAAATTTTCGGGAGTGAGCAAAATTGAACAGATTGTGGGTTTGGCCCCGCGGTAGGCTTGCAGGATCACCGCAGATCGACGGCATCCACCGGTGACGCGGGTAGCGCGTTCCCGCATCGGTATGAAGGGGAATGCATCAAATGCTGGAGCCCTATACGCGTCCAGAACCGTCCCTGCTTCCGGTTCGCCGGCCGGGGTGTCCGAAATGCGAGAGCCGCATGACTCTCGCGAGTATCGTTCCTGGCCCGAAGGGCTTTGACCTCCGCACGTTTGAGTGCCGAAAATGCGATCACCGCTACACGACCGCGGTCGCCACGGATCCGATGAATGCGATCTCGGCCGGCTGGGTTGCCAGCGAGTTGAAGGCGCCGACGTAGGACGCTGGAGTTATGATCGCGGTTGAGCGGCAGGGTAGGCAGGTCCTGACCGCGTTCGCTATTTTCCGATCAGATTTTGGGCGCGAGATCGGCCCGGTCGAAGACCGGCGTTTTATCGACATCGTCTGGATGGGCGCCGCTCGGCGTGTCTTCTGCGGCGTGCCGTAACGCTTCGGTCGCGGTGTCCAGACCGTCGACCGTTTCATTGGCCTGACTGCCTGCGTCGTGTGGTTTGCTCGGGACTTGCCCGTCCGTTTTGGCTGGATTCTTCTCTGTCATCGTTTGTCTCCCTTGAGGTCGAGACACCAATGAACCGGGGAACGGTGGGTTCCGGTCCGCTCTTGCAATCTCGGAACGTACGTACCCGGAACCACCAGCATAGCGGGGGCGTTTTTGCGTCGCAGCCAGGCACAACAATCCTTGTCGGAGTGAGCGATATTGATCAGCCGGCGAGAGCCACTCGGATTAGTATGAAAGGATGGTTGTGTTCACCTTTTCCATCCGCAGCGCCGATCGCAGTAACTGCGAGACCGCCGGGCGCATGGCACTCACCGATGACAATGCAGCGCGCGCCTTCGGCAAGGCGATGATTCGAGATATCGCGCTCGGCGACAACCGGCAATACTCAGGCTGGATTATGGATGTTACCAAGGGTGAGCGGTTGGTTTGCAGTATTCCCTTTCCGCGCAACGAATCGCGGCCAACGCCATCGGATCGCGTTAGCGAAGGCGACGATGCATTACCGACCACCCCATCCTGACTTGCAGCCGCTTCATTTCTTGGAATTGAGAAATACCAGTGTCATATCGTTATGCAGCACGGATTGCTCGTCACGATTATCCCATTTGAGGGATACGCCAGACCAATTCGTTGCCTTGA
>Ga0307516_10005830_pt1 | contig 14589 bp, 19 predicted proteins | sample 19_EM_MG_FD_203310 | JGI IMG/M metagenome (GOLD analysis project Ga0307516, IMG submission 203310) | Populus trichocarpa ectomycorrhiza microbial communities from riparian zone in the Pacific Northwest, United States - 19_EM | ecosystem: Host-associated > Plants > Roots > Unclassified | place... | reverse complement strand
ACAAGAGATACCTTTTGGGTGGGGTGAACCTGCGGCTGTGGCAACGTGATAGGAATGTGGGCTGGTATCTGGTCCTCCACTTGTTCGGCCATGTAAGAATCGATATGATAGTGGATTGATAGGGAGGGCATCTTTTAGGATTTGGGACTGCGGACTGGGGGGTCGTGGTTCGCGTCCGCCACAGTGCGCTTGAGTGATGGAGACGAGACCGGACTCCATGGACTGACTGCGTTAGCACTTGCGATTTGTTGAAGAATTGTCATTGAGTGGGAGCAGGGGAGAGCGCGGAAGCATTGAAAGGGGTGGGATGACGATCTGAAAGAACGTGGAGGCCACTTGTAGTATGTAAGTAACTGTATCACTGATGAAAGAGGTTTTTGGAGGACAAATGTCAACAGGACAAAGCTGACCTTGTGACCGTGTGCAGGTTGTCTCACGTGGCAGGTCGAATCTCAGGGCAATGACGGTCGTTCTCGGGGGCCACCTGGACAACCCTGACATTTACAACGAGATAAAAATGTATATTTTCGTCAATTAGGTGTACTTATTGGTAAGTATACGTAGGGCAATGGACACCAATAAGCAGGTGTATTGAAATGAATATAAGTTAATAATTTCTCGTTGCCTGCTTGACATCCAATTGATACGGAGTATTTCTCTGACGACATTGAATTTTGTCCTGGGGTGATAGGAAGACAATGTAAAGAGATACAGGCATTCTATTCAACAATCCCCTCTCCTGACCCAGAATTTGGTCCCACGAAAAAAAAAACCGACCCGCGCCATTAGCGAAAATACTCATGACACACCCAGTCAGGCCTTCATGAGTTAGACAACATTGGGCAAACCGAGAGAGGTCAGGGTTGACGCAAGGGCAGGGATCAAAGTGACAAGGGCATCCAGACCACCGTCGCCAAGGATCTTAGAGAAGCCAGGAAGTAGTTGGTCAGAGAGTGTAGATCTGCAAACAAGATCAGTGAATACTGCCTACAGGTCGTGGAACTCTAACATGACATACACAATATCCTGGATAAGGGGTAAGACAGCCGGTGCATTGGCTGTGCCCACAATTTGGAGAGCGAGAGCGAGGACACTGACGATGAGCTTGTGAAAGTGTCAAATTCAGCGTGGACTGCTATCAGGAGAACAACCGTACCGTCAACAGGCCGCCGATCAAGGGGATAACACCCAGAATAGTGAGCACTCCATCGGAAACGGCAAGAACCTCGTCGACAGGAAGACCGGTGAGGCTTTGGACATCGGCGACGGCCTGACCTAAGACGGTTTTGAGGGCTTCGATTTGAGATTGAACATCCGGGACTACGGTAGCGTCGTTTTTTCCAACAAGGGGAACTAGAGGCGGCGCGCCGTCAGGTATTATTGCGGCGCATAACCGTACCGATACAAACATACCCATCCCAGCTTTGATGTCGTTGACTTGTGTTGTGATACCAGCGATGATTGCACTGAGACTGGTGGGTGAAGAACGGACGACAACATCAGGGATGTCGCGAACAACCCTAGCCGAGGCGACAGACGGATTCGCGACTGGTGTAGCAGCAGTGAAAGACGCCAAAGCTACCATAGCAGATAGGACGAGCGTGCGGAAGGAAGGCATGTTTGAAAGAAACGAGGATGCTATTGATATTATCGAACGATGAGAGACGACAGGGGAGGTCGATGAAGGAAAGGTTCCATGGGTCCAGAGGCTTTTATGGGACAGACGGCTATATCCACGCCGCAGAAACTAGTGATCCAAATTTGCTCCAGGGGTGGATCTGACGAATCGGAGGCTGTAGTCGCTTGTTCAACTCTATCCTCTCACCTTCATGTATCATGTCCTGCACTAAATTTCCCCTGTCATCGACGTTACGGAAGCCGGGGTGCTGAGATGCTTTGGGCCTCCACAGACTGTGGCCATGTCGTGGTCGGTTTAGACTTCCCAAAGGCCTGACTCTCAGAAGCAACGATGATTACCAACTAGAGATGAACTCTGATGAACTCGAGGGAACGGGGATTTTCTGGAAGAGAGGCTTGTCAGATTTACGTTACAACATTACATATGTCGCTTCTATCAAAACCTGCCTGTTATAAATGTTCGAAGGCATTTTTGCCGAGTTTCAAAGCTGTGGATCGAACCACGGTTTACAATAATTTGGGCTTCGTCTGTCGTTTGAAGGGCAGGATGAATGAAAATGCCCCCCAGACCCAACATATTATGTTTTGGCGACGTGTTTCCGGTATTTCTTCTCACTGGAAACACAGGAAGTTGCCTGGATTGATACTACGAGTGTTATTCGACGTGATTTATGTGATCTGGTAAAGCACGTAAGTCAGATCTTGGGACGCACGGATGGAACCCAACTCACAAACGATGGATTTTGATGCCCTGGGAAGGTCGGAGCGGTGACAAACGGCTGAGTGATGGCCGTTTGTGCTCGGCAAGGTTTATCCGTGCGCTCTCATTTTTGTAGCAGGACAAAAAACTCGTTTATTGATGGCAAAACTTTCTGCTGAGCTCACCAGACGAAAATCAGGCTTAAATATCATCCTAGAGGCCTCATTCCGAGTTCACGGGATCGTCTGGAATCATGGGATGGCCGAAATTCTTAAGTGTTTCCTTGCTTCCAGCCTGTGCGTGCGGCGACACCTGACGTCCTTGCCGTCCTCGCCCTCCTCACCGTCCTGCATCCCTGTATGTGCCATGTGTAGTCGGGCTCCTCCATCCCTGGAAGAGCCGCCCTCACTGTCGCTCGGTCTCTGAGCTGGTTCGACCCAGGAGCCTTTTTGGTGCCGCGTCGCCCCTTCCACTCGCCGAAGGAGTCAACTAAGTGTTGCCCAGGCAGGTGATCCCGTTTTCATGGTGAGTACTGTCGTAACCCTATTTCAAGCCCCTACTCACACGACGTGGTAGCACAGGCTGCCACTGGTGTATGTTGCAATCGTATTTGCAGTCTAAATTCCTGTTAACTGAACATACCACGACATCGACAGCGGTCGACAACGACACCACAGTTGTGCTCCATCCCCGATGCGTCCACGACCTCCACCCCCCTCTCCCCCTTCAAACCCAACACTTATTGACGCCGACACCATCCTCTCAACCGTCTGCATCTTCAACCAGAACACAGGCGCGTCCACCGCCAGCGGGACGCACCCCCGAACCACGCCATCGCTGAAACGAACGTCACGGCCACCCAAGTCTGAGTTTAGACGCGACGACAACGACGGAGAGGCGCGCTTTGCAGACACGGGATCAAGGGGACGCCACCAGGTCCTCGCTGGGACTGGTCCTGGGGGGGGGGGGCATGGTCGAAGGGACGGTGTACCTGTCTTTCATTTATTCAGTGTTCGCCAACTTATATTACGGGCTCGACAAGAGCCCTTGGACTTTGTCTTTGGCGACAATTTTGGGGACCCAAAGTCGTACCGATCCTCGAGACCCAGCGGACGTGAAGTGGGATGAGCTTATGTTTAGCCCGACTAATGGGGCGAACAGCCTGAGTCTGTATATGTTATATGTGTAGTTTTCATGAAAGCTAACATATTGTTCTACTATAGTCTTCACCTTTATCGACAGATATGACGTCGACGCCTACGCAGCGCAACGACCACCTTGCCTCATCCGACTGGTTCGCTTGGGCGCAACGCGTGTTGAAACGTTGACTCTAGGCTGGCAGCCATCGAACCATCGAGCACAAACTTGTCTGATTAATTATTGTCTCTATTCTACTCGTGACTGCTACCCTAAGGCCCATTGGTATCTTCTGTGCTGGAAGAAATCTACGGCTGAAACATCCATCTGCAGGACACATCGTCTTCAATTACATCCCTCACAATTGTGCCATCATCTTGTCTGATTTCTCGGGGCAGGCCCTACACAGGAGATGTTCTTGATTTTGGTCTGGCAAAGGAATATGCTGCGCTTTTTATCCCGGCAAGGCAGACCGCATCAAGTTTCTTATCGTTGGGGATGATATATCAGTTGGCCAGACACAAGGACGGTAGAAGGTCTCTGACCAACCTCCTGTTTTCCTTCAATACTCACCAAAACCAGGGGCCTTGCTGGGACAGTGCTCGTATACAAGATTGCAGGCACTCTCGCTGACTACGGCGCGAGTCTCGACGAAATCACGCGGCCAAATGGGTTGCTTCCAACATGGGGACTATCGGCGTTGGACTGGATCACTGTCACGTATGTCCCCACCTGCAGACCAAGCCTACGCGAGAGTAAATCACAAAACAGGTTCCCGGAACTGCACCAGCATCCTCCCATCTCAGAGAATCCAAAATCGAAATCGAAATTGCGGGAATTCACAACGAGAACGGTCATCATCGTTTATCCCCCATTCCACCACTCCGCGAGCTCGTCCCTTGGCTCATAGACTCAGAGATGCTCACTTCGACTTCCGACCCCGATCGTTCTTTCCTCTCTTTCAAAAGGTTGTACTCCTCGTCAACAAACTTGGAGGGGTGAGCGAGCTAGAAATCAGTAGCATCGTTCAAGAAGTGCACAAGGCGTGGCTCGCCAAGGGGATCGCAGTTCGACGTCTTCTGTTCAAGGTACGTCACAGGTAGGAAGATCTAATGCTGTGGCTCAGGGAACAGCTCAACCGTTTAACGACCAGGCTGGAGCTGAACTTGAAGGTACGTCGGCTCCAACTCTGCGTTTTGATTAAAAGGACCCAAAGATGAAATAAACAACAGATGTTTTAAAAAAGCGAAGGAAGTGTCGATGGCGGCGACTTGGTCGGTAGCTCCAAAGTAGCAGCGGAAGCGACGGGCGGGACCAGCGCGGTGCTATATTCGTGTGTTTTTACTCGACAAAGGGAACCCCACAGACGGATTCACTCTCGCTCTAGTATATTCTTCTCCGCCTTCGCTCAAGGTCTTCAATCCCAACGGTCGGGACGACCATCACGCCCGAGGCATGGAGCAACGCCATAATTTTTGCCCTCGATAAACTGTACTCCCTCCACCCGGGCTCACCCGCCGTCGCGAACGCTTGTACTCGCATTCGTGGAGACGCTGGCGAGGAGCGAAGGCAGGGATCTAAAGGTGGCGGTTCAAGCTGCTGTGGCTGCGGCGGAGCGGACGAGGGATGTGGATGCCAAGCCGTGGAGGGGCCGGTGAGGGACCGCGGGTGCCGGACGCCGGGTCTTCGTTCAGGCGCTTTCCACTGTCCAGGAGTATTGTGGGTTTGCTCACCATACCTCCTGCTAGTATCTCTTCTTCCGCGGTGTCCACGCAATACCTCACTCTTCCCATCCACTTCCTCTGCCATGTCCAGGCTCTCGGTTCAAAACTTGGTCATAGGTTGAAGACGACGAACTTTCGCTTCTCGGGTATGTCTTCCATCTTGTCGTTCATGCTCGGCATTTCTCCCAGGCAATAACTGATTTCGCCCTGAAAGACTGGAACATCAAGTGGGTTCCCGAACTCCCAAGAGTCGACTTTGTACGCGACGACCATCAAAGGCAACATCGCTCGCGGGATACGAACATGCGTCTGAGCCGGAGAAATTCGCATTGATCAAATAGCAAAGAGGGTTGCATCAAAGTGAACGCGGTACTATCATGAATCTACCAATGGAATGCGACGCCATGGTCGGCAAACGTGGGGTTTTACGTTCTGGCGGTCAGAAACAATAAGCTGCGATCGCCCTCGTTTCTGATCCTCGCATCCCCCTCAATGAGGCAACTAGCGCCGTTGATACCCAATCCGAGGGTGTGGTAATTGATTTGTTGGGTTGGAAGGGTAGATACCACCAAAGCTCGAATGAGAATGAAATTCTGTCAAAATCCCTGAAATCTGGGCATTGCAGTTAGAGATGACACAGGAGTGAGAACAGGAAGAGTGCACACCTTTTTGGGGTGGTGGTGATTCGAGAATCACCCCCAAGACGCGACGCCACTGCAATAATAATGCATGGGTCATTGGAGTCCTTCCACATAGCGGTACACCGAATCCCTCATCTCGTTTGAGCCGTCATAGGATATCCCGAGTTTTATCATAGTCTCCTTAAGTCTCAATATAAACCCACCAAGAACGAACATACCGCACAATAATCAGGCTTCTATTCACCTATCTTCTCACTGATTGAGGACTCGTATACCGCGCTTCAATCCACCCTCGTCACAACGCATAACAGATAACTGGTGAGAAGCGGCCCGGCTGTCCTCGTCATCCTCCCAACTCGCTATCTTTTCCATAGATTTTTTCCCTTTAGTGATGCTGGAGTCGTCTTATTCCAAGTACCCAGGCTAAAGGAACTGCAATGAAACCGTGGATACAACGGTCTTGCTCATCCGATCGAAGAACCCTTGATTGGAATTGAAAAGAGGGACAGGGGGCAGTGAAGGACCCTTTATTGTTGGTGGTGGAGCGGGTTGAGGAGGGACCATATCAACAGGAAGACAGGATGGCTGCGCGTTCATCGATTTGATCGTTTCTCCCATGGACACCACCAGAGATTTTGCAACTACCGTACTGGACATAGAAGTCGTGAATCGCAAGAGTTTGATGGAAGCGGACGAAGTTTAATTGATACTTGCTGTGACATTTCTCGCACAATGACGCGCCGCGGGAGGGGTGAATCAGCTCGCTATACCTACTGACATCAAGGTGACTGGTTTGCGAAGGAACCAAGTAGAGAGGAGCATAGAGACCAGTCGACAAAGTAGTACTTCCAGGTACCAAGTCTCACCGACCGGCAATGATTCCCTGCGTTCTCCATCTTCTGAAACAAGAGATAATATCTGGGTGGGGGATCTGCGGTTGTAATATTGGCTGGTATCTGGTCCTACCCTTGTTCGGATGTAGGGATTGATAGCGCGGACATTTCTTCGGATTTTGGGACTGTGGACTAGGGGATCGTAGTTCGCGTCCACCGCAGTGCACTTGAGTAATGGAGACGAGGCATCGGACTTCATGCATCATAGATTGACCATACATTAGCACTTGCAATTTGTTAGAGAATTGTCATCGAGCGGTCAGGGAGCGGGGGAGTGCGCGGGGGATGGAAGCACTGAAAACGATGATCTGAAGCCTGGAACGGCAACCTGAGACCGATTGGAATGAAAGAAATTTCAGAGCACAATGTCATTCATCAGAGAACCGGGATTTCCGATGACAGGTTTCGAAAGGTAAGCGAAGGTAAGCGAGACAAACTCGTCGGCTACAAATTCACTGATGTTGACGGGACACGAAAAGTTGAGCATGTTCGACGTCACGGCGTCAGCAGAGGAGCAATGCCATTCCCAGTAGCACACCTGAAGAAGACTGGCATTTACGAGTTCAGAGTAACAATGGTATAAATTCGCCAATTAAATATATAGGTGTAAGGAGGGTAATGGAACGAGTGTACTGAGCCGAGTACCAAGAAATGGAACCTGCAAATAAAATATCCTATTAGTTCCTATTGGTTGAAATACCAATGAAACGTGCATTGACCTTGACCAGTTAGAGAAGATTGGTCAAACCAAGAGAGGTCAGGCCTTGCACAAGGCCAGCGACTAGACTTAAAACTGGAAGACCGGCGACAATCGCGACAATGGCAAAAAGCAAGGTGAAGAGTAAAGGTCTGCAAGCAAGGTCAGTGAAAACTACCTATAGGTTGTAGGATTCGAGCTTGACATACGTAACAGCCTGGATCAAGGGCAAGATAGCCAGTGCATTGGCTGTGCCCACAATTTGGAGAGCGAGAGCGAGGACACTGACGATGAGCTTGTGAAAGTGTCAAATTCAGCGTGGACTGCTATCAGGAGAACCACCGTACCGTCAACAGGCCGGCAATCAAGGGGGTAACACCCAGAATAGTGAGCACTCCATCGGAAACAGCAAGAACATCGTTGATAGGAAGACCGGTGAGGCTTTGGACATCGGCGACGGCCTGACCTAAGACGGTTCTGAGGGCTTCGACTTGAGATTGCACATCCGGAACTACGGTAGCGTCGTTTTTTCCAACAAGGGGAACTAGAGGCGGCACTCCGTCAGGTATTATTACGACGGATAACCGTACCAATCAAAACATACCCATCTTAGCTTTGATGTCGTTGACTTGTGTCGTGACACCAGCGATGATTGCACTGAGACTGGTGGGTGAAGAACGGACGACAACATCAGGGATGTCGCGAACAACCCTAGCCGAGGCGACAGACGGATTCGCGACTGGTGTAGCAGCAGTGAAAGATACCAAAGCTACCATAGCAGATAGGACGAGCGTGCGGAAGGAAGGCATGTTTGGGGGAAATGGGGGTGCTATTGAGATTATCAAACGATGAGAGACAGGGAGGTCGATGAAGGAAAGGTTCCATGGGTCCAGAGGCTTTTATGGGACAGACGGCTATATCCACGCCGCAGAAACTAGTGATCCAAATTTGCTCCAGGGGTGGATCTGACGAATCGGAGGCTGTAGTCGCTTGTTCAACTATCCTCTCACCTTCATGTATCATGTCCTGTCACTAAATTTTGTCCGCCATCGACGTTACGGAAGCCAGGGCGCTAGATGCTTTGGGCCTCCACAGGCTGTGACCATGTCCGAGTCGCACCGACAGTAATCGATTTAGACTTCCCAACGGCCTGACTCTCAGAAGCAACGATGATGAACTCGAGGGAACGGGAATTTTCCAACTTAAGTCTGACAGGCTCGTTCCAGAGAGGCCTGTCAGTCGGACCTAGAACAAGCCCGGTGTCAGACTTACGTTACAACAATATGTCGCTTGTGAAATTGCCATAACCTCATTGTATAGTAGGGTAGGCCTTCGAGGGATATGTTCAGGATGTCGATGGTTCCAGTTGCCCTCTTTCATATTCCCGGCCTGTCGAAGCCGTTGTTCGTTTACAGTCACCTTGGCGATCCCCTGAGTCAAACTTTGAACTTCCATGTCTGTGCAAAGTATACGGCCTTGCTCCTCCGACAGAACACTAGGGCTGATTTGAATTACGTCCAGATAAGCATCTCCTGAACTCACCCGCATCACTGGTTCTCGATTCTCTTCAAGGCGTCTGTGCTGTGAACCCGAATCTCGTGCTTGATGCCCAAAGCAAAGGTCGCGTGTCCTCTTCACTTTGTGGGATGATGGTGGTTGATAAACACACGATGTAGTCGTCTATCTTGACTCTCACGACCGATCAAAGGTAGCCCTTCTCTGTGGCGGAGGTTCAGGTCACGAACCTGCTCATTCAGACTTTGTTGGTACGCACATTTCCCAACTTGGCCATAGCGTTCGACCTTAATTACAGGCAATAGGCCAAGGTATCCTCACTGCTGCCGTCTGTGGAAATGTGTTTGCATCCCCGAGCGCAAGTCAAGTTCGCCGCGGGATAGAACTTATCGATAATGATAAAGGGCAAGTACCCGAGGCCCATCATCTTTACCATACGGCTGAAACATCCATCTGCAGGACCCTCATCGTCGTCAAGTACATCCTTCACAACTGTGCCACCATCTTGTCTGACCTCTCGGGGCAGGAACTACACAGGAGATGTTCTTAATTTTGGTCTGGCAAAGGAACAATATGCTGCGCTGTATCCCGGCAAGGCAGACCGCGTCAAGTTTCTCATTGTCGGGGATGATGTAGCAGTTGGCCGGACTCAAGGAGAAATCGTGGGTAGAAGGTCTCTGACCAACCTCCTGTTGTCCTTCAATACTCACCAAAACCAGGGGCCTCGCTGGGACAGTGCTCGTATACAAGATTGCAGGCGCTCTCGCTGACCACGGCGCGAGTCTCGACGAAGTGTATCACGCGGCCGAATGGGTTGCTTCCAACATGGGGACCATTGGCGTTGGATTGGATCACTGTCACGTATGTTTCCACCTGTGGACTAAGTCCTACGCGAGAGTAAATCACAAACAGGTTCCCGGAACTGCACCGGGGTCCTCTCATCTCAAAGAGTCCGAAATTGAAATAGGGATGGGAATTCACAACGAGACCGGTCATCGTCGTTTATCCCCCATTCCCCCACTCCGCGAGCTCGTCCCTCAGCTCCTAGAGATGCTCACTTCGACTTCCGACCCCGAACGTTCTTTCCTCCCCTTCAAAGGGAACGACGAAGTCGTACTCCTCGTCAACAACCTTGGAGGGGTGAGCGAGCTAGAAATCGGTGGCATCGTTCAAGAGGTGCACAAGGCGTTGCGCGCCAAGGGTATCGCAGTTCGACGTATTCTGTCTGGTACCTTTATGGTGGGCAATGAAACATCGAGGTCTGCAAGTTAACCTGACCGTTTCTGCAGACAAGTTTGAACATGCCAGGATTCTCAATAACTCTCCTCTTGCTTCCCAGTCCTAACGCAGAATCGACATTGTCGAAAGCCAAAATCCTCTCTTTGCTTGACGAGCCCGCCGACGCGCCCGGTTGGAAATGGTCTTCCCGCTCACCTCCTGCCGCCGAGCCAAAAAAGGCGCCGCCTGCCGTTCAATCCCAGTTGACCAAAGTAACTACTGCTCAACTCGAGGCTCCGGACTCCGCGTCGTTCAAAGCGAGCGTCGAGAAGGCGTGTAAGGCCTTGATCGCGGCTGAGCCAGAAATCACAAGAATGGACACTATTACCGGAGATGGTGATTGCGGGCTCACGCTAAAGGTACGTCACAGGTAGGAGGATCTAATGCCGTGGCTCAGGAAAAAGTTCGACCGTTCAACGATCAGGCTGGAGCTGAAGGTACGTCAGTTCAACCTGTATTTTGATTAAAAGCATTCATACATGAAACAAATAACAGGTGTTTTGAGAAAAGCCTCTGAAGGAAGCGTCGATGGTGGTGACTTGGTCGGCAGTTGCATCGCAATCGCCCAAGTAGCGGAGGAAGCGATGGGCGGGACCAGCGGGGCGCTGTACTCGTGCGTGTTTACTTTTCGGCAAAATGAGCGCCACAGACGGATTCGCTCTCGTTCTAGTATATTCTTCTCCGCCCTCGCTCAAGGCCTTCAAACCCAGGACGCAACAGCCGGGACGACAATCATCACGACCGAGGCATGGAGCACCGCCCTAACTTTTACCCTCCATAAATTGTACTCCTACACCCGGGCACGCCCGCCGTCGCGCACGCTTGTAGACCCACTGGCCGCGTTCGTGGAGACGCTGGCGGGGAGCGAGGGCAAGGATCTAAAGGCGGCGGTTCAAGCTGCTGCGGCTGCGGCGGAGCGGACGAAGGATGTGGAGGCCAAGGCGGGGAGGAGCGCGTATGTCGAGGGGGAGAGGTTGAGGGAGAAGCGGGTGCCGGATCCCGGGGCGTGGGGTGTGAAGACGATCCTGGAGAGTTGGGTGGGTTGATTTTCTGTTGATCGTCGGATCCTTTCGAGGTCTCGCGTCCCGTTATTCTTGGCTTTGTTACTTTTTTTTCTTTCTCACTTTTTTCGTTCGTTGCCTTGTCACCGGCCATTTGTGGTTCCCGGACGATCGTCGGAAACTTGATATAACTTGAAAGTGGTGGAGATGTCTGTTGTGCCTGAGCTCCGGAGAGCCATGTGTATTCATCAAGAATGAAATTTTTGAAAACTTGATCTCGTATCCAGGAGTCGGCTGCCCCGTGGTGGTGACCGTGTGTACCCCATGATCACGCCATGGTGCATGCCCCTCAGGCTCCAGCGCCCTCTACCGTCGCGGGACAGTCTCTGCTGTTAGTAGTTACTGGCGATTCACTGCTTACACTGACAGGAGCGGGTTCTTGCGTAGCACGAGACAAGGCTTCCAGTGCCACTGTGACCATTCATTTGTACGTACTCGCGGGAGTCCGTTTGCACTATTTCCTTCTCCCCTGAAGTTCATTAGCAGAGACTGCGAGTCAAACGTCTCAGATCAGGGTCGCGGGCCATTGTGAAGATGCGATAGGACGCAATGCAGGGCTACCCCATTAGGCTGCATGCTTGATTGCCGGTGTCAACGCGGTTCGGATCATGTCAGATCACGTCATGCATTGCGTATCGACCCTGCCCGCTGAACGGCGCGCCACGCAAAAACCATTGAACGTCAGCATCATGACGCAGCTGCTTGACGCCCATTTCATTCCAAACTTGAAGGAGATATTCATAGTCTTCCAAAGCGGCAGGGGCCTGCCATGGCTGACATGACAGGCGACGACCTCGGAAACGAGTTTTCGCTGGCCAAAAAGACAGTGCGTGTACTTGAGACCGACACAAGATGTCCAAGGTGTAGGGGATGAGGAAGAGGGTGAATCACGGCCTGAGCATTAACAATAACACCAGTACCATCAGCGACATGTAGTACAAAAGAGAAAGAACGAAGCAAGTTCATAATATAGATACGCATTACGGTTACGCGTCACACATGAGGTTTTGTGAACATGCCAGAAACTTCAAACGTAATCTATCCTATCCTCTCCTCGGAGAAAGATACGAGTAAACCTAAAACGTTTAAGCCTTGCCCTCGGCACTTGCCTTCTCTCCGTTTGTCCCTTGTTCATGTTCATGATCTTGAACCAGCAGTTGCCTGCGGTACGCCAATGAATTCACAGGAATCGTGTTCTGATACATGAGATCGATCTGCTCGAGGGAAAGACCCTTGGTCTGTGACGGAGATATATATTTAGTATTCATCCAATGAATCGAGGTCGATTTGCGTACCTCAGGGACGCAAAAGTATGTGAAAATGAAGCACATGGCACACGTGCTACCCCAGATAAAGAAGACCTTCGATTCAAGGCCAGCTGATCCTGGCTGTTTGTTGACAAGATAGGGCGCTAGGTTAGGAAGGAGATGCAGTCATTCAACGATCAGAAACATTGCAGATCAGAAGACTCACTAGCATATGCGATGGCGAAATTCCACAACCTGATCATATCTTAAATGCTGTCGGTCTTCCATAAAATGGACTGCACTCACCAATTGCTGGCAACTGAGAGAGACATTGCCTTCGCACGAATTTGCAAAGGGAAAATTTCACCAGTAATAACCCAGGCGATAGGACCCCATGTAGAAGCAAAGAAGGCCTGTCGTGAGAAAGGTCAGCGACGCCTCCCGAAACTGCCGGACATAGAATCGTACAATGTAAATGCAAACAAAAGCAATGAGCACACGTTGGCCGGCAAGATTGTTCGTGGAGATTGTGACACCGACGATGGCGACGATAAACTCGCAAAGGCACATGCCAGCGGCACCAATCAGGAGGAGGTTGCGGCGACCGAAACGCTCGACACCATAAATACCAGGCAAAGTCATAAATACGTTGACAACACTGGTGGCGACGGAGATCAAGAAGCCGTTTTGTATACCAGAGTTCTTGAAGAAAGTTGTTCCGTAATAGAAGATAAAGTTAACTAGAAGATAAATCAGTCTGTATCCTGAAGAGTTATTTATGCATGAAGCTCACCGCCAGTAAGCTATGCGATCGCAAAGAAAAATCAGGTTAGCAAGGGTAACACACAACTGCAAAAAGGAATTCCATATACCTGTTGGAAACTTTGGGAGACACGAGTTAGAACAAGTCCAGCAACTGAGCGAAACATGACACGTACGCTTGGATGAAGATACCAGTGAGAGTTCGGAGGAAAATTCTGTTTTTGGTGAACTTGAAGCAGTCGAGGTATGAGCTTTCACCAAGGGCCAATTCCTCCTCAAGGTTAGCACGGATCTCGTCAAGTTGAGCCTCGAGCTCGGGATCGTTCAGTGGAAGTCCTGCAGTCCTGGAGAGCGCCTTGGCAGCTTCAGCATCTCGACCCTGTCGAATAAGCCATCTGGGAGACTCGGGCAAGATGGCCATGCCTCCAGCAAGTACGGCAGCCCAGACAAATTGAATCGAAATGGGGATACGGTAAGACGAGTGATTATCGCGAGCTTGAGTAGCATTATTGACGACGGCCGCAAGTAAAATCCCGATGGTGATAAACCATTGATAGAACGAGACAACGGCACCACGGCACCACTTGGGAGAGCTTTGTCGTCGCGATTTAGCTGGAAAGGGCTGGAAATAAGGCTGGTACATACCACTCTGATTGGTACATAGGCACCAAGCAGGAGACGAGACCGACACCAAAACCAGCGAACACACGACCGACAACCTGGGATCACATTAGTCAGCGGGATGGAAATGGGGATAACAAACGAGTGACGAACAAATAGGGGAACCTTCGTGGCGGCTGTCTGCATTGCGACACCAACGGAGAAAACGAGACAGGCACTGACGATACCCTTGAAGGAAATTAGTGTTCATAGCGCCGAGAAATGATATGACGTACCCATTTTCTGCCAATGATATCTGTGGGACGCCTCAGTATAAAAGGGTGGGGTCGGGGTGGATGAACATACCACCAACTGGAGCACCAGCAAGAGCACCGAAGAAAGTTCCGGCCGACAATATTGAAACGACTAATGACTCGGTGGAGGAAGAGATGGAGTAGCCAATGTTGCTAGAGTCAGCATGGCCGACAGCTCTTAGCCAATCTTTCATCCCGAGGACACCATTGATGATGCCGGTATCGTAGCCAAACAGGATACCTCCGAAAGCGCTGAACGCTGAAGAGAAAAATTTTCAGCATTAAGCCCAGGACTTCGGATCTTTCCCACTCACCGATCATGGCAATGCCACCCAACTTGGACTATTAGAGGATGATAGTTTGAGATGAAGATGAAGCATGT
>Ga0307516_10005829_pt1 | contig 14591 bp, 15 predicted proteins | sample 19_EM_MG_FD_203310 | JGI IMG/M metagenome (GOLD analysis project Ga0307516, IMG submission 203310) | Populus trichocarpa ectomycorrhiza microbial communities from riparian zone in the Pacific Northwest, United States - 19_EM | ecosystem: Host-associated > Plants > Roots > Unclassified | place... | reverse complement strand
CGGCCTTCTGGATCGGCATGGTGGTGGTCATGGCGCTGCGGCTCAGCGCGATTTTCCTGGGCTGGCACCTGCCGGTGTTCCGGCTCAATCCCTAGCCCGGAGGATTCGCGCGGAAACGGGCCACGGCCTCGCGCGCCACCTGTTCGCCGTGCTCCTGCACAAAGTGTCCGGCCTGTGGCAAGACCAGCGGCTCGCCGCAGCCCCGGATCAGCGCCTGCAGGCCACGCATGACCGGCTCACCCAGCACCGGATCCTGCGCACCGATGACCATCAGGGTCTGGCCGGTCCAGCGTTCACGCCAGAAGCTGCGGGCTTCGCGTGAGACGGCCGCGCCATCCGAGTCTGCAAACTCCGGCACCATGGCCGGAAAGACGCGCAGGGCTGCGCGGTGGCCGGCATCGGGAAACGGGGCGTTGTAGGCTGCGCACTCGGCCGCGTCCATGTGCGGGTTGCCCCGGGCAAACAGGCGCGCCACGTCAAAGCCAGGATGGGTGGCGCACATCTCGCGCCAGGCCAGAAAACCGGGCGACAGCGGGACGTCGCCGGTGCCCAGCACGGTGTTCATGACCAGCAGGCCCCGGTAGCGCTGCGGTGCGGCCATCGGCAGGGTCAGGCCCAGCAGGCCCCCCCAGTCCTGCACCACCAGCACGATGTTGTGCAGATCCAGCCTCTCGACCAGCTCCAGCAGCATCTGGCGGTGGACGCTGAAGCTGTGGAAGCTGTCCTTTTTGGGCTTGTCGCTCCTGCCGAAACCGATCACGTCGGGCGCGACCACCCGATGGCCGGCGGCCAGCAGGACCGGCATCATCTTGCGGTACAGGTAGCTCCAGGCCGGGTTGCCATGCAGGCACAGAAAGGTCAGTCCCCCCTCGCCCTTCTCGCCTCCTCCAGCCTCCGGGCCGCCCTCGTCCAGGTAATGCATGCGCAGGCCGTCCAGCGCAGGCAAGTCGCTGATGTACCGGGGCGCCCAAGGGTAGCCTGGGAGCCCGGCAAAAGCGCTGTCCGGTGTGCGCAAGGCGTCCTCCCGCAGCGGATGGTTGAGGCGGGACTGCTCGCGTTGCAGCTTGCGGCGCTGCCCGAAAAAATCCTGCAGCATCGCCCCGCATTCGCTGGCCAGCACCCCGCCCTGTACCTGCGTCTGGTGGTTGAGTTGCGGGTTGGCAAACAGGTCGAGCACCGAGCCCGCCGCGCCGGTTTTCGGGTCCGCCGCGCCGAACACCACGCGCTTGAGCCGCGCATGCAGCATGGCGCCCGAACACATGGCGCAGGGCTCCAGCGTGACAAACAGTTCGCAATCTTCCAGCCGGTAGTTGCCCAGGGCCTGCGCCGCGTTGCGCAAGGCCGCCATTTCGGCGTGGGCTGTGGGATCGTTTCCGCGGATTGGCGCGTTGCGGCCGGTGGCGATGACCTGGCCCCGGTGCACCAGCACCGCGCCTACCGGCACTTCACCGGCTTGCGCAGCCTCGCCTGCCTGCGCCAGCGCCAGGCGCATGAGCGCCTCATCACCCATGGCGCTTCTCTTTTGATAGCAGACTATTCAGTCGCAATGGGGGCGTGAGGCCGATTTTCCTCATGATTTCGGGGCAGGCATGCCCAAAGCGTCCATCCAGGCCCCCAGAGCGCGTTCGTTCTCGTCGCCGGCGGCATACATCGCCCGCATGGCCGCATGGGACTCAGGCCGGTGCTGGTTGAGCTTGACCTTGCACTGGAGGTCGGTCACCGGCAGTTCGAACGCCACAATGCCGGCCAGCATCTTGAGGGCGAACTCCTCGCCCAGACCGCGCCACTGTTCGGCATAAGGCGGCTCGTGGTCACCGATCAGTTTTTTCAGCAGGGCATCCTTGCCGGCCGGGTCTTCGATCAGCGTGGCCTGCACCGTGCAATGCACGGCCAGGTAGTTCCAGGTCGGCACGCGGGCCAGGTCGGGGTAGACCTTGGGCGACAGGTAGGCATGCGGCCCGAGAAAGGTCGCGACCGCCTGTGGCCTGGCCTGCAGGTAGCGCCAGTGCGGATTGGGCTTGGCCACGTGGCCGAGCAGCACGAACTGGTCGCCGCGCTGCTCCAGGTGCAAGGGCAGGTGCGTGACATAGGGCAGGCCCATGTCGTCCACGCTGATCAGGCTGGCAAAAGGGTGGCTCTGGATCAGCTGGGCGGCTTGTTCGGCCTGGCCTTTGAACTGGGGAGGCTGGTACATGGCCCGAGTATCTCAAAAGTGGAGCGAAGTCCACCGCATCAGGATCGCAGTGCCCAGCGCCCAAGCACTTCGTACTGCGTCTGCTTCATCATGCTGTGTATCAGCACCAGCTCATGCGCCTGCCAGGCAATGGCATCGACCGCCTCTTCCGCTAAAACCATGGGGTCGTACAGCAAGGTGACATGGGGTGTGAACGAATTTCTTGTTCCGCCTGGAAGTTCTCCTGCGGCAAGCGCATCCCACAAGCGGGCCCTGAATTCACCAAGTTCCGGATTGCCTTCAGCGGAATCCCTGAGCACCAGCGGGCGGGTGTCTCTGCCCCGACCGAAACTCACCACCTGGTCAAGACTGACCGCGAAGCTGCTGCATTCCGCGGCAAGCTCGCTGGCCGCGATACTCGCAGCGTCCACAATGTCCTGCGGCTTGCTCGCAAAGTCACCCAGGTGGTCCAGCGTCAAATGCAGCCGGTTCTGCTGATGGAGCTTCCCGGCCAGCCGGTGTCGACTTTTGAACTCAGCGCCGACTTCAAGCATCTTCCGCGTGGCATGTTCGTCGGGAAACAAGGCAAAAAACAGCCGGTAATTGCCCTTGCGGGGCACTGGCGGCCTTCTGGGTCTGGGCGGTGGCGGCTCAAATCCAAACAGATCCACAGCTCGTCCCTACTCCCATTCAATCGTGGCCGGCGGCTTGCTGCTCACGTCATAGGTGACCCGGTTGATCCCGCGCACTTCATTGATGATGCGGCTGGACACCTTCTTGAGCAGCGCGTACGGCAGTTCGGCCCAGTCGGCGGTCATGAAGTCGCTGGTCTGGACCGCGCGCAGGGCCACCACGTAGTCGTAGGTCCGGCCGTCGCCCATCACACCCACACTTTTTACCGGCAGGAAGACGGCGAAAGCCTGGCTGGTCAGGTCGTACCAGCTCTTGCCGGTGTCCGCATCCTTGAAGTTGCGCAGCTCCTCGATGAAGATCGCATCGGCGCGGCGCAGCAGGTCGGCGTATTCCTTTTTGACTTCGCCCAGGATGCGCACGCCCAGGCCCGGGCCGGGAAACGGGTGGCGGTAGACCATGTCGTGCGGCAGGCCCAGGGCCACACCGAGTTCGCGGACCTCGTCCTTGAACAGTTCGCGCAGCGGCTCCAGCAGCTTCAGGCCGAGTTGTTCGGGCAGGCCGCCGACGTTGTGGTGGCTCTTGATGGTGACGGCTTTTTTGCTCTTGGCGCCGCCCGACTCGATCACGTCGGGGTAAATCGTGCCTTGCGCCAGCCATTTGGCGCCTTTGACGTCCACGCCTCCCGCTTTGAGTGAAGCGGCTTCGGCCTTGAAGACCTCGACAAACTCGCGGCCGATGATCTTGCGCTTGGCTTCGGGCTCGCTGACGCCGGCCAGGTGGCCGAGAAACTGCGCGGCGGCATCGACGCGGATGACCTTGGCATGCAGCTTGCCGACAAACATGTCCATCACCATGTCCCCCTCGTTCAGGCGCAACAGGCCATGATCGACAAACACGCAGGTGAGCTGGTCGCCGATGGCGCGGTGGATCAGCGCGGCCGCAACGGACGAGTCCACGCCGCCCGACAGGCCCAGGATGACTTCTTCGTCACCCACCTGCTGGCGGATCTTTTCAACGGCTTCGCTGATGTAGTCGCCCATGACCCAGTCGGGCCGGGTGCCGCAGATGTCGAGCACAAAACGCTCGAGGATGGCTTTGCCCTGGGTGGTGTGGGTGACCTCGGGGTGGAACTGCACCGCGTAGTATTTGCGCTCCTCGTCGGCCATGCCGGCGATCGGGCAGGAATCGGTGGACGCCATGAGTTTGAAGCCGGGCGGCATTTCGGTCACGTTGTCGCCGTGGCTCATCCACACGTGCAGCATGCCGTGGCCTTCGGGCGTGGTGTAGTCCTGGATGCCGTCGAAGAGTTGGGTGTGGCCGCGGGCGCGGACTTCGGCATAACCGAACTCGCGCTTGTGCCCGCCTTCGACCTTGCCGCCCAGCGCATGGGCAATCGCATACATGCCAAAACAGATGCCCAGCACCGGAATGCCCAGCTCGAACACCGCCTGCGGCGCGCGCAGGGTTTCGTCTTCCCACAGGCTGGCGTGGCTGCCTGAAAGGATCACGCCTTTCAAATTGCCGTCTTTGGCGTAGTCGCGCACCCAGTCGTCGGTCACATCACAGGGATGGACTTCGCAAAACACATGGGCTTCGCGGATGCGGCGGGCGATCAGCTGCGTGACCTGGGAGCCGAAATCGAGGATGAGGATTTTCTGGTGCTGCATGAGGGGTCTTCAAGGCAAAAAAGAAAAGGCGTCTGTGAAGACGCCCTGCCCGGCTGGATCGGAATCAGTCCGCGCGATAGTTCGGTGCTTCTTTGGTGATCTGGACGTCGTGTACATGGCTTTCGCGTATGCCGGCCGTGGTGATCTCGACAAACTCGGCCTGGTTGCGCATGTCCTCGATGGTGGCGCAACCGCAGTAGCCCATGCTGGCGCGCAGGCCGCCGGCCATCTGGTAAATGATGGCAACCATGGATCCCTTGTACGGCACGCGCCCCTCGATGCCCTCGGGCACCAGCTTGTCGGCGTTGGGGTTGCCGGTGCTGCTCTCCTGGAAGTAGCGGTCGGCGCTGCCCTGCTGCATGGCGCCTATGCTGCCCATGCCGCGGTAACTCTTGTAGCTGCGGCCCTGGAACAGGATCACTTCGCCGGGCGCTTCCTCGGTGCCGGCAAACATGCCGCCCATCATCACGGTGCCCGCACCCGCGGCAATCGCCTTGGCGATGTCGCCGCTGTAGCGGATGCCGCCGTCGGCGATCAGCGGCACGCCGCTGCCCTGCAGCGCGGTCGCCACGTTGTCGATGGCCATGATCTGCGGCACACCGACACCGGCCACGATGCGTGTGGTGCAGATGCTGCCAGGGCCGATGCCGACCTTGACAGCGTCGGCGCCGGCATCGGCCAGCGCCAGCGCGGCCGCGCCGGTGGCGATGTTGCCGCCTATGACATCCACGTTCGGGTAGTTCTGCTTGACCCAGCGCACGCGGTCGATCACACCCTTGCTGTGGCCGTGCGCGGTGTCCACCACGATGGCGTCCACGCCGGCGCGGACCAGCGCCTCGACGCGTTCTTCGGTGCCCTCGCCCACCCCGACCGCCGCGCCAACGCGCAACTTGCCGTGCGAATCGCGCGCGGCATTCGGAAAGGTGGTTTGCTTGGTGATGTCCTTGACCGTGATCAGGCCCTTGAGCTCGAAATTGTCATTGACCAGCAGCACACGCTCCAGGCGGTGCTTGTTCAGCAGCGCCTTGGCATCGGACAGCGAGGCAGTCTCGGAAATCGTGATCAGGCGCTCGCGCGGCGTCATGATGGTGCTGACCGGCACATCCATGCGCGACTCGAACCGCATGTCGCGGCCGGTGACGATGCCGACCACGCGGCCGCCGTCGATCACGGGGAAACCGGAGATGCCCAGCTGCTCGCTCATGGCCATGACCTGGCGCACCGTGTGTGTCGGCGTGATGACGACCGGGTCGCGGAGCACGCCGCTTTCGTAGCGCTTGACCCTGGCCACCTCGGCCGCCTGCTGCTGGGGCGTGAGGTTCTTGTGGACGATGCCTATGCCGCCCTCCTGGGCAATCGCAATGGCCAGCCGGGCCTCGGTGACCGTGTCCATGGCGGCCGAGACCAGCGGCAGGTTCAGGCGGATATTTCGGGAAAACTGGGTGGAAAGCGAGGTGTCCTTGGGCAGGACCTGGGAGAACGCTGGCACCAACAATACGTCGTCGAAGGTGAGCGCTTTGCCGAGTAGGCGCATAGGGATGGCTCCAAAAACACGATTGTACCCGCGTCGGTCGGTACAAACCCTGCCACCCATGGCGCTACCGGCGCGTTACAAAAAGACGGCTGGCGCCTGCAAGTGGCATTGGCCCTTGCGCGCGCACAGCGCTACACTGGAAACCATGGACCTGAAAATCACTCCCAAACACCTCGTTCTGGCGCTTGCCGGATGGGCATTTGCGCTGTCCGCTGCGGCCCAGTGGCAATGGATAGGCAAGGACGGCCGCAAGGTCTTCAGTGATCGGCCGCCGCCGGCAGATGTCCAGGACAAAGACATCCTCAAGCAACCCGGAGGCCGCGGCCAGGCGCCTGTGGCCGCGGTGCCGATGGAAGCCGCCGAACCTGCAGGCACAGCCGCAGGGCCGGCGCTGGCAGCATCCGCGGCAAAGCCCAAAGCCGACCCGAATGCGCCCAAGGTGTCGGGCAAGGATGCCGAACTGCAGGCCAGGAAGAAAAAGCTTGAGGAAGAAGCCGCGGCCAAGAAAAAGGCCGAGGACGAAAAATTGGCGCAAAACCAGGCCCAAAATTGTGAGCTCGCCAAAAAGGCGCTTGCGACCTACCAGTCAGGCGTGCGGGTGTCCAATACCAACGCCAAGGGTGAGCGCGAGGTCATGGACGACGCCACCAAGGCGGTGGAAATCAAGAAAATGCAGACGGTGGTCGACCGGGACTGCAAGCAAGGGTAAAAGCGAAGGCCGCGGCCCGGCTCAATAACCGGCTTTGGCCCCTGCCCGCTTCCGGGCAAACAAACCTGATTTTTTCACGCCCTGTTTGCTGAAGCGCTCCCGCCTGGCGGTGGCGGGATCCACCCGCAGGGGGCGATACAGTTCCACCCGGTCGTGCGGCTGCAACACCTTGCGCGGGCTGGCCTTGCGGCCCCATATCCCGGCCACCAGCCGGCCCGGGGCCAGTTCAGGGTACTCGGCCAGGATGCCGCTGCTTTCGATGGCCTGCGCCACGGTGCTGCCCTCAGGCAGGACCAGCGGCCACTCGCGAACCTGGCGCGGCGCCGGCGAATACACCAGCACAACATTCACAGTCGCACCTCAGGCTTCGCCATACACCTGCGTCGCCCGCTTGACGAAGGCATCGACCATGCTGCCGGCAATCTTGTCGAACACCGGGCCCACCAGCGCGGCCAGCGCGGCGTTGTCAAAGTCGTAGCGCAGGCTGAAGTTGACCTTGCAGGCGCGCTGGCTGCCGTCGCCCAGCGGCGTGAAGTCCCAGTGGCCGTCGAGTTTTGAAAACGGGCCGTCCACCAGTTTGAGCGTGACCTTGCGGTCTTTCACATGGGTGTTGCGGGTGGTGAAACTCTGACTCAGGCCGGCAAACGAGATGCCGACCTTGGCCGTCATGCCATGCGCATCTTCCTCCACCACTTCGGCCTTGTCGCACCAGGGCAGAAACTGCGGATAGCTGGCGACATCGGTCACCAAAGCAAACATTTCGGCTGCGCTGTACCAGATCAGGACGGACTTGTGGACGGTTTTCATACAATCAGGGGCTGCGCCCGATTGTATTAGCCGAGGCCGCCCCTAAATCTACTCATGGCCACCAAAGAAGCATCCTCCAAGAAACCGGCCGCCGCCTCCTCCGGAAAAACCGCGGGCAAGCCCCCTGCCAACCTGACCCCCAAAGCTGCGGCCGCGGCCGTGCGCATTGCCGACAACAAGAAAGCGCTGTTCAACTACCACATCGAGGAGCGCTTCGAGGCCGGCATGGTGCTCGAAGGCTGGGAGGTGAAGTCGCTGCGCGAAGGCAAGGTGCAGCTCACCGACGGCTACGTCGTGATCCGCAACGGCGAGCTTTTTATCATCGGCTGCCAGATCAACCCGCTGGGCACGGCCTCCACGCATGTGCGGCCCGATTCGGTGCGGACCAAAAAACTGCTGATGCACAAGGACGAGATCCGGCGCCTGATCGGCAAGATCGAGCAAAAAGGCTTCACCCTGGTGCCGCTCAACCTGCACTGGAAGGCCGGCAAGGTCAAATGCGAGGTCGGCCTGGCCAAGGGCAAGGGCGAACACGACAAGCGCGACACCATCAAGGACCGCGAAGGCAAGCGCGAGGTCGAGCGCGCCATGAAGTCGCGCAGCCGCTAGCCCTGCTCTAAAACGCGGCGTTCGCCGCTTGCCCTTCGCCCAAATTCGTGGAAGCATGTCTGGGATAAGCCCGGGTTGGCCGGTGTTTATTCCTGTGCAGCCATTTGCTGTTTATTGACTGGAGCTTTCCATGAAATTCCTGACGACCGCCTTGTTGACCGCCGCCCTGCTGGGCGGGTGCGCCTCGACCATGACCTCCAAACACCCCGCCACCGTCGCCGATGGCGCGCTGGTCGGGCCCAACGGCATGACGCTTTACACCTTTGACCGGGACACGGCCGGCAGCGGCAAGTCGGTTTGCAATGGCCAGTGCGCCACCAACTGGCCGCCGCTGATTCCCACCGCCACGGCCCAGCCGATGGGCGACTACACCATCATCACGCGTGACGACGGCAGCCGCCAGTGGGCCATGAGGGGCAAGCCGCTGTACTACTGGGTCAAGGACGCCAAGCCCGGTGACAAGACCGGTGACAACGTCATGAACGTCTGGCGCGTCGCCCGGCCCTGAGCCTGGGCTTCAGAGCCCGCGCAGGGGGTGCGTGCCGGCTGACCAGGGACTGGCAAAAAAGGCCTGGATCATCGCCGGCTTGACGTCTTCGATGCGCACGGGCTTCCATTGCGGGTGGTAGTCCTTGTCCACGGCCAGCGCGCGTATGCCTTCGACGGTTTCGCTCGCCGCGCCGGGGTTCAGGTGAAAGCAGTGGTGCACGATGTCGCGCTCCATGCGCAGGTCGTCAGCCAGGTCCATGGTCCTGGCGCGGCGGATCTGCTCCAGCGTCACGTGCAGCATCAGCGGGGAACGCTTGCGCAGCATGGCGCCTGTTTTTCTGGCGGCCTCATCGGGCGCGGCTTCCAGGGCGTCGACGATGTGCTTCACCCGCGCCAGTGAAAAATATGCGTCGAATGGGCCACCAGCCCCCGTCGGCTGGACCTTGGCAGCTATTAAATTAGTAGCAATCCACTGTCTCACGTCTGCCGCGCCGGCAAAAGCCTGCTCACCCAAAGCCTGCCACAGCGCAGGCAGGCTGGCGGCGGGCAGCTGGACATCGGCCAGGCCATAGGCCAGCGCCTCCTCAGCGGCTATCACCACGCCGGTCAGGGCCAGGTACTCGCCGACGCTGCCCGGGCAGCGGCTCAGGAAATAGCCGCCGCCCACGTCGGGAAACAGGCCGATGTTGGTCTCCGGCATGGCCAGTTTGCTGCGCTCGGTGACGATGCGCACGCTGGCCCCCTGGCTGATGCCCATGCCGCCACCCATGACCACGCCATCCATGAAGGCGATGTAGGGCTTGGGGTAGTTGTGGATCAGGTGGTTGAGCCGGTATTCCTCGGTGAAGAAATCGTCCAGCGAGGAATCCCCCGCCAGCGCCACTTCATGGAAGAAACGGATGTCGCCGCCGGCGGAGAAACCGCCGAACAGCGCCTCCGGCGTGCCTGGTCGGCCGGCCTTGTTGGTGCCGCGGATGGCCACCGCCAGCACGGCGGGATCGTCCCGCCAGGCCGTCAGGGCCGCCGCCAGTTCGCGCACCATGGGCAGGGACAGCGCATTGAGCGCCTTGGGCCGGTTCAGGGTGATAAAACCGGTGCGCCCGCGCACCTCTGTCAGCACATCCCCGGTGCTTTTCAGCTCATAGGGCTGGTTCATGTTCTCTGTCTCCATCCCATCAGTTCGTTGGCGACCAGCGCGCCTATGACCAGCAGACCACCGGTCAGCACGCTGGGGGCTGGCACCTCGCCCGCGCCCACCCAGGCCAGCAAGATGCCGAAAATAATCTCCAGCAGCGCCAGCAGCGACACCTCCGGCGCCTTCAGCACCCGCGCGCAGATGACGGCCAGCACGCAGGGAATCGCCAGTTGCACCAGACCCAGTAACGCCAGCAGCCCGATGTCATGCGGCGTTGCGGCAAACGGAAAAGCCAGCGGCAAGGTCGTCAGCGCGGAGATGGCTGCCCCCACCAGCACGGCTGGCACCAGGTCGATTTTTTCGCCATGGGCCTGGCTGCGTTGCACCACGGTCCAGTTCACCGCCGCCGCGATCGGCACCAGCAAGGCCACCAGCGTGCCGGCAAACTGGGCCATGCCCCCGCCAAGGCTGACCTGGCTGCCGTACATCCAGGCGATGCCCATGCCCGCCACGGCAATCGCAAGCCCCGTGCGCGGCGGGATGCGGTGACCGATGAAGATGCGGGCCGCCAGCGCGGTTAAAAAAGGTCCGAGCGCCAGCGTGATCAGCACATTGGCCACGCTGGTCATGGTGAGCGCCAGCATGAAGGCGGTGAACATGACGCTCCAGCAGACGCCGGAGATCCACAAGTAGCGACCGGCGTGGCGAATGCGTGAGAACACCTCGCGCCCCTGGAACACCGGCAGGATCACCAGCAGCGACAGCAAGGTGAAAAAACTGCGCCAGAAGGTCACTTCAAAGCTTTTTGCCGATTCGAGATGCCGTGTCACCACGCCCGCGATCGACCACATCAGCGTGATCCCTATCATCAGGAAGACGGCTCTCGAATGCGTGAGTTTCATGGCAGCTTCAGTCAGATCTCTGTGCATTTAACTGGAAAGGCCGCTGCGAGCAATGCGCACAGCGGCCGTGTGAGGCGTTCACCCCGATATCACCACCCTCCCCGGCTTCATTCCAGCCGGGGCCGCGGGACTGGCTTTGCCAGTCCGTGGGGGCTTATCAAGACCTTCCGGCGCGCTTGCGATCGCTCTCTTTGAGGTGGCGCTTGCGCAGGCGGACCGACTTGGGCGTGATCTCGACCAGCTCGTCGTCCTCGATGAATTCCACGCCGTATTCCAGGGTGAGCTCGATGGGCGGCGTGATCTTGATCGCGTCTTCCTTGCCGGACACACGGAAGTTGGTCAGCTGCTTGGTGCGCGTGGCATTGACCACCAGGTCGTTGTCACGGCTGTGGATGCCGACGATCATGCCTTCGTAGACCGGGTCGTTGGCGCGCACGAACATGCGGCCGCGATCGTCCAGCTTGCCCAGGGCGTAGGTGAAGATTTCACCGTCGTCCATGGAGATCAGCACGCCGTTCTTGCGCCCGCCGATGTCGCCCTTGTGCGCTTCGTAGCTGTCGAAGATGTTGGAGATCAGGCCGGAGCCGCGCGTCAGGTTCAGGAATTCGTTGGTGAAGCCGATCAGGCCACGCGCAGGGATGCGGTACTCCAGGCGCACGCGGCCACGGCCGTCCGGCTCCATGTTGACCAGCTCACCCTTGCGTTCGCCCAGGGCCTGCATCACGCCGCCCTGGTGCTGGTCTTCGATGTCGGCGGTGACCAGCTCGATCGGCTCGTGCTTCTCGCCGTTGACTTCTTTCATCACCACGCGTGGCTTGGACACCGCCATCTCGAAGCCTTCGCGGCGCATGTTTTCCAGCAGGATGGTCAGGTGCAACTCGCCCCGGCCCATGACTTCAAAAATGCCCTCTTCGTCGGTTTCGCTGACACGCAGCGCGACGTTGTGCTGCAGTTCCTTTTGCAGGCGGTCCCAGATCTGGCGGCTGGTGACGTATTTGCCTTCGCGGCCGGCCAGCGGGCTGGTGTTGACACAGAAGTTCATGGTCAGGGTCGGCTCGTCGACCTTGAGCATGGGCAGCGGCGCCGGGTTGACCGGGTCGGTGATGGTGACGCCGATACCAATGTCGGTCAGGCCGTTGATCAGCACGATTTCACCCGGGCCGGCTTCGTCCGTCTGGACACGCTCCAGGCCCTGGAAAGTCAACACCTGGTTGATGCGGCCCTTGACGGCCTTGCCGTCCGGACCTTCCATGACCACCACGTCCATCATGGGTTTGATGGTGCCCTGGCTGATGCGGCCCACGCCGATGCGGCCAACAAAGGTCGAGAAGTCGAGCGCGGAAATCTGCAGCTGCAGCGGCGCGGCGGGGTCGCCGTTCTGCGCGGGTACATGCTTGAGGATGGTGTTGAACAAGGCCGACATGTCGGGACCCCATTGCTCGTTGGGCGGGCCTTCTTCCAGCGAGGACCAGCCGTTGATGCCGGAGGCGTACACCACCGGGAAGTCGAGTTGTTCGTCGGTCGCGCCCAGCTTGTCGAACAGGTCAAACGCGGCGTTGATCACCTTGTCGGGGTTGGCGCCCGGCTTGTCGACCTTGTTGACGACCACGATGGGCTTGAGGCCCAGCGCCAGCGCCTTCTTGGTCACGAAACGCGTCTGCGGCATCGGGCCTTCCTGCGCGTCGATCAGCAGCACCACACCATCGACCATGGACAGCGCCCGCTCGACTTCACCGCCGAAGTCGGCGTGGCCCGGGGTGTCGACGATGTTGATGTGTGTGCCTTCCCAGGTCACGGCGCAGTTCTTGGCCAGGATGGTGATGCCCCGCTCTTTTTCGATGGCGTTGTTGTCCATCACCGTGTCGACCACTTTTTCATGCTCGGCGAAGGTGCCGGACTGGCGCAGCAGCTGGTCCACCATGGTGGTTTTGCCGTGGTCAACGTGGGCGATGATGGCGATGTTGCGGATTTGTTTGTGACTCATGGTTCGCTTTCTAAAAACTTCAAATCGGTAGCTGCTATGCCATTGCGGCGTTTGCCGCAGGGCTGGAAGACAAGGATGGGCTGGCAGCCAGCATGTCCTGGATTTCAATCGGGCTGAGCAGGCGCCCGGGGATCAATTCGTCGGCCGTGACGTGGGCGGAGCCCAGGAAGGCCGCGGGATCAGTGCCGAACACCTGCACCAGCGCGGCATCGGGCCCCCACTGTCCGGGTGTCCCACGGCGGCGCAGGCCGCTCAGGAAACGCCCTGCATTGTCGGCATCGAGTGTGACAACCGGGTACGCGGCCACCAGCGACTGCACCGGCAGCAGGCAGGCTTCCCGTTCGCCCTCACTCATCGCTTCGAGCGAAGGCAGGCTCACACACTGGCTGTCGGTGTAGCCACCGGTTTCCAGCCGCCGTAGCGCGCCGAGGTGGGCGCCGCAACCGATGGCCTCGCCAATGTCTTCGCCCAGCGTGCGGATGTAGGTGCCCTTGCTGCAAGACACTATTATTTTGATAGCTGCCGGCGCCCGCGGATCGTGGGCTACAGCCATCTCCAGCTTGAAAATCGTGATGTGGCGGGCTTCGCGTTCGACCTCTTCGCCCTTGCGCGCGTATTCGTACAGCGCCTTGCCGTCCTTCTTGAGCGCCGAGTACATGGGCGGCACCTGGGTCTGCGGGCCGGTGAAGCGGCGCGTCATCTCGTCCAGCAGTTCCTGCGTGAGGGGCGGCACAGGCCGGGTCTCGATCACGTCGCCTTCGGCGTCGGCGGTGCTGGTTTTGGTGCCCAGCAGCAGCAGCGCTTCATAGGTCTTGTCGGCATCGAGCTGGAGCTGGCTGAACTTGGTGGCGGCGCCGAAACACAGCGGCAACACACCGGTGGCCAGCGGGTCCAGCGTGCCGGTGTGGCCGGCCTTGTCGGCGCGCAGCAGCCACTTGGCCTTCTGCAAGGCCTGGTTGCTCGACAGGCCCAGCGGCTTGTCGAGCAGCAGCACGCCGTGCACGGGACGTCGCTGGATTTTCTGGCGATGAGAGGAGGTTTGCGTCATAAATTCCGACAGGCTCAGCGCGCGGGCTGGCCCGAACGCTTCGTTGGCGCCGTTGTCCCTGAACCTGTCATCAAGGGGAACGGCGCGAACTCAGTCGTCTTGGGCGCGGGAAGAAACCGCCTTGGCAATCAAGGCGTTCATGTCGGCCGCACGTTCGGTCGTGCGGTCGAAGTGGAAATGAAGGGTCGGCACGGTGTGCGTCATCAGCCGCTTGAACAGGCCGTTGCGCAGAAAGCCGGCAGCCTGGTTGAGCGCTTCTTCGCACTCTTTCGGGTCACCGACAAGCACACTGAAAAACACCTTGGCATGTGCATAGTCGGCCGTCACTTCGACGGCCTGCACGGTCACCATCCCGACCCGCGGGTCTTTGAGTTCGCGCGCGATCAGCTCCGTCAGATCGCGCTGGATCTGATCGGCGACGCGAAAACCGCGATTCGGGGTGGATGATTTTTTACGCATGTCAAAAAGTGCTGGGGTCTGCGGGAGGCTGGCAGCCAGGGCTGCCGGCCAGCCGTTTTAGACTTCCAGTGTCCGGGCCACTTCCCTGATTTCAAAGAATTCCAGAATGTCGCCAACCTGGATGTCGTTGTAGTTCTTGATGTTCAAGCCGCACTCGAAGCCTTCCTTGACTTCCTTGGCGTCGTCCTTGAAGCGCTTGAGCGAGTCGAGTTCACCCGTGAAGACGACCACGTTTTCGCGCAGAAGGCGCAGGCGTGCGGTGCGGCGAACCACACCGGCAGTGACCATACAGCCGGCGATCGAGCCGATCTTGCTGACCTTGAACACCTGGCGGATCTCGGCATTGCCGATGACTTCTTCCTTCTTGTCGGGCGTCAACATGCCGGACATGGCGGCCCGAAGTTCGTCCACAGCGTCATAAATGATGTTGTAGTAACGAATG
>Ga0307516_10005827_pt1 | contig 14593 bp, 14 predicted proteins | sample 19_EM_MG_FD_203310 | JGI IMG/M metagenome (GOLD analysis project Ga0307516, IMG submission 203310) | Populus trichocarpa ectomycorrhiza microbial communities from riparian zone in the Pacific Northwest, United States - 19_EM | ecosystem: Host-associated > Plants > Roots > Unclassified | place... | reverse complement strand
GCCGCCCCAAGGCGGCTGAGCACCCGCTCGGCGGGTGGCATCGGTACCCCGGTGCCGGGTGCCCACAGTTCAGCCGGCGCCGGGCCGCCCCAAGGCGGCTGAGCACCCGCTCGGCGGGTGGCATCGGTACCCCGGTGCCGGGTGCCCACAGTTCAGCCGGCGCCGGGCCGCCCCAAGGCGGCTGAGCACCCGCTCGGCGGGTGGCATCGGCACCCCGGTGCCGGGTGCCCACAGTTCAGCGCTCTCCACGCAGCGCGGTCTGCCGAAGCCGCATGCAACTCATCCCGCGTGGGGCCTCGCACGGGGCGGCGTCGAGGGCCGCATGCGGGGGGGCACGCAGCAGCGGGCCGCGGGCCACGGCGGTGTGCAGCACGTGCGCATACAGGCCCACCAGCACCAGCACGGCGGCCATCAGGGAGAGGCCGTGCATGGCCATGTGTGCGAGCCGGTGGCCCAGGGGTTCCAGAACTGCTTGCATGCTCCAACGTCCTCTTGGCAACAGGCCACGCAGCGCCGTGCGGCCATGCGGGGGCTCAGGGTGGCGGCGGCGGGACGGTCCTTGTCCCGCTGCATCTCAGAGGCATGGTGCGGCGTGCAGCCTGGGGGGCCCTGCACGATCACGAAGACACGGTGCAAGCGCCGAAACTGACCGGCTGCGCTGCCGCTTTCCGGTCGATTCAGCCGGGCCCGGCCGGGGTCTACTGCCGGGCATGACGCAATCGATGCACGAGGTGCCGGTCCACCTCTACCAGATCCCCTACTCGGCCAGCACGCTGGCCCAGGTCGAGCCCGGCTACCGCGTGCTCGACAACCTGGCCAACGAGCGGCCGGATTGGTTCGAGTACTGGCCGATCCGCCGCTTCCTGCTCACGCAGGCGCTGGACGATGACGCGTTCTATGGCTTCTTCTCCCCCAAGTTCGGCCGCAAGACCTTGCTCTCGCACGACGACGTGTGCCGCTTCGTGCGGGCCTCGGCGGCGCAGGCCGACGTGGTGCTGTTCTCCCCGCAGCCCGACATGGGCGCGTTCTTCCTCAACGTGTTCGAGCAGGCCGAACTCTTCGACCCGGGCCTGATCGAGTGCTTCACGCAGTTCCTGGCCACCACCGGGCGCAGCGTGCCGCCGCTAGGCTCGCTGGTGATGGACTCGCGCCAGATCGTCTTTTCCAACTACTTCGTGGCGCGGCCGGCGTTCTGGCGCGAATGGCTGGCGCTGAACGAGCAGCTGTTCGCCGCCTGCGAGGGCCCGGCCACGCCGCTGCAGCAGGCCTTGACGCAGCCCACCACCTACCCGGGCGCGGCGCAGCGCAAGGTGTTCCTGATGGAACGCGTGGCCTCGCTGCTGCTGGCCACGCAGCCGCGCTGGCGCAGCAAGGCGGCCGATCCGTTCGCCTTCGGCTGGTCGATGTCGCGCTTTCGCCAGCATCCCACCGAAGCGGTCATCAGCGACGCACTGAAGATTGCCTTTCGCGACCAGGGTTACCCGGAGTACATGCGTGCTTTTGCAGGCATCCGCGAACGCTTTGCGGCCGGGGGGGCCGCGGTGGGTTGACGGCCTGCCTCATCGACCCTGGCGCCGGGACCACGTAGCATCCGGCCGTCAGCGTCGATCCTCTTGCTTCCATGAATGTGTCCCCGGTCAACTTCAAGGTGCTCGCCCACGTCCTGGAAGTCGAAGGATTCGATTCAGCCCACGCGCTCAGGAGTTGCGGCATCACCTTGGCCGATGAGCTGGATGACGCCGGCCCGTGGCTGCCCGCCGGGCTGCTTGACCGCAGCATGGCGGCGGCCATCGAAGTGACAGGCGATGCCTGCTTCGGGCTCGTCGCGGGCAAGAGCGCCGGGCTGATGCGGTACCCCGTTTTCACCCCGTTGGCGCTGGCCGCACCGAACCTCCGGCAAGTTCTCGAGGACATCTGGCACTTTGCCCCGCTCGTCGTCGAGCGGTCCGAAGTGGAACTTGTCGAACGGCCTGGCATGGCCCAGATCCTTGTGCGGCCCGTCGTCGAAAACGGCTGCAGCGGCAACTTCCGCACCGAGCTGGTGGCCGCAAGTGCCGTGCACATGCTGAGGTTCGCCCGGGGCAGCCGTATTGATCACTTCGAGGTGGACCTGCCCTACGCCTGCCCACCCGGCCAGGAGCCGCGCTACGCGGCCACGCTCGGGCCGCACATCCGCTTTGGGCAGGCGCGTTGCGTCGTTCGATTCGACCCTCGCCTGCTGGATGCCAGGCTGCAGACAGATGACCCGGTGGCCTATGCAACCGCCAGAACGGTGGCCGAGTCGGCGCTGGCGGCGCATGAGGCCGGCACCGATGTCGGCGAGCGGGTGCGCCGATGGCTGCTCACCGCGCTACCCCGCCAACCCTCGATGCGCGAGACGGCCGAACGATTCAGGATGAGCGAGCGCAGCCTGCGGCGCCAGTTGTGCGTGCTGGGTGTGACGCACGCCGACCTGGCGCAGCAATCCTGCCGCATGGAGGCCGAGCGCCTGCTGGCCGAGCGCGGCCTGCCCATCAAGCAGGTGGCCGACCGCCTGGGCTTCTCGTCCGTCACGAGCTTTCATCGTGCCTTCAGGCGCTGGACCCGGATGACTCCCGTCGAGTGGCGGGCCGCCCGGCTGAACTGACGAACCCCCGCTGAGGAACCTCCGGCATCCCCGGGGAAACCTGGGGATGCCGGGTCAATACGACGGTCACTCCGGTCATAGACGGCTGAGGGGCTGCTTCCTAGCATGGCTGCAGTTCTTCACGCACTATCCAGGAGATGACATGAGTGAGTCTCGACGTACGTTCGGCCGGCGGGTGCTGGGCATTGCCTCTACGCTGGGCCTGACGACCGTATCGACCGGCGGCAGGATGGCGCGCGCTGTCGCGTCCGGCGGGCTGGCCAGTGCGGTGGCCACTGCGTCGCAGGCCGCCAAGGCCCAGCCGCATGTGCGCGCGCTCGTGGTCGGCACCGGCTATGGCGGGGCCGTCACGGCACTGCGCCTCGCGGAGCGCGGCATCCCGGTCACCATGATCGAAATGGGCCAGTTCTGGAACAAGCCGGGCAGCGATGGCAAGGTCTTCTGCAGCAACGCCCATCCCGATGAGCGCGCCATGTGGTTTTCCACCCGGGCCGCCTCGGTGGTGAGCAGCTTTGCCGGCCATCCGGTGGACCTGCAGGTGCCCTATGGGGCTGGCGTGCTGGGCCTGCTGCGCTACCCGGGCATGGATGTGTACTGCGGCCGCGGCGTGGGCGGGGGTTCGCTGGTGAACATGGCCATGCTGATCACGCCTGAACGCGAGGTGCTTCATGAGGTGATGCCGCCCGGCTTCAACGTGCGGGAGTTCATGCTCCGCCACTACCCCAAGGCCCTTGCCAAGCTGCAGGCCAACACCATCCGGCCGGGGTATTTCACCTCCAGTGACTACCACCAGTATGGGCGGGTGCTGTGGGACAACTTGTCGCGAGCCGGCTTCAACCCGGAGTTCCTGCCGTCGGGGTACGACTTTGGCTACATGGAGCAGGAGGAGGCCGGGCTGGTGCCCGCGTCCGCGCTGGGCAATGAAGGCGGCTTCGGCAACAACTACGGCAAGAGCAGCCTCGACAAGAACTACATCGCCGACGCAATGGGCACGGGGAGGGTCACCATTCAGGCGATGACCCGGGTGACCAGGATCGAGCGCCAGCCGGACCGGACCTTCGTGGTGAGCCTGGAGGAGATTGACTTGCAGGGCAATGTGGTGCGGCAATACCCCATGGGTTGCGAGCACCTGTTTATCGCTGGCGGCAGCATCGGCACGAGCGAGTTGCTGCTGCGGGCGCGCGAGACCGGCACGCTGCCGAACCTGAACCGGGCCATCGGCACGTCGTGGAGCGCCAACAGCGACATCTTCGTGACGCGCACCAACACGGCGGCCAACCCCGTGGGCACCCGGCAATCCATCGTGCCCGCCACGGGGTTCCGCACCCGCGACCAGAACGGGCGCCCGCTCTTCTCGATGAGCCTGCCGCTGCCGTTTCCGTTCGAGAGCTTCATCAGCATGAGCATCGTCATGGCCCGCAATCCCGAGACGGCCGGTTTCAGGTACGACGCCTCAAAGGACCAGGCGGTGTTGAACTGGAGCAGCGAGAACGCGCCTGCGGTCGAGAGTGCCAAGTACGTCTTCGACCAGGTCAACAGCGCCAACGGCACGAGCTACCGCACCGACCTGTTCAGCGGCAAGCTGTTCTCCGATGCGGCCACCTACCACCCCGTGGGTGGATGTCCGCTGGGCCGGGCGACCGATCTCTTCGGCCGCGTCCACGGGTACGACCGGCTCTACGTGATGGACGGCGCCTTGATTCCTGGTGCGCTGGCCGCCAATCCCGCGCTGACCGTGGCGGCCCTGGCCGAGCGCAACATTGAGCACATCCTTTGGCACGACTTCCACGACTTTCACTTCTGATCGATCGGGTGGCCGGGCCGGTGCGCAAGCCCTGGCCTCAATGGGTAAAGCTGAGCTTACACAGCGCTGCCGGGTTCACTGCCCGGCCGGCGCGTGCGGTTGAGTGCGTCTGAACGCGCCGCGCTTTCAGCCCCCAGGGCGGCGGCGGCTCCCACCACCCACAGCATCGAAGACACGGTCCCCAGGGTGGCGGCCTTGACGCCGTCATTGCGCGCCGATGCATCCACGGACGCGGCCGACAGTCCGGCCGCCGCCATGTTGGCCGCACCGCTCCCCCCTTGCAGCAGGCGGCTGACGAGATTGCGTTGGGAATTGCCTACGGCGCAGGCGATATCGGCGGCCCCGTTTACCAACCAGGCGGCGGCGGAACTGTAGGCCACGTTGCGCTGGGTCTGATCCAGAAGGAACGGCGCCGTAAGACTGAATGCACCGGCCACGCCGCAGAAGCCGTTGGCGACAGACGCCAGCGTGACACGCGGCACATTGCCAAGTTCGCTCACGACGGCGCCGCCCAGCCAGAGCCCGCCACTGATCGCTCCCAATACTTTCGCCGCCGAGGGGTGGGAAGATACCCTGGACGTCGCCAGCGAAAAACCTGCCGCGACTCCATCGATCGGCGGGCCGATGAATGCACAGAGGGTCTGCAGCGTGGCCCATGTGTTTGTCTCGGGTGGCACGGACGCCGCAAAGTGTGAATAGAACGACGCGTCGCTCACGGTGCGGTCCAATGCCGCGCTGGGTGAACCGGCAATCGATCGCGGCCCGTCAGGCGACACGGGTTCAGCCGCGGCGGGCGTGGCCAGGCTGGCGGCTGGCGCGGTGGTGGAGGGTGGAGCCGCCGGGTCGGGACTTTCTCTTGGCGTGCCCAGCGGCAGAGCCGCCCGGCGCCGCGCAGGCTCTGGTGTTTGCGACGAAAAACCGCCGAGGGCAGGCGCAGACCTGCTTCTTGGCAGGAGGTTTCCGGGGGATTCCATCCCGGAACGGCAAGCGGTCACGTCCGACCGGCTATTTTTATGTCGTGGGCCGACTTGTTGATCTGGCTTCGGGCTCGAATCAAAACCTGGGCGGCTGGGAGGCAGGGCAATTGTCATGAATGGCTGAGCTGAAGAAAATTACATAGGATCAGCGCCGATTGGATTAAGGGTCAACTCTTGTGTTTCGCCGATCGAAATTGATCGATCTCGCATGATTGACTTGTTCGCACCACCGGCCGAATGCCTGGGCGAATGCTTGTGTGTCGCGGCGAACATCCCCTTGCGCCGGTTTTGCAAGGCGTAGCGAGCACAAGTCCCAGGGCCGGCAGGGCTTCGTTTCGTTGATGATGCGGGCCGCCAATGAATCTTTCCGGGACCTTGATGACACTCTCCAGCCTGCTTCCCAACCTGCTCCTGCTCGCCCTTGCCCTTGTGATGCTGGGCCTGGGCCTCTCCTTGCGCGTGGAGGACTTCCGGCGCCTGGTGCACCACCCGCGCGCCGTGGGGCTTGCGCTGCTGCTGCAGATGATCCTGTTGCCGGCGGTGTGCTGGGGCCTGATCGTTGCCTTCGGCCTGCCGCCCGTGTTTGCGATTGGCCTGATGCTGCTGGCGGCTTCGCCCGGCGGCGTGTCGGCCAACCTCTTTTCCCACCTGTTCGGCGGCAACGTGGCCTTGAACATTTCGCTCACGGCGGTGAACACGGTGCTGTCCATCGTGACGCTGCCGCTGATTGCCAACTGGGCGGTGCAGGCCTTCTCCAGCGGGGCGGCGGCCGTGCCGCTGCAGGGCGGCAAGGTGGCCGAGGTGATTGCCATCGTGCTGGTCCCGGTGGCGCTGGGCATGTTCATCGCGGCGCGCCGGGCGGGATTTGCGGCGCGCATGGAGCGGCCCTTCAAGGCCTTCAGCGCGTTCGTGCTGGCGGCTTTTGCCTTGATCGCCATCGGCCGCGAATGGCAGGCGCTCATGGCGTCGGCCGCGAGCCTGGGCGGGGTGGTGCTGGCCTTCAACCTCATCAGCCTGCTGTCGGGCTACTACCTCAGCCGGGCGGCCGGCCTGGCGCCGCCGCTGGCCACCGCCATCAGCTATGAAATCGGCATCCACAACTCCACCTTGGCGATCTACATCGCACTGAACGTGCTGAAGGATTTCCAGATGGCGCTGCCCGCCGCGGTGTACTCGGTGAGCATGTACCTGGTGGCCACGGCGTTTGGGCTGCTGGTGCTGCGGCGGCGCAAGCCGGCGCCGGCACACTGATTCAATGCGCGCCGACGAAGTGCTGCCACGCGGACAGGAACGCCGCTTCGGCGCCGTCCCGCCTCTCCGCCACGCCGGCGACGAGGCGGCGGAATTCATCCATGCGGCCTTCGTCGCGGTAGCGCCTGTCCACCAATGATTGCAGGTGGGCAATGCCGTCGCGCGCCTGCGGGCCATCCAGCCGCCCGCTGCGCCGCGCGGCGATGGCCAGTGCCACCCAGGCCAGGTGCGCCTTCATCATCACCGGCGCCAGCAGTTGCGAGGTGTTCTGCTCCGGGCCATGGCGGAAAGCGCCCAGCGCCTCGTTGACGAAGCAGACCGTGCCGCGTTCGCTGGCCGCCAGGAACATGCCGATGTCCTCCAGCCCTTCGTACGACAAGCCGTTCAGCTCGGCACGTTCCAGCACCTCATGCATGTCGGCCCGCATCACGGCGTTGGAGAACTCGCCCAGCCAGTTGCGGCAGAACGGAATGGTGGTGGGGTAGATCAAGTCGGGGCCCACCGCGATGAGGCGGTTCGGGTGCGTGGTGAGTTCCGGCGGCACCTGCGGGCGCGCCACCGGCTGGCCCGATTCGAGCGCGGTCCAGCGGCGGCTCACTGAACACGTGAAATTTCCTGAGTTGTGCGCGATCAGGTGGCGCTCGTAGAAATCGGGGTACAGCAGGTCGTCGTCGAACAGCAGGTGCACCAGGTCGCCGCTGCCGCCCCAGGCCTTGAGCAGGTGGCGCACGTTGGCATACGACGAGCCGCGGCGCGGGCCTTGCACGATCTCCAGCGGCAGTTCGCTCAGCAGCGGGCCGATGGTGTCGGAGCGCAGCATGGCCGAGTAGGTGCCGCGCGGGCTGTCGTCCGACACGATGATGCGGTCGGGCCGGCGCGACTGGTGGATCAGCCCGGTGAACAGCTCCACCAGGTAGCGCGGCTTGTAGGCCGGGATCAGCGTGGTGAGCTTCATGCCGGGTGCGCGCCGGCGACCGTACCAGCGACCGTGCGGACCGCGGCACACACCGCCTGCACCGCCTCGGCCACGGCGCGCAGGTCGGGGGTGTGCAGGTAGGGCGCAATGGGCAGGCTCAGCACCTGGTCCTGCAGGCGTTCGGCCACGGGCAGGGCTGGCCAGGCCTGCCCGGCATAGGCACCTTGCCGATGACAGGCCACGGGGTAGTGCACCAGCGTGCCGATGCCGCGCTCGCGCAGGCCTGCCTGCAGCGCGTCGCGGCGCTCGCTGCGCACCACGAAGAGGTGCCACACCGGCTCGGCCGCCGGCAGCACGCGCGGCAGCACTAGCGGCGCGCCTTCCAGGGCCGCCAGGTACTCGGCCGCGCAGGCGCGCCGGGCGGTGTTCTCGGCGTCCAGGTGCGGCAGCTTGGCGCGCAGCACGGCGGCCTGCAGTTCGTCGAGCCGCGAGTTGAAGCCGGCCACGTCGTGCCGGTACTTGACGCTGGAGCCGTAGTTGCGCAGCTGGCGCAGGCGCGCGGCCAGGGCGTCGTCGCTGGTGGTGATGGCCCCGCCGTCGCCCAGCGCGCCCAGGTTCTTGCCCGGGTAGAAGCTGAAGCCCGCGGCATCGCCCAGGCTGCCCGTGCGGCGGCCCTGGTAGCGCGCGCCATGGGCTTGCGCGGCGTCTTCCACCACGCGCAGGCCGTGCCGGTCGGCAATCTCCAGGATCGGCTCCATGTCGGCTGGCTGGCCGTACAGGTGCACCGGCATGATGGCGCGCGTGCGCGGCGTGATGGCCGCCTCGATGCGCTGCGGGTCGATGTTGTGGGTGTGCTCGTCCGGGTCCACCGGCACGGGCGTGGCGCCGGCCTGCGTGACCGCCAGCCAGGTGGCGATGAAGGTGTTGGACGGCACGATCACCTCGTCGCCGGGGCCGATGCCGTAGCCGCGCAGGATCAGGTGCAAGGCATCCAGCCCGTTGGCCACGCCGATGCAATGGGTGGTGCCGCAGTACGCGGCAAAGTCGTGCTCGAAGGCTTCGGTTTCTTCGCCCAGCACGTACCAGCCGGAATCGAGCACGCGCGTGAGTGCCGCCTGCAGGGCCTGGCGGTGCGGCGCGTTCACTTGCTTGAGGCTGAGGAAGTCGATCATGGTGAGGCTCCTCATGCCCAGCGGGCGCGCATGAAGTCGGCGTAGTCGCGGTAGTAGTCGGCCTCGTCGTAGCGGTGCGAGGCCAGCACCATGCACACCGAGCCGGAAGAGAAGTTGTCCAGCTCGCGCCAGATCATGGGGCACACGTACAAGCCGGCATAGGAGCGGTTCAGGTGCACGCGTTTCTTCTCTCGGCCATCGTCCAGCACCACGTCGAAACTGCCCGACATGGCGATGATGAACTGGCGCAGTTCCTTGTGCGCATGGCCGCCGCGCTCTGAGCCGCCCGGCACGTCGTACAGGTAGTACACGCGCCGGATGTCGAAGTCCACGTGCGAGCCGCCTTCGATGAAGGTGAGGTTGCCGCGCGGGTCCTGGATCTTGGGCAGGCTCACCATCACGCACTCGTTCACGCTGTGCTGCGAAGGGGTGCGGGCCGGGGCCCGCACAGGGGAGTCGAGGGCGATGGCGCTCATGCAGGGTTCCTCAGGATGCGTGCAGGGTTGCCGATGACGGTGGCGCCGGCCGGCACGTCGCGCGTCACCACCGCGCCGGCGCCGACCAGCGCACCCGCGCCGATGGTGAGGCCCGGCAGGATGACCGCGCCGCCGCCGATGGAGGCGCCGGCCTTCACCACGCAGGGCAGCCGCTCGTACGCGCGGTTGCCGCTGACGGGGAACTTGTCGTTCGTGAAGGTGACGTTGGGGCCGATCATCACGCCGTCTTCCAAGGTCAGGCCGTCCCACAGGTAGTTGCCGCACTTCACGGTCACGCGGTCGCCCAGCACCACGTGGTTCTCGATGAAGCAGTGGCTGTTGATGTTGCAGTGCGCGCCGATGATGGCGCCCGGCAGCACCACGGTGAACTGCCAGATGCGGGTGTTGCGGCCGAGGTGCGGCGACTGGCAGTCGGCGCTGGGGTGCACAAAGGCGGGGGCGTCTTCAAGCATGGGGGTTCTCAAGCAGCCTGCGGCAGCGGCGCCGGCACCGGCATCTGCACACCCAGGCGCGCCAGGTCGGCGTGCAGGTTCTGCAGGCATTCGGGGTGGAACTTGACGATGGACTGCACCACCGCCACGTTCGCAATCGACCGCAGGCTGGCCCACGACAGGCCGCCGGCGCGGAAGTGGCGGCCAATGTTGTTGGCGTAGTGGATGAAGAAGAACATGAAGAAGCGGTGCGCCGTGGGGTAGTGGAACTGCAGGCGCGAGTTGATGCTCACGGTGCCGCGGGCGAACTTGTGCTCGAACAGGAACAGCAGCGTGTTGGAGGAGACGATCACGTCGTGGCCGCTGTCGGCCGCGTGGGCCTGGAAGTGCTCGTCCAGCAGGCCCAGCTCGATCACGGTGTCCTGGTCGCTCAGCTTCACGCGCAGGCGCAGGTCTTGCGCAGCATCTCGCCGGGCCAGCGGCAGGTCGTTGTCGGCCCACAGGCGGGCGCGGAAGGCGCGGTAGGCGGTTTGCAGGGCATCAAGCTCCACGCGCTGCGCCTCTGCATCCACCGGCCGGGCGGCGTGGTGGCGTTCGGTCCAGAAGGTGATGGCGCGGCGGTTGTCCTCGGCCAGGTCGCGCGTCTCCAGGCCGTCGAGTGCGATGCACTGGTCCGGCATCGGCACGATGGCACGGATGCCGCGTGCCGCCAGCGCGTCCACCATTTCCTGCAGCCAGAAATGCTGGTTCCAGTAGAAGTTTTCTGCGTGCGAGAAGTACACGTAGCTGGCGAACAGCAGCATGGCCTTGGGGCGCAGCGCCTCGGCCACGGCCAGCACGCGCGTGCGCACCGACTCATGCTGGTCGCGCGGGATCTGCGTGTCGCCGCGGTTGCCGGCGTAGTTGGCGTACGAGAACTGCAGCGCCACCAGGTCGGCGCCAGCCGCGTCGGCGCGGATTGCGTCGAGCACGCCGTCCAGCTCGACGCGCGCGTCGTTGAGGTTCAGGAACGTGCGGCCATCGGCAAAGCGCAGGCGCAGGGCCGAGTCATAACCGTCGCATACGAACAGCCGGGCCTCGATATCGCCGAGGCGCTGCACCTGCCGGTCGGCGATCTCGGCCACCTCGTGCTGGCGCGACAGCCAGCCCGTCACCTTGCGGTCGTTGGTCGCCTGGAAGATGAAGTGGCGCCGGCCTTGCAGCTTCTTGAGCGTGGGGATGGAGAAATGGTCGGGGTGCTCGTGCGAGATCCACACGTGGTCGAACCCCAGCGCGTTGATGTCGTGGCTGTGTTCGTGCAGCAGCCGCCAGCCGTTCTGGAACGCGCTGCCCTCGAACCACGGGTCGCACAGGATGCGCGTCTGGCCGTCGGAGACCAGCACCGACGAGTGGTTGAGGAAGGTGACCGCAGGCGCACAGGAACGTGTCATGACTGCCTCTTCTGTGACCCTGTGACCGTGACCCTGGCCTTACTGCAGCGAACCGGACACGCCCAGGCCCAGTGAATACAGCAGCGCCGTGGCCAATTGCCCGTCGCTGATGGCGTTGACGTAGCTCACGCGCAGCGAGTAATGGTCCCCCTCCGCCGACATCAGGTCAAACAGCGAGCGGCGGCCCAGTTGCTGCCACTGCTGGAGTGTGTAGTTGCGGACCAATTCGCTGTTGCGCAATACATCACAGACTTTGCGGGCGCGGTCGAATGCCGAGGCGGCCTGGTCGTGCACGTCCGCCGTCCGCGACTTGCGCGACTCCATCGCCTCGATGTACTGCATGCGCGCGGCCTGGGCGCGTTTGCGCGCCGCATCATTGGCCGGCGCCTGGCCGGGGCTGTACAAGGGCACGGTGTAGGTGAGGCCGGCGGTCCATGACCCCGTGCGCCCCACGCCGTTGACCTGGGCGGTGCCCAGCTGCCAGTTGACCTGCGGCTTGTTGCCCAGCGCCACCACGCCGGCCAGGCTCTCCTGCGCGTCGGCCTGGGCTTCCAGCTGCATGATGTCGCTGGCCCGCGGCACGCCGGCCAGCAACTCGTTCAGCGCCGGCACCTGGATGAGTTGCGCCGACATGCCCTCCAGGGGCGGCAGCGCGTCGCCGACAAAGCGGCGCAGGCGCACTTCCACCTGGCGCACGGCGGCCTGGGCCTGCACTTGCGAGAGTTCGGCCTGCTGCAGGTTCTTGCGCGCTTGCACCAGCTCGCTGGTGCGGCCGCGGTCGGCGTTGACGATCTGCTCCAGGGCCTGCACCAGGCAGCTCATGCGGCGCGCGAACTGCCCGTAGACCTGGCTTTGCAGGCGGTAGCGGTTGCGGTCGATGGCCAGCGAGACGGTCTGCAAGGCCACTTGTTCCTGCGTGCTCATCTGGCCCAGCAGGGCGGCCTCGGCCAGGTGCGAGCGCCAGGTGGTGAGCTGGCTGGTGCGCCCGGAGTCGTACAAGGGCGCACCCACGCTGAGGTTGGTCTGCGCCTGCCGGCCCTGCACGGCGTCGTAGCCGGGCGTGCGGGAGTTCACATGGTTGAGCGCACCCGACAGGCTGGCTTGCGGCAGGCGGCCGGAGCGGGCTTCCTGCACGTCGCTGACTGCGGCTTCGGCCAGCAGCGTGGCGGCACCCACGGCCTGGCTGCGCGCGATGGCGGCCTGCACCAGGTCTTTGAGCGTCTTGCGCGAGGTGGCGGCATCGGCCGGCGCAATGCTGGCGGGGCCCACCTTGGGTTCCGCGGGTTCTTCGTTGAGGCAGCCGGCGGCCAGTGCAGCCGGCGCGATGCCGGCGACACACAGCGCCAGGCAGGCATGGGCAAGGGGGGTGGCAGGGGTCCAGGACATCGGGAGGTCTCCTCGGCAGGCCGTGGGAACGGCGTGGCAAAGTAGACCGCGGGCCCCTGCATGGCCAGCGCTGGAAAACGACCCCGATTGCGGCTCAGTTCAAAACCTGAGCGCCGCCTGTACGCCCGTGTGGGGGCGGGCGTGCAGGGCGTCACGGCAGTTTGTCGCGACGGGGCCCGGCCGCTGGCTTGTCCTCAGGTATGGATGAGCCGGCCGCCGCCGAAGGACCAGTTTTCCCAGGTCGTTTCCTTGAAGCAGATCATCACGTTCTCCGGCTCGAACCCGGCGCCCGAGAGCGTGGCCACGATGTCCTGCACGATCTTCTTCTTGATCTTCACGCTGCGGCCGGCCGAGAGCAGGATCTCGATCAGCACGAAGTCGGTATTGCGCTCGCGCGTCAGGTCCGGGTAGGTGGGGTCGAAGCGGAAGTCGTCCTCGCCCAGCTCCAGCACGCGGTGGAAGCGGTCGGTGGCCGGCACGCCGGAGGCCACCAGGGCCTCGTGCACGGCGCCGAGGACCGTGTTCTTGAAGGCAAGGGCCTTGGGCTTGCGGACGGTGAGGGTGATGAGGGGCATGGGGGCTCCAATGGAGAAACTCCGGAGCCGGGCACTATACGAACACCCCCCTCACGCCATCGGCAGCATGGTATTGGCCTGGCACAGCTCGTCGTGCAGCACCTGCACGGCGCGCGCGCTGGGGTGCACCTGGCTGCTGCTGCCCAGGGTTTCCAGCAGCCGGCAGGACGCATAGCCGCGGGCCGACGCTTCGTACGCCTCGATCCAGCGCGTGCGCTCCGGCCGGCGTTCCGGGCGCACGGGCCACACGCCGGGCCGCGGCCGGATGTGCGTGCCGATGCCAATGCGCCAGGGCTTGGGGCTCACGCGGGCGCGGAAGCAGCGCTGGTTGCTGCACATGCGCACGTACACCGGATCGGCCCCCACGGCGCGGAAGCACTCCGCCACGGCCGCATCGGCCGGGTCGAAGGTGCGGTGCATGGCCAGCAGGCGCAGCCCGGCGGGTGTGCGGTACACGCGCACATGCCAATCGGGATGGGCCGCGCAGAAACGCCGGACGCGCCCTTGCGCCCGCTCCTGCGCGCCGCCGGCCCAGGCCACGAACACGCGCAGCAGGTTCGTGGCAATGCCGTGGCTGAACAGCAGCCCGCCCACCGCGGCCATCAGGCCCAGCACCCAGGAGTCGTGCATCCAGCCGATCGCCAGGGCGCCCAACTCCAGCAGCACCAGCACCGAGAGGCCCAGGCGCGGCCCCAGCACGACGGAGAAGTCGATGTCGGCGAACAGCACGTCGGGGGTGTTCAAGCAGCGCGCGCCGTAGAGGTTGCGCGTGATCACGGTGGCCTCGTGGCGGCTGAGGATCTCTTCGCGGATCGGCACGCCGTCGGCGCCGTTGTAGGACAGCTTGCGCTCGCGCCGTGCCACGCTCTGCCCGGAGGCCAGGCGCGTGAGCGCCTCCCGGGCACGCTCGTCGGCATGCCGCTGCGCGTCGTCCTGGCTGGTGTCCGACCAGCCGAAGCGCCGCATCGTGACCTGGCGTCCTTGCACGCGCTCCTGCACGCGGCCTTCGGCCCAGAATTCCGGAACGATCATTCGGTTCCCACTCCCACTCTCCAGCCGTCATCTACCCATGCACAAGGCGAGTGTGGCCCACGTCCCCGGCGCAGGGTGCTACCCGAGGTAACGCCTAGGAGCCTGTCGGACTTATGCCATGGCCCGCGTTGGGCCTGAAAGGGGGCGCAGACGAGGCGCAAAGCGGAACCGGGGCAGGCCCCCCGGTGAGCATTTGCAACGAAGGATGCGCCCCCTTTCAGGCCCAACCCTTCGGGCCGGGGCATAAGTCCGACAGGCTCCTAGGGAGCGGCGCCAATGCCACACCGGCGGTAACGGGCCGTGTGGAGCCATGACGATCGCTACAAGACGCTGCAAAGCGTTCGTGTCCAGGGCACGCGTGCCGCGGCAATCGGGCCGCTGATCGTGGCAGCCCTGCGGCCTGTTGCCTGTTGTCACGTGTGCAATCCTCAAACTTCGTTGCAGATATGAGAGAAACTCAGTGCGCGTCTTCACGGGCTTTGGCCCTAGATTCCTT
>Ga0307516_10005826_pt1 | contig 14594 bp, 12 predicted proteins | sample 19_EM_MG_FD_203310 | JGI IMG/M metagenome (GOLD analysis project Ga0307516, IMG submission 203310) | Populus trichocarpa ectomycorrhiza microbial communities from riparian zone in the Pacific Northwest, United States - 19_EM | ecosystem: Host-associated > Plants > Roots > Unclassified | place... | reverse complement strand
CGGAGGGCAAAAAGGGGAGCTTGCAATGAGCCGCCACCGCGCGGACTGCGGACGGGAAAACCGGGCAAAAGGTACGCCGCCATGATCTAGATAGGTCGAATGCGAGTATGATTAAACAAAAAAAAAAACTGCTCTCGCTCTCCATAAGACCCGATAGTAATCTGGTATTTTAAGAGGCACCCGATAGTAATCTGGCAATTTAATATATAGAGAGAATGCTCTGCATTCGACTTGTTATGTATCTTTAATTTCAATTGACTATCTTCATCTCAATGATTTATCCTTATATTCCAACAGGTTATGAGTCTGGGTTGAACGCGCTGCCAAACCGCAACTCATCGATACAGTATCTATTCGCACCCGCCGTTTAACCGCGTCGCGTCTGCACCTCATCCCTGCACTCTTCTTTTTAAGCCTCAACTGATTGAGCCGCGTCGTGACGACATCGCCAACATCGCCCTCATGGCTTCTACCCGACAACTCGTCACGTTTGCAGTCACCGACCTACACAATGCCCGAAACTACCGCTCGTAGAAAATGACATGAGATCATACCTTACCGCTGAAAGTGTCCCCAAGATTGTTTCCCTTAAAGAAATTTCCGTCTAATTCTGACACTACTGCCCGGGCTGTGACTACAATCAGTGCGACGACCGCGCTGCCTCGATGACTTAATATCGGTTGAACCCCTGATTCGCAACGTTGGATACCACCATCGCCTGCCACTTTCTTTCGAGCCGTACCAAGATCGTTCGAAACTACAGTCGGCATTCTCAAAAACCCTTCGGGGGATCTCGGTCCGCGCTTGGTGATGCTGGAGCTGCTAAGGCACCCCACACCGGAGCTGCCGTCCACTCTCGAGGATGTGACTGCTGTGCGCGGTTGGTAATGCGGGAGCTCGGCTCCCCCATACCGGAGCAGTCGTGCGCGCCTGATGATGGAGTTAATATGTACGGTCAATGCTAGCAACGGACAGATTTTCCTATGGATTCGGCCTGGGAATCAGCCTGGTACCCAGGGGAGGCTTCGGGTGAAGCACATGGCGGATGGTTAAACAGGTTTTCTCTCCCTCTCCTTTCTTTTCTTTGGAGGACGCATTCTCCTATGTCTGTGGGTTTCCCATGAGGTTTTTACACGGTTATGAGTTTTAACGAGGCATCCGAGGATACTGGGTTTCACTGTTTTTCCCCATCTGCTGCTGTTTGTTGCTATACTGGCCGTTCCCTTTTCCCTTTCTCTCCTTCCTTCCTTTACATTATCCGTACAAGGGGAAGTGTCGGGATGGTGGGCGTCTGGAGATTTCGGACCGGAGTTGGCACGTTTGGAGATGACGGCTAGCTGAGCCCCCAAGCACCAGCTCGAGAGACAGCCTTCCGTCCTTTTACCCCTAACGCCCGCCGTATATGGAGAGAATCTTCTGCCTTCGACTATGTATCTTTAATCCAATTCATAATCTTCATCTCTATCGATCTCCTATTCCAAAAAATGCGCACTGATGGTCAGCTTGACTGCAATTTACCGAGGGTCTCGCACAGCGTGAGGAATCTACCTTGAATATCTCGCTCGACGGCTTCGTACTACGCTGGGAGGCTTTAAGTTGGACATCTGCGGAAAAGCTAAGTGAAGGGCGGCGGGCACCACCGCGAGCCGCCTGCGTACTGACCGAGGTTGAGGTTGGACAGTGGGCGGGAACTAGAATGGTGTATATTGCCACGATCTAGATACGTCGCGCGCAATTAGCGATTCAACCGGCTGAGGAAGACGTATGGAATGAGGCGTCCGAGTGGGAGCTCTGCGAGCGGAGGGAACGGGAAGAGGAGCGGAGGGCGGAGGCCGAGGAGCTGGGTACCGAGGGTGAGGAACAACCTCTGTTTCTCCCCCACGCCCTCGCTCATGGCATCCGCGGAAGAGGACTAAGGAGCTGGTCTCGGTTTCCTTTATTCCTTCTTTTCTCTCTTGCCTGTGTGAAATCTCTGGTGTGCATCTCACCTTCTTGGGACATGCCTGGGCGGAGGGCTAAGGAGGGTTTGCAACGTACCGCCATCGCGCGGACAGCGGACGGGAACTGGACAAAATGTGCGCCGCTATAGTCTATATAGGTTGAATGCGAGTATGATTAAACAAGAAGAAAAAGTTTCTCAAGCCCGTTGTATATAGAGAGAGTATTCTGCCTACGACCATGTATCTTTAAACAAATCACCGTCTTCATCTCTATCGATCCCCATATTTCACCACATCGCTAGGCATCCATAGAGCCAGCTTGCAAATCTCCCGTCCGACTTGAATGTTTTCCATCCTCTCCTCCTCGTTATCATTCTCCATGTCGCCGAACTCCTCCATAAAACCCACCGCAGCCGCATACATCTCTTCGGGCTCCGTTGTCTGTTCCTCGCGAGAAGTGGCCATATATGCCACTTCCAGTTCCTCGCCTTGGACTGCTGGATAGATGATATCCCTCGCGCGTTCGAGAACGTCCCTATCGAGACCGTCCATCTCGGCATCCACGGTAGCCGGGGATTCTTGGGTCCCCGCGTCTATCGTTTTGTAGAGGTATGTAATCTGAGCCGTCTCGTCGTGAGCGGTAGTGATTTCGACGCTCATCCCGCCTAACCAGACGTGGGGCTAGCACGTTAACTGCCAGTCAGTGGGAATGATTGCGCTAGAGGAGATTGAAGATAACATACATTTTTCAGACGTGTTGACGAAGAACGGATGTGTAACGGAGGACAGGGCATCATCTACGGGCGATCGACTGCACGGGGACCTATTGGTCCGCACGATCGACGACCTATTGGTCTGTGTCGACCCGCAGTGGTCGGCCGATGGGATGTGTGTGGAGGATGGATAGAGAGAACGGGATGGGAGCGGGGAGGCGCCGAAAATTTATACGGAGGTTTCGGCCACGCCGAGATGACGAGATGCCGAGACCGAAAATGTTGAGTGGTGCCGAGATGCCCGTGGACATGTCCGGAAAGCACCGGAAGGGCCAGGAAAAGACTTCCCGTGAGGGATTCACAGCAAAGCGAAGTCGGCAGACCAAGCACGAATACACACTGACGGCCGAGCTCGACTGAATCCTACCGAAGGCCTCGCCCAGCGTGAGGATCCTACTGAATACCTGGCTCGACGGCTTCTCACTACGCCGGGAGACGTTAAGCTGGACATCTGTGGGAAAGCCCATGTGAAGGGCGGCGGGCGCCACCACGATCCTGACCGAGGCCGAGATTGGACAGTGGGCGGGAGCCGGAACGGTGTTTGTATTGCCACGATCCAGATACGTCGTAAGTAATTAGCGATCCAACCAGAAACAAAGCCGCAGTCACCGCCTTCAGCTGTTCCGCATGTAGGTACGACGAGCGGGGCCACCAACTCAACAAGCTTACGATTCCTCCGGAAGCTGCAGAGCCAGCGAGCCGAGGAGGATGGAGGGCGGGGCAGACTCGAGGGCGGATCTGGGCTCAGTAGGCGTAGAGCACCTGCCGGTGGTGGCGCAGGTGGAATCCAGCGGGAAGAAGACGTCAAGGGCAAGGGATGGGAGAGTAATCCGCGGTTCGGATTTCTTTCCTTTTCCTCCACTCTGGAGTTTTCTCTTTTTGTTTCTTTCTTCTCTGCATTCGACGCGAGGATAGGGCACGGCAGATATGGCATTCGCACCTGGGATCTGGGATCTGGCGATGGCTGTATGTGCATCCCTCTCCATCAGGATGGTGGGCTCGGGAGAGTCTTCACAGTTGTGTGTTGTTTTCAACCGCGGATGGGTTTGGTGCAGTGGCGCCGGCGGGGAGTGGCTCTGGCTTTGGAATTGTACCTTCGGCTTGTTGCGGTGCACTTGCGGGCTCTCGTTTTCGTGGAGAAACGTGGAGTGTGTCGGCGCCGCTAGCGTCCCCCGTCCTCCGCCTGTCCTCCCTTTTTTCTTCTTCGGTCGTTGAGTTCTTTTCCTTCTTTCCATAGTCTTCGTCGTCGATAGTTGGATAGAGAAATACAACAGCTCTTTCCCCACTTTTTCTCCCGGTCCCTTCTTCTCGCCTTCCCCTCGGCTTCCTTCGGTGAGCGCTTACCTCGTCCTGCCCCAGTGCGTACTGGAGAGGAGAGCGGCCTCGGCCTTTCTTCCTCCCGCTTTCTCCTCCTCCTTTTTCCTTTCTCCTGATCTCTTCGGTCTGGGAACAACCAGCGACGAACGCCTTCTCTCCCCCCGCAAAAGGCTTTATCAAGCGTAGCGTTGGATCCGGCGCCTGCTGCCTATTCCGGGTACTAGCTGCCATCTATTCCGGGTACTAGCTGCCATCATTGAGTCTGCCTTTTAGCTGTGGGATCGTCACCGTATTGTGTGGATGGAGTGATAAAAATTAACAATTATGGGCTTGTCGGATTGCCTGGGTTCATGCCCTGAATAACTAAACGGGCAAGAGACGGTCCTTCAGATTGCCAGGCAAACGACCTATTCCAAAAATAACCCGAAGTTGAACTATCCTGCTACCCCTTTATTGCTACTATGTACATAGCCCTTCATTCGCACTTGCCTCTTCACTGGCCGAACTGGTTGTAGCTTCTGCGGCGTTGTAGGTTCGTGACCGTATACTCGAACTTCTAGTCGTCCCTCAGCTTGTCATTACCTCCAAGCTAGTTAAAATACATGCAGGTTTTAAGCGGCGGTGCGATGTCGGCCATGTCGCCACTGCAAACACTCCACGCGCCCTTTAACTGCTTATTTATTCTGGAGCTCGTAGGCTAGGCTATGGTAGTCTCGCTTGAACCTTCGCCAAGTCCGTCATCGTGTCCACGCTCAGTAGCACTATAAGAGGTTGTGGCTGTGCACCTGGATTCTTGACGCCAAGCCAGCTGAAAATTGAGTTCTTGTAGTGTCAAATGCTTGCCTGTATAAGATCAGCTCGGATGGTCTAGCGGTATGATTCTCGCTTAGGGTTGCTCCTAAGCTGCAATTGCGAGAGGTCCCCGGTTCAAGTCCGGGTTCGAGCCCATTTCTTTTCCCACCCCCTTCAATTTGTTATTTTCGTGCGCAGGGTGTTGACGTTGTCTTCATCTTCATCTTTTTTTTCTTATTGCGGCCGGCAGCATACCTACTATCGGGTACATACGAGCCAACCGCACGGCGCCGTGCAGACTGCTCTGCCGTTGCTGCGTAACGCTTGGTGTTCGACGGTTGATCGGTCAGGTGGCCGGCTGGTAGGTTCCACGACAGCGCGCACAAATATCCTCGCGCAAGGAATCCCTCAACAACGCGGCAATCTCCATCCTATCCTGGCCAATCGTATGGATGCTCCGTGGGGGTGTTGCGGTGCGGGTTGGTGACTCAGCGATAGCACGGGTCGGTTGCCGACGGCTGTCCTAATGCAATTATAATGTTAAATGCTGGGCCTATACCATCAGCTCGGATGGTCTAGTGGTATGATTCTCGCTTAGGGTCGTTCCTAAGCATCGATTGCGAGAGGTCCCCGGTTCAAATCCGGGTTCGAGCCTTGTGCGTTTCCTTTTTCTGCGCCGTGCCGATGACGGTTTCTTTTCTCTCTCTTTTTTTTTTTTTTGCATTCATTTCTGGTCTGTTACTTACGTATACATACATAGCCCACCCATAGTTACTCCGTCGTCGTCATCCTTCGCACGCGCCCAACCCCGCGAGCCGCCAGTACGCGATTATCAGTCATCACGCGTCGTGTGTAGGGCGGAGTGACATGGATAGGCACCTACATCTCTGCCGCTGTGATATCGCCATGATCCGATAGGGTCGCATGCGATCGAATCATCATCACCATCATCATCGTCATCATCATCATCGTCATCATCACCATCAACATCTCTGCCACTGGGGACGGTGCTTCCTGGTTAAGCCATTCCGTCCCGTCCTCCTCCCTCCCCTCCCTACGTTCCCACCTGTTGCTACCCCGCAAACTCGCTGCATCACCTGCACACCCGCTGGGGAGAACAGCCGGAGATTTAGAGTACAACTCTCACGCGAGCTGCGCCGCAGGGGGGGGGGTAGGATTGCTGCCTTTGGACGGGGGGACTCGGCCGTGGGGCGAGTGTGCGACCGGGCGGGGATGGGGTAGCGGTCTCAAGTAGATAGAGATGGAGATCCGCAGAGATGCGGAGGCTGGGGATGGATTTGATTGCGGAGGCTGGGGACGGATTGATTGCGGAGGGCGTGGAACAGGCGGACGGTTGCGGGTCAGGATGGAGGGTGGCGAGCATGCGCGGCGCCGCGAGAATTGCCCGCAGATGTCGCTGTAGATATGATAGCTGTGCACTTAAGGAGGCAGATATCCACCGCAATTGCCGAGCACGCTGGCAGTCCGCAGCAGCAGTGCGGTAGCTAATATCACGTCATGGCACCGTGGTCTCTGCTGTCTCTGTCTCTGTCTCTGTCTCTGTCTCTGTCTGTCTCTGTCTCTGTCTCTGTCTCTGGAGCGAGGGCTGCTCCACCACCCCCCACGCGTATGACGTCCGCTCGCATGCCGCCGCGATCGGAGTGCGCGCGGGCTATCAATGCGTGATGCAGATATACAACTCTCACCAGCCTCCACTGGCAGAGACAACGCCGAGGGAGGGAGGGAGGGAGGGACGGATGGACGGCGGACCGACGCCACGCCACGGGGCGGAAAGCAGGCGGTGTTTGGTGGTGGAGGATTGGACTTCGGCCGGCTGAACTGGTCTGCACCGCGAGCAGCTGCACTGCCGGTCGCTGCAGCTCGACGTCTCGTAACTGCCTCTCGTGTCGCGGAGATTGGCGCGGATGGAGATTGGGATTGGACAGCGAATCCTGCAATTCTGGGGGGGGGGGTTTCCCCGTCAACGATGGAACTACAACTAGCTCTCGGTCTAGATATCATATGTACTCACCAGCAGCTGCACGTCCGTCGAGTCGCTGCCGGTTGCGGTTACGGCTCCGCTGCGGGTTTTCAGCTGAGCTGGACACTCTCCGCCGCGAACCTGCATGGCCGGCTGGCCGACTGCGTTGGCGCCGGCGCGATGGGTGGCAGAAATGCAGAAATGGGTGGCGGAAATGCAGAAATGGGTGGCGGAAATCGAGTGCTGGGCGAGACAGTGCAGCGATCGCAAAGGCCCTCGTGACGCGCCGGAGCGGAGAGGTGAGACAGCGCTCGCACGATATCAATGGAGAGTGCCCCATGTCCAGACGTCCATCTGTCTAGATATCCAGCCAGCGCCGGTGCTGGCCGGCCCCAGCCGCCGAGAATGCACGCTAGCGCCGCTGTTGTGCCGGCGATCGTGCGGCCTGTCGGCGTCGATCGATATGGCGCGGACTCCCGGCTGCGCACCGGCCGCGTTGTGCTCCGACCGGGTGCTTGGCACTTGCTGCCTCCGCCCTCCGTCTGAGACATCATCTGCCTCTCGCCAGTCTCTCGCGCGCCGCCAACCCCCTCCGGCCCGGAATTCATGCCCACTGCGGAACAGAGCCGCCAGCCGAACGTCCCCTCATTCGCCAATCGCCACCCACCGTCGATCCGCTGTCGCACCCGGCGCTGCCCCCGTCCTGGCGCCCGTCCGGATGCGGAAACGGCCCTCGAGTGCCGTGCAACGCGCACGCTGAGCGGAGCACTGCACCCGGCGCCGACGAGACGACGCCGCAGGCGTGCGCAGCGGCGCTGGCCGTGCAGCCACTCAGTCGGCCGTGCCACCCGCCATGTCCCTCCGCCGTTGAAATAGCCGTGCACGCCCCGCCCTCCGCTGGCGATTGCTGCTTCCTGCGATTCTATCCCTTCTCTCCCCCCCCCCCCGCTCGTACGAGATCCGTGGGGAAACCGCCCTCGAAGTCGGCACCGCGTCCGTCCTCCTAGTCCGCATCGCATCCGTCCTCCCTGCTGCGACGCCCTCGAAGTCCGCATCGCATCCGTCCTCCGAGTCCGCATCGCATCCGTCCTCCAAGTCCGCATCGCATCCGTCCTCCAATCCGCCGCTGCCGCGAAACCCCCGCCGCGCTCGTCCGCAATGGCTTCTCACAACGGTGCGGCCCCGATCGCCCCCGTCGACGACGCCGCTGCGCCCTCGAACGGACATTCCAAGACAACCGCCGCCCGCAGCAACTCGGCCGCGCCCCGTGTGAACCCTCCCGTCGGGAAGCCGTCCCGCAAAGACGTCGAGGCGACGTTCGCCAAGTTCGCCTCGCTGATCCGGGCGTCGAATCGGCCCTTGCCCCATCGCTACGGCGACGGCCGGAAGGAGTCGGAGGATGACGGCGTGCACACCGGCATCCGCGCCGACATCGCTGCCCTGCGGAAAGACGGCTTCCTGAAGGAGTCCATCGAGACGCTGGTCATGTTCGCGAACGGTCGGCGGAAGGGCGGCCCCGTCGACGACAAGACCATGATCGTGAGTGGTCCCTTTCGGTGGTGGAATGGTGCGCGGTTCGTCTGACCCGTGCAGATGGAGCGCATGATCCAATTGACCTCGCGGCTGCCCACGGCCAGCAGGCTGAGGGTCAGCCTCACTACGCGCCAAGTCGACAGCCTGTGGAGCTCGCTGCAGCACCCTCCACTCTCCTACTGCGGCGCCAAGTTCATGTACCGCCAGCCCGACGGAAGCCACAACAACATCATGGACCCCAATCTCGGCCGCGCCGGTTCGCTATACGCCCGCTCGGTCAAGCCCATGACGAAGCTGCCCGGCGCACCGCCTGACGCTGCCACCGTCTTCGATGCCCTCTACAGCCGCGGAAAGGGCGGCGAGAACTACCGTCCGAGCAACAACAATATCAGCAGCATGCTGTTCTACATCGCGAGCATCATCATCCACGGTAAGCACGCGTCCCTGTCCTCGCTCTCTCCTCCTTCTAGAAGGCGGGTGTCTGACTGACTGACATTCATAGATCTTTTCCGCACGAACCGCGCGGACCCCAACATCTCGGACACGTCATCGTACCTGGACCTATCGCCTCTGTACGGCAACGACCAGGAGCAGCAGCACACGGTGCGGACGCTTCGGGATGGCAAACTCAAGAACGACGTGTTCGCCGAGAAGCGGCTGCTGGCGTTCCCGCCGGGTGTGTCGGTGTTGCTCCTGATGTTTGCACGGTTCCACAACCACGTCGCGACGCAGTAGGGCTCCCCTTACCACCCCCTCCCCCTGGGCCGGAGTGTCCCTTACCCCGAGTGATACATTGTGTCGCACGCGGCCGAGTGCTAATCGCGATCGGCAGGCTGAAAGATATCAACGAGGGCGGCCGATTCGACCTCAAGATAGACCGCAGATGGCACATGGACGACGAGGAGACCAGGAACGCCAAGGCTGTGGCGCAGCTGGACGAGGACCTCTTCCAGACCGCCAGACTGGTGACGTGCGGTCTCTACATCAACTTCATCCTCAACGACTACCTCCGCACCATCGTCAACCTGAACCGCGTCGACACCACATGGACGCTGGACCCTCGTTTCGATCCCTCCAAGATGTACAACCCCGACGGCACCCCGTCGGGTGTCGGCAACATGGTGTCCGTCGAGTTTAACCTCGTGTACCGATGGCATTCGTGCATCTCGAGGCGCGACGACGAGTGGACGCAGAATTTCTACAGGAGCCTGTTCCCCGGACAGGACACCGACAGGTTGACGCTGCAGGAGTTCATCGCCGGCGTGCACACCTGGGAGCAGTCCATCCCCGAGGACCCGGCCGAGAGGACGATAGCGGGCTTCCGGAGGCAACGCGACGGACACTTCAGCGACGACGATCTCGTCGGCCTTCTGACCGAGAGCATCGAAGACCCCGCCGGTGCCTTTGGCGCCCGCAACGTGCCCCACGTCCTCCGTCTGGTGGAGGTCCTCGGCATCGAGCAGACCCGACGATGGAAGGTGGCATCGCTGAACGAATTCCGCGAATTCTTCGGTCTGAAAAAGCACAAGACCTTCGAGGACATCAACCCCAACCCCGTCGTCGCCAATGCCCTCCGCCAGCTCTACGATCACCCCGACTACGTCGAGCTCTACCCCGGTATCGTTGCCGAGGACGACAAGGGGCCCATGGTGCCCGGTGTTGGTATCGGCCCCACCTACACCGTGTCGCGCGCTATTCTGTCGGACGCCGTGACGCTGGTGCGCTCCGACCGCTTCTACACCGTTGACTACACCGCCGCGGCGCTCACCAACTGGGGCATCGAGGAGGCCTCTTCCAATCCCAACGTCGTCCACGGCTGCGTCGGCTACAAGCTGTTCCTGAAGGCGTTCCCCAATCACTTCAAATTCAACAGCGTCTACGCCATGTACCCACTCACGATCCCTCTCGAGAACCGCAAGATCCTGACCGCCCTGGGCACTGTGGACGAGTTCGACTTTGAGCGGCCAAAGCACATCAAGCCGCGCAAGCTCGTCGAATCTTACGACGCTGTCAAGCAGATCCTCAACGACGACACAAACTTCAAGGTCACCTGGGGCGCGGGCTTCGACTACATCATGGAGGCGCCTTTCATGCTTTCGGGCGACGGAGGCAACTATGCCGTCATGAAGAAGTTCGTCGGCGACCGGTTGTACCTGCAAGGCGTCGACTGGAAGGCTCAGATCCGCACGTTCTACAAGGACCTGACCACCAAGCTCATCCGCACGAAGGCGTACCAGATCCAAGGCGCCGACTGCTACCAGGTCGATGCCGTCCGCGACATCGGGAACATGGCGCAGACGGTCTTCGCTGCCACTATCTTCAACCTGCCGCTCAAGTCAGAGGACCACCCCAAGGGCATCTACACCGAGCAGGAACTGTACATGATCCTATGCGCGATGTTCATCGCCATCTTCTTCGACATCGACTCCTCCAAGTCGTTCCCGATGCGCCATGTCGCCAAAGCCGTCACCCGCCAACTGGGTGCTCTCGTGGAGACGCAGGTCAAGGCGATGAAGAACTGGGGCTGGCTGCAAGGCGCCTTCGATCCGCTCAACATCCAGGGCCGCAACAAGTCCGCGCTCCGCGACTACGGCCACCACATGATCAAGCGCCTCCTGGAGTCCGGAGACTCACCGTACGACGTGACGTGGAAGTACATCATCCCGACCGCCGGAGCTTCAGCGCCGAACCAGGCGCAGATCTTCGCACAGGTGCTCGACTTCTACCTCGAGCCGAGGAACGCGCACCACCTAGCCGAAATCCAGCGGCTCGCAGCCGAGGACACCGACGAGGCGTGGGAGATCATCAGGAAGTACGCGCTGGAGGGCGGCCGCCTCGCCGGCACGTTCGGGCTCTACCGCCGCGTCGACGCCGACTCGCTGACGATCGCCGACGGCGCCAAGCAAGTGCCGCTCGTGAAGAACGACCTCGTCTTCGTCTCGTTCATCTCGGCGTCGACCGACGCCTCCGCTTTCCCGGACCCGCACGAGGTGAGGCTGGACCGCCCCGACGCCAGCTACATGCAGTACGGCGACGGCCCGCATGAGTGTCTCGGCAAGCACGCGAACATCGTTGGACTCACGACCATGCTGATGGAGTTTGGGAAGCTGCGCGGGCTGCGCCGCGCGCCCGGCCTGCAGGGCCACCTGAAGGCCATCGAGAAGCCCGGCGGATTCAAGGTGTACATGACGGAGGACTGGAGCAGCTTCTGGCCGTTCCCGACGTGTATGAAGGTCAGATTCGACGAACCACTCTAGGCTGAGGGTTGGGTATTATGTTTTTTTTTTGGATTGTTTTGGGTGGGTGGGTGGGTGTGTGTTGTGTGGGTTTATATGTAATGTACGGATTTTATTTTTCTTTGTTTTCTTTTGCTTGTATCTACGACGGATCCAGGATGGGGGGGGTATCACGGAGGCGGATGGATCTACGGGGTTTTAATCGGGGGTTTGATGGGATAATTCGAGGAATTGGAATCACTACTTTGCACGACTACCGCGGCAGTCTTATTGTTACCAAGCAAAGTCCCAAATGGAAAAAAAAAATGGCGACAGCCTCCAATCTGCGAGTGATAGCTTGGGATTCGCGAACTAGCGATGCAAAACCAATTTTTTTTTTAATATATATGTAAATGTCGCTCACGGGTGATAGATAACACCTCATTTTGTTTGTCCGATTTGCGACTGAAAACATGGGGTTGTTGACTCGACTTGTTGGACTCGAGTCCCCATTATTTTCTTGTCAGCGCTGCCCGAGTGAGAAAGTGTGCTGCGTGCGGGACCGCTACGATCATTTCTTACGCCACCGGAGCATCGTACCATAAGCCAGAACTAACAGAGGAGCCAATCAAAGGTATATCACCTGGTTGGGCTCCGTGAGCTTTAAACTCAAGAAGCGTTCGTTGCGTCGATAGCAGCGGACAACAACTGGCGACGTCGAACAGCCATCGTCGACTGAAAATCTCGGCGTATCGCACTCGCACTTGAGTTGGCTTTGATCGCTGCTTCAACTCACCGAGGATTGGCTCCGTTGCGGATTTAGGGTAACTACTACGATGTGGTGGCGAAGTACGAAGTGATCAAACCACCTTTTCTCACTCGGGTTGCCCGACCTATCAACGGAATGGCTCGACTCAAGGAGGAGAATGGAGTCATTCACGAGTAATGAATCATCATCACCATCACCAAGGAGGGGAATGTCTCCTGTTAATAATTGGAAGCACTCGTCAATGAGGCGAAATCACTCGAGTCAATTAATGGAATGGCTAGTCAGTGAGTAGAATGACTCTCGGAGACGTATCGGCCAAGTGGTTCAGCCATTCCTCCCCACGGGTATCTGGCTCTTCCGCCGCAACTTTCGCCCGATCGTCCGCCTTCTCGTTGCCCTCCACCCCTGTGCGCGCCGGGCACCATCTGATTTCAATGATGATACCTGGCACGTCGCAGTGCAGCGATGTGTTTTCTTGCCTGGAGTGCATACTGCTGGCCGGGGCCAGGCTCCTCCGAAGCCAACCGTCCGATAGCGGCTTGAGCATCTGTAAAGACCGTGACCCGCTCCGGCGTTGTCTGCCTCGGGGAAGCCGATTCCAGCGCCCTTGCGAGAGCGACGCGCTCTGCATCGTACGCCTCCTGGCTGTAGCCTATGTGAGTTTCGATGCCCACCCAGGTCTGGCCCCCACTTCCACACCACCGAGTACCCTGCCGCCCCGCTGTCGAGCCGTGACCCGTCAGTGAACATGGTGAGTCCCGGTCGATCCTTCTCTACCTCCGCCTTTGCCTCGGCTCCGTCCTCTTGTAGTAGCTCTGCATCGAGGGCTTCCGTCTCCTCTAGCAGGACTGTGCTCTCCGTCGTTCCTGCGTAGGCAAGGGTGTTTGTGAACCTTCGCCCAATCGCCGTCGGGGCACCGACGATCTCCCGTGCCTGGTCTCCCTGCGGCAGGCTCACTAGCCGTAGCCCAAACCGCCGCTGCCTATTCTCCAGCTGCGCTGTCGCTGCCCGGAGTCCTGATTCCATCGAGATGGCGCCGAGGTTATTTTCCTCGTCCATGGCGCCCCGGACGTGGTCTCTCTTCCACAACAGCTCCGAGCCGAACATGGCGACGGACTGGATGATGCCGTCATGACCTTGCTGCTGATGGTGATGATGATTCATTAATCGTGTGCGACCCTATTGGATCATGACGATATTATGTACAGTCCTTTCCTGTTCACCGTCCGCTGCGACCTCGAGCAGTCCGCCAGCGGCTCATGGCAACCCCCCCTGCCCCCGCCTGGCCTGTCCCTCGAGATGAGGAAGAGAAAGAAAATAAGAAAGAAGGAACGAAAGAGAGAGGCTCGAGAGGAATGACATGAGAAAAGGAAAGAAAAAGCCTCAAAAAGAACAAGACCGCAAGAGAGAAAGTCTCAGAAAGTTCCCGCCCGCCCTGCTCCCCACCTTCGTGGTGCGTAGGAAGACTAGGACTGCCCTGGTGCATCGCTCGTCTGCCATCAGGTCCCGGACCGTGAAGCGGTCCTTGCCCCTTCCCGTTGCCTTTCGAACTTCTGCCCACAGCGTCTTCTGCTGCATCTTCCACTTCTTGCAATGCTTGAGCAGGTGTTCCCGGGTCTGTGTCTTGTACCGGCACCACCCGCAGGCCGCCGTATCCGAGTTCTTCGTCCACTCCAGGTATTGCCCTGTGCGGCAGTGCCCCGTCCTGAGCTGGTGGAACCGCTCTGCCAGTCTTTTGGGGGCTCGCGCCACCACTGCCTGCTGCCTCATCTTTTCCCGCATCTTGTACTTCCTTCTCTTTATCCGCTTCTCCCACCAGCCCCGTGCCTCGGCCCACTTCCTTTCCGCCACCTCTCGTATAATGTTGGCTATGGACGTCATGACCTTTCTGCAATTGGTGGGAGAGAGCCCCATCTGGCTAGGATGGCGTGATATACGTTTCCAGCAACAAAGAGGCATACCGGTTCTTCAGTGCTGCGTGGAGGAACAAAGCGATGCAATCTGAGCACCCGGCTTCTGCAAGAGCGTCCATGAAGACTGCGGATGTGGCTATCACCCCAATCCAGCAGCGGTCACTGAAACGCCCCGGAAACCGACAAGAGAAAAAAAGTGGCTGACTGTTTTCACCTTCCCTCGGTGATTCCGACCCAAGCCGAGCTGCAAACAATCCTCCATTATCAGACGCCCCATGGCCTTCCAGAAAAACCGCTCCTGTTCGTGGCTTGGACATTTCGGACCTCGTTGCTGTGGCCACATACAACCCTCCCAATTCCC
>Ga0307516_10005825_pt1 | contig 14595 bp, 20 predicted proteins | sample 19_EM_MG_FD_203310 | JGI IMG/M metagenome (GOLD analysis project Ga0307516, IMG submission 203310) | Populus trichocarpa ectomycorrhiza microbial communities from riparian zone in the Pacific Northwest, United States - 19_EM | ecosystem: Host-associated > Plants > Roots > Unclassified | place... | reverse complement strand
TAGTTGGAAGCACTGGGGGGGGGGAGGGTCGGAAGGGACGACGAACGACCGACGAAGGGTGATGTCGCACAGAGGAACAGAAACAGAAGTAAAGACGCCCTCCGCTCTGGGCTTGGCGTGTGGGCTCCACGCAGGGATTGGAGCTACGCCGCAAAGAGCAAGAGTCTCGCAAAAGAGTATAGAAGTGTTGCACAAGTCGGCACGCCCCGCAAACCGAGTCCCGTCGAGGCTCGCGTCCGGATTGGCTGGCGGAGCCGGGGGCTGAACCCGGAGCGAAGGGCCCGCTCCGAAACACGCTGCCACACCTGGCCCCAGCGTAGATTGCACTGGGCCCGTTGGCCAGCTTGGCGCACCCGCAAACACCCCGAGAGTGCGCGCGGGGCTGGACGGGGCTGGTAGAACATATCTCTACCTGTGGCGTCGCGCGGGTGTCGGCAACCAGGGGCGACAACCGTGCGCGGGCGAGGATCCATCTAGCGAACTCGGCGCGGGATTGTTCTGGCGTGAGGTTTTTTTTTTTCGCTTGTAGCCGCACAGCCAGCCCGCTATATGTACTCTGAATATATGAAAATGTCGCCGACTGGGAAGATGGCTGCCCAAGAGCGGCTGACGTCAGCATCACGGCCGGTCACTCGCCGGCCCGGAATGTATGCTGACGGACGGTGGGTGGGAGCACGGGCCCAAGCCTCAAATCCCGCACGCCGCCCAGAACAGAAGAGCAAGCGAAGCGTTGACGAGACGGACATCCCCAAGAAAGAAAACCCGCGCGGAGAAACAAATGGGGAAGACTAAAAAAAAAAAAAAAAAAAAAAAAAAAAAGAAGACGCCCCATGCTTTTCGCGGGTGGGGGATGGCGGCGGAGCGCAGGGTAGGGAATGTAGGGAAGGGAGGCTATGTATCTAGGGTATGTAGGGCTGCCGCTGCGACGAAGCCGAAACCGAACCCGAACCCGAAATCTGCAGCGAGGGCGGTGGGTTGCTGGGACGATTCCGGCGCAAGCTCACTCGACTCCCATATCTATAGATACATACGCACATAATCGGTGCTGCCCCCATTATTCCGGCCGTTGCATCGTGTGCGGCCAGGATCCCCGCGGGAGGAGGGCCAGGACGGCAGGACGGCATCCATCTAGCGCTCTGCACGCCCGGGCCCAATGTCCTTGGGCAACGGGTGAGTTGCGCGATCGAACGGTACGGGGCGGGGGTTGACGACGCGCACCCGTAACTGCCGTCAGGCAGGCCGGCGTCCGGACGGGACATCAGCCCGACCGTCCGCCGCGAGTCGTTGCTCCGCCGAATGAAAGCCGTCGAGCAACGCGCTCCATCGACACGCACACATCAGGCCACCCCAAGAAAAATAAAAATAAAACATAAAAATATATATATAAAAAAAAGCAACGTGCTAGTAGCATCCACCCTAGAGTCCAAGCAAGCAACAGCACAGATCCGAGTATACCTTATCTCTCCCGCAGTCATGCGCTTTCCGTGTTCCGCCCCTCCCCCCCCAATGCCGGCTTCCCTCTTCCGGAGCTTTTGTTTTGTTTTGCCATTATTCGAATGCGACCCATCTAGATCGTGGCGATAAGACGAGGGGGGACGACGACGACTGCCGGCGAAGGGCGCGCGAGCGAGTGATGTCGTGTGTTCGCTCCGTTCGGCCGTCGGGCGTGCCGGACTGCCGGACTGCCGGACGTGGGACTCTGCATCTACATACATCTACCTATGTAGCCTCGACCCCCGTGGACGCGGAGGCTGCACTCGTGTGTATAGTACGATAGTGTGCGAGGCTGCATCCAGCGTGTAGTCCGGCTGACGAACTCGGTGATATCTGCTCCACCATGGAATGGCAGCGGGGTCCCAGCAAAATGTAACTATGCACACACATGCGTCTCTGTTACCCCTCCCCCGGGCCTTCCCGCCCTGGGGCGCACGATCTGCCGGCGTCGGCGGCGGGCGTCGTCGCTGCTCGATGACGGTCTCTGGGCCGGGAAGGGGCGGCCGGGGGAGAAAAAATAAATAAAGAAGAAAAATAAAGAAAGAAAAGAGAAAAAAAAAAGAAAAAAAAAAGAGAAAAAAATAAAGAAAGAAAAGAAGAAAGAAAAAAGAAAAAAGAAAAAAGAAAAAAAAACATCAGGCGAACCATCCACCCCCACCTCACTCGACCATGTAGTGTAAGACAGTACGTGCCGAGTGAATGTACATTGTATCCACGGACCATGTTGCATTTATACTCTAATATGCATGTTGTATGTACACAAATCATAGTGGAATGGGTGTGGAGATGGCGCAAGGAAATGCCGAAACCGTGGGCGCTGGCATAGATACAGTGTGTAGATACCTCATACATTATCCATCATATGTTTGGCTGTTTTAATTTTTTTTTTTTTTTTTTTTTTTTTTTTTTTTCCCCGACGGACGGGACGGACGGGGCGGGAGGTTTTGGTTTGTCCGCCCCGACTCGACTCGACTGAGGCCGGGCTTGGCTCGCACCGACCGCTGCCTGCATGGCGATGGCGATGGCGTGCGGACGGCGTCGTGGTGGTGGTGGTGGTGGTGGTGGTGGTGGTGGTGGTGGTGGACGTCATGGCAGCGTAGGCAGCGGTGTAGGCTCGCGCAGACATGCAGGTAGCTGGAGCTGGTTAACATGTATCTCTCTATCTAGAGAGCTGGATATCGAGACAGACCTTCGGGCGCTGGAGGCCTGCTCGACTCCACCCGTGCGCATCCAACGGTGTCGTTCGGATCCGCGCGCTGGAGGGCAACGCAATCGCTCTGCTCCGCTGGTTTTTTGCTTTCTTTTTTCTCCCTTCCTCCGTCCGCCGCAATAGATATGCGCGCAACGCCCAGCACAGCAGGTGCGTTCGCTCTCGCGGACGGACCCCGCAGAGAACAGCAGAGACGAAGGGCGAACCCGTTGGTTGCGCGCAAAGGGATGTGGGAGAGAGCGAACGGGAAGCAGGGGTGGTGCCGGCGTTGGAGGAAGCACGGGGTGACGGGGTGGCCGGCGCGGGCGATGATCTGCCTGTCCGCGGGTGCGGGTGTGGGTGTGGGTGTTGGCATGGCGCTCTTGCATGTGATGGCGCCGAGTTGGGTGTCGAGACAGTGTGTTGCGGTTGGGTATGAGCACGGAGATGCTGTACCCACAGCACACTTGCGAGCAGGACGTGAGGATTCTACGTATCGTGGAGACGGAGCAGATGTTGCCATGCTACATACTCCGCCCGTCGGGCGTACGTCCACACGTCCGTCATTCATCATTCATGGAATCGAGTCCAAACTAAAAAAAGGAAAGAAAAAAAAAGGAAAAAAGGAAAAAAAAGAAAAGAAAAAGACAAACCGGGTATTAGCCCCGAACGGAAACAAAAAGAGGACAAAAAAAACATCAGTAACAACAGGCGCGCGTGTGTGCTGTTGTACCATCTAAGAAGTCTCCTCCACTGTCCCCCCCGACCTGATGTACGCCTCTTTCGCGAGCCTGGTGAGGTGCTCCAACTCGGATTTGCACATGCTATGGAACAATCCATCCTTGTTCAGGAGTAGCTCGTACGGATGTCCGACCTCCTTGATCTCGCCGTGATCGAGCACCACAATGCGCTCGTAATCGATGATAGTGCCGATGCGATGGGCGATGGTGATGATGGTCGAGTCGAGTTGCCGCACCGATTGTTGGATCTGCGCGTCGGTCTGTATGTCGAGACTCCCGGTGGCTTCGTCCATGACGAGGATGTTCGACGGGGACAGCAGGGCGCGGGCAAGGGAGATAAGCGCCTTTTCACCCACGGAAAGGTTGGAGCCGCCCTCGTGGATGCGCGCATCGAGCTGCCCGTCCATGGCCGCGACTTTGTCCTTCAGGTGGCTCGTCTCGAGGACGGACCAGATAGCGGTGTCGTCGTGAACGTGGCGCGGATCCAAGCTGGGCGGAGGAGCGTCAGTGATGAAACACCTTGATCTAAAGACGGGAGGAACCTACTTGTCCCTGATGGTGCCTTCGAAAATTGCCGCATCTTGAGGAATGATGGAAAGGCGAGACCTCAGGTCGTGCAATCCGATGGTAGAAGTGTCAAGTCCATCGATGCTGATGCTGCCTCCGGCCGGCTCGATGATGCGGAACAAACTCAACGTAAGGGAGCTCTTTCCGGCACCGGTACGACCTACAATGCCAACCTTTTCTCTCGGCTTGATTTCGAGATTGATGTCCTTCAATACTAGGTCCAGTCCCTCCCTGTACCGGGTCGAGAAGTTGCGGAATACGACCGCTCCCTCAGCGGGCCAGCTCGACGGAGGCCTGTTGTTGGCAAGGATTTCGGGGGCCTCGCTGCGCAAGTTGGAGTACTCCAACGTACGTTCAACCGAAACGATGTTTGCTGCACGGAAGTCAGTTCACCTAGACGAAATAGGCAAGGGGAGGAGTCGGTATCACGTACTCTCAACTTCGACGGTTTGCCGGACGATCCAGTTCAAGGACTGCGTGATTTGGAGCGCATAGCTCATGGCCAGACCGACCGCGCCAGCCGAAAGCTTGCTACCAGAGACCACGGACATGATGGAGAAACCAGCGGACCCAAGGATGATGATGCTACCGATGAACTCCAGCCGCACCGCCAGCCACCTGTTGGCGTTGATCGAAGGGAAGTACGCCCGCAGATTCTCATCCATCCGGTGCTCGTTCTCCTCGACGAACCGGGCCTGCTGCTGGTAAGCTCTGATCGTCGAGATTCCACCGAGAGTCTCCTGGAAGTGTGCGTAGATCGGACTCTTGGAGACACTATCCAGTCTCTTCAACTCCCGCGAGGTGCGGAGATAGTATCGCTGGATGTAGAGATACAGGAATGCAAGCGGGATGGCAACGGCCAGGAAGGGAGGCGTAGTGAACGAAATGATCAAGATCGTTGCCAGTGACCTTGCGCTGTTCTGGAAGAGCATATTGAAGCAACGGCTGATGACCTCATCGATCCGGTAGATGTCGTTTGAGAATCGATTGAGGATTCGACCGGCCGGGGTAGTCTCGAAGAACTGCATTGGGCTGCGGAAGATGGAGGAAGCCATAGCGTCATGGAGTTTGCGGGCAGCCTGTAACGTTAGTATTGGTTCCATGCCGCTGATGGACACTCGGGGAGATTTCCGATGCTTACTTCGATTGCGCAGAAGATCCACAGAACGAGGTTCTGGAGGACAACCAGAGCGGCCGCTCCAATACCGAAAGCAAAGTAGATTCCAAGGTTCTTTCCAACCTCGGGGTTGCGGCCATGCTGCGAGTTGAGCTCCGACCATCTCTTGAGCCACAGGTTGGCACCAACAGATGCGATCTGCGATACCACCAAGGCGACCATGTAAAGAGCGACGCCGGAGAGGTTACAAGCTTTCGCGTATTCTCCGTAAACCGCCCACTTGACCTTGCCCTGCTCCGAGTGCTCCTTCGAAGTTGCCGTGCGTCTTTCCGGCCGAGCTTCCTCGTCCACGATCTTTCTACGGTCCCGCTTCAGGCTAGCAATAGATGCGCGCCTAATACTTATCCTGCGAGATTTGGCATTGCCGAGACTTCTAGCATTCATTTCAGGCACATCGTCTTCTTCGCTCGAAACGTCTTGCGATGCTCCAGCGGCAACGATGGTCACGTCATCGCTTGCGCTATCACCGTTTCGGTCCTCCTTCAGGTGACGGATGATGTCGTAAATCGCACCCTTGGAAGCCATCACAGTATCGTAGGAACCTGACTCGACAAACTCACCGCCCACGATGAGGGTAACACTGTCTGCCTCGCGGAGAACTGGAATGGAATTCGTGGCCATGATGCGTGTTTTGCCGGCAAGGAGTCCGTGGGGCCCGAAGACGCGATCGATTAGGTGTCTTCCAACGTGTTGGTCCACAGCGGATAGGGGATCGTCCAGAAGATAGACGTCCGCCCTTGCGTAGACGGCTCGTGCGAGTGACAGTCGTGCCTTCTGGCCACCGGAAAGACTGATGCCTTTTTCTCCGACTTGCGTTTCATCGCCGTCCGGGAGATGGTCGAAATCCTCCAGAAGAGCACAGGCCTGAACGGTCTCGGCGTAGAAAGCAGGATCGAATCGGTGACCGAAGAGAATGTTGTCCTTGATTGTGGCGTTCATGATGAAGTGTTGCTGCGAGACATATGCTGTCGAGCCGCGAATAACGACCTCTCCTGCTCTCCTGTTCAATTCGCCGCTGACCGCCTGAAGGAAACTCGACTTTCCGGATCCGACCCTGCCGATGATGCAGCTTAGGGATCCCTTGGTCGCCGAGAAGTTGAGGTTCTTGAGACAGTTGCTGTCGGGTTCGTTCTTGTTCCAGGTGAACGTTCCATTGGTGATCCTGACGGTCTCCTCTCCGTCCTTGGTAACCGCCTCTTCGTGACGAACGGCATCGAACTGGAGCTCGTCCGCTGTCAAGAACGACGTAACACGACCGACGGCAACGCTGGCTTCCACGAGCGCAGAAATGATCATGGGCAGCATCGTGAGCGGGAATGTCAACCTTCACACAGGTTAGCCGAGAAGCATCGCGGGGCCGATCGCCGGTAGGACTCACAGGTTGAATAGCGTGAGAGCAGGGAAGACAATTTCTACAGTCAAAGGCTTATCCTGCGTGAGGACAAAGACGGCGAATGTAGAACAGGATACCAGGAAAGGCGTAGAGGACCACGTGAAGCTGGCAAATGCTTGGGAGATTCCAATCTGCTTCAAAGTGCGAAGCTCCCGCTCGTTCCGAACGTAGTCGAGCTTCTGCTTGAAGGGCTCGCTCCAGCCATAGAGTTTGATGCTCTTCATGTGGTTCAGAATTTCCGTCATGAGCCGCGTGCGGGCGTCCTTGTTCTTCATCTGTCGTTTCTGAAGCTTCTTCATGAGGTTGGCGATGAAGCCATTGACAGGAATCATGATCAACATGGCGCCGATGCCAGCAAACATGCTTGGGCCCACGAGGTTGTAGAGCGAGATCATGCACAAGGTGATCTGAAAAGGAGCTGACCAAACTTGCTGACCATATTGTGTGATATCTGGGTACACGAAACTGTTAGCAACCTATCGCTCAAACCCCAGCACGGGGGGTGTGTGTTGTCTACCTTGAAGCCTCTGGGTATCCACGGCCTGTAGATTGACAATGTCACCGGTTGATTTCTCTGCTCGTCCTTCGTTGGACAGCCGTATGCTCTTCCGGTAGATAGCTGCCGTCAGCCCACTCTTGATCCTCATGCCGGTTTCGAATGCATGCATGAAGTATTGGTGCAGGGACAATGTCTGAATGGTACTGGCCAGGAACATGAGAGCGGCAATGGCCAATCCTTGGATCGCAGGCTGCGGCGTTTCGGTCTCATACGACGCAACGAATCCAATGAGCATCCGCAGCAGTTGAGGCTGCACAAACGCCAGAACGTCCTGGACGATCTTGAACAGAGTTGCGATTCCGAACGGCGCGCCAAAGGCTTGAAACAGTGCGAACCATAGATTGGGAGTCTTGCGCTGCAGCTGTCTAGCCCAGGCTTCCGAGAACTTCCTCTCGGTGGTCGTCGCGCCGTCCTTATCGCGCAGGTCCCACAGGTCCTCCTCCGTCAAGAACTTGGTATATCCATGCTTCATGATCGGAGTCATCCAGCTGAAAGTCAGGATCGAGAACACGGTTGCGTGCTCGGTGGGACATTCGTATTCGTCGTCGTCGAGAGCGCTGTAGGAGCTCTGCGTCTTCGGCACCAGCCATTCCAGCATGAACACGGCGATCCCAACCGTCTCCAAAATCGCCAGAGTGACAAGTCGAGGCGCCCGGTGATTGTAATCCTGGAGGGATACGGATTGCCGTAGCTGAATCCCGTGCACGATCACGAAGAACAGCCAGTAGAAGAGCAGCACTCCGCTGGGGACCTTGGACCGCGCATGCTCAAAGTGATGGATGGCCAGGGCTACGAGCAGGGCCAAACAGCTGAAGATTGGCGTCCAAAACTGAACATCGGTGCCCCACGACGGTGAGTATTCGATGTGGAGCGAGGCGAGGAGGAACAACGTCACAATCGCGAAACCAACGCCAGCCTATGCCACGAGCAAAACGTCAACACCCCAGGCCAATAGGATATTTGCAGTGCGGGGAGGGGGACACGCACCAATTTCGACCAGTAGTGCCAATTCCGAGGTATCGGGTACGGCGTCCGTCGCAAAAGCACGTAGATTTGGATGGCTCCGCTAAGGACGAGACCCAAGCTGACCACATCGACGGTGGAATCGACGAAACACGGTGTAAAGTCGGCGCGGGTGTCAGATAACGGTCCCCATCCTGGCAAGCACACAACTCGTCAATACTTTCTCTGCACATGTATGCATAGTGGGCCTGGTTGGTGCACGGGGAGACAAACCTTCTGGATCGCCGCAACTCAGGCCGGAAACACGCATCTAATCGGCTATCTGTGCGAGAGAAACTCGCGCCGAGGCTCTCCCGGATAAATGTGCGCTCCAGCCACACGTATCTCCGTCGCGTATGGCTTTGCTATTCACAGCCGTCGTGGGTGTGTGATGTATTCGGTCGTGGGTTGAGGCACAGAATGGAATGAAGGGAAGACTCTCTTTTGGAGACGAAAAAAACACACGGGGATGCACGCTCTGACGGGCACACGCAGCAGCGAACTTCTTGTAGAGCAGCGTCGGAGCAATGAGTAAGTCTGAGCTGCTCGCTGCTCTGTAATACACACCGCTAGAGAGCCAGGGAAGACGCGAGACGAACACGAGCTGCACAATCTAATCAGGCTAGTCCGTCCCGAGAGGATTATTAAGCGGTCTTGGCTCCACTCTGTGCGCACTTTCGCTTGCCGCGCCCTATGTAGCCGTTATCCACACCCGCACGAGCTTAGTTTGTACATATGTAGTCTCGCTCTTCACCGAACATCCGTGGTCCGTCCGTCCTCCACACCTCGACACACAACGCCACTCCCTCCGCTCCGTCGCTTACTCAACCGCCCGACACGCCGTCCTCAACAGAACCGCAACATCGACCATGAGCAACTACGCCACACCGGGCCAGATGCGCACGTTGCGCGCGTGTATGATCTGCGCGTTCGTGCAGACCACGCAGGTCAGTTCCCTCCAGCATGATAGCCAGTCAAACGGTTCGACTGACACCTGTTTCTTTTCCCCTCCTTCGCCGTCACAGAAATTCAAACAGAACGGATGCCCCAACTGCGAGCAGCTGCTGCAGAATCTCGGCCACGATGTTATCGAGGACATCACGTCGCACGTCTTCGAGGGCCTGATCGCGCTGCGCGAGCCCACCAAGTCCTGGGTCGCTCGCTGGCAGAGGATCGAGAAGTGCGAGAAGGGTGTGTATGCCGTCAAGGTCAGCGGAAACGTGAGTTCGACGAACATCCCCTCCCCGCAACCGCAACCGCAGACGCAGACCGCTGACCTGCTCGCTCGCGCAGTTGCCGGAAGAGATCCTGCGGGAGCTAGAGAATAGCAATATGGTCTACCGTCCCCGTGACGGCAGCTACGTCGTCGAAGACTGAGGTATTCCCCACTCCGTTCCGGGGAGAGGGGGAACCGCCAATCTTCCTGTTTTCATTATCTCGTGTGCTTCCTGTTGGTTCGTTGGGCGTACAAGGGCGTTTAAATATTCAATTCGACGCGCAAGCGTTTCTTACTTTCTGTCGTTGCAAATGTCAACCAATCGATCCATACACGCCCATCCCCATAGCGGGCCGTATGTTGCGATCGGCGACGGAGTGGGCAATTGCGATGCAGGGCGTTCGGGGGGGGGGGGGGGGGGGGGGGGGTTGTGTCGAACCCCCCGAACAGTAGGCTGCTAGGAATGAGTCATCGGCTAGTAAAAGTACTCTACTGGCGATGCGTCATCCGGAGCCAGCTAGCCAGCCCCCTGGAGACGAGGCGTACGCACGCACGATTGCGGCGACAAACCATGATCGCAATCCGGGGCTCCGTTTCCAGAAGGCGGGATGGCGAAGAGTCACAGAAACCACCCCGCAATATCTATTTCCTCGCCATGGCTCAGCCCTCCACAGCAACGGGGCGAAAACGCCCTTTTTTTTTGTCCCTGTCACCGGGGAAGATAAGAAGCGAGAAGTGGGGTATATGTAGAGCATATCTAGCGAAAGCGTTCGCACGCCACGGCGGATCGATAAAACGGTGGGGACATCGAACAGATGGATACATATAGAGTACATACCATAATACCAGGCCCGGAAGTCCCATACTCACTCTGCGCTCTGCATAAATAGCGTGCTGCACGATACATAGCATTGTACATATCCCACCGGCCCCTGCATAGTTACGTACGATGTTTCCTCGTGCTGCCCTTTAGGCCCTCGTCTTCGTTCGCGTCACGGCCGGAGCTCATAGATATATGCCCCCCCCACCCCCCCCCCCTCCACGCTCCACCCCCATCTCCGTATACGATGCGTATATTGCGAAGGGAAGAGGAGAAACGCTATCCATGGGTTACGGATGATCACTTCTTCTTCTTCTTTCATTCTCTCCCTTTCCTGTGGAGGGGGAGCTGCTCTTGCTCGCCCGGCTCGACCAGTAGGGGGATGGTTTCTGGACCCCAGGGCTGGAAATCGTACATGTGATGCTGTTGCCTGCACAGAGTCCTCGAGGTCTCGGGAGAGCAAGGCCGGCGAGCGAACGAAGGAAGGAGGGAAGGCGTGCTGGGCAATACCTCCCGAGCGGGTTAGGCGGTCTCCGCCTTATCGAAAGCATCTGTGTCGCGCCGTGACCCGCGGCCGCCCGTTTCAGCAGGTGATAACTAAGCGCCGACGGATCGGCAGGCCCGTTTTCCCAATGCGGCCTCCGCAGCCGTTGCGCGGCCAACTTCCCAAGGGGCGGCAGATATGTCCGCATCCAGCGGGCTGTCTCTCGCTCGTCGCACACTTGCTCTCGCTTACAGCATCCCCCCGTGGAGTCTGATTCGTCGCACCCGTCCGTATGTAGTGCGGGGTACGCAAACAGAGCAGCAGCGTAAGCAGAGTATCTAGGAAGTGCCCGCATATCTAGCACACGGAAGATACCTCCCCAGCCCACCACCGGCAGCTCCCGCGGCAACTCCGGAAAAGGGATGTGCCGCGGTTGGCTGGACTGCGAACCGGAGAAGTCACACTTGCTCTCGCTCGCGGACGTGCTAACTGCTACCAATCCTCCTTTCCGTCGCACGTGTCCGCTACTGCTACCGCGACCGCTACCGCCGCAAACACCGCCGCCCGCAGATCTTAAGTCCACCGAGACGTCTTCAGCTTGCTGCGTCCCACCCCAACTTCTCTGCAGCTCCGTCTCTTGCACCGCTGCTCCTGCTGCTGCAGTCGTCAACTCCTCCGCCTCAGCATCCTCTGCCTCAGCCTCCTCCGCCTCCGCCTCCTCCTCCCGCATCCCCTCCCCTATCCCCTCCCTTCTGTCCATCCACAAACATAACCACGTCCGCTCGCGCAGCAACACCACCACCGCAAACACCACTTCGGGACCAGTGCCCGAGAATCCCGCAACCATGAGGATCGCTTGTTTGCAGGTACGTCTGGCTCCACGCCCACAAGGCGCGTATCACTTCTCCCCGTTGCTGTTCAATCCCCATCTCACCACATCTGTCTTTTTTCTTTTTCGTCCCTGCTTCGCACGTATATGCTGTGGCCTTCACGGCAGTTCGACGAGTCGGAGCGGCTGCCGAAGGGCGGAATGCGAGAGGGAGAGGAAGCTGATGGGACGATCGGTGCAGTTCAACCCGCAACTAGGCAATATAGCTCACAACCTGAAGAGAGCCGAAGCCGTCCTTCAGAGAGCGGCGCCCGTGGACTTGGATCTGCTCGTCCTGCCGGAAATGGCCTTTTCGGGTACGTGTGCGGTTACTTCTCTCTCCCTCAGCCGGTGCGGGAGATGCTTCGCGGCAGTTCCGCCTGCAGACATCTCCGGTTGCTCGCCACTGACAGCCGAGCCCCCCAGGCTACAACTTCCAATCGCTGCAGGAGATCAGCCTCCACCTGGAACCCACAGCCGCAGGTCCCACGACGTCGTGGGCACGGAGCACCGCGTGGCGGCTCGGCTGCCACGTAATAGTCGGATACCCAGAATACTGCGCGCACTCGCCGTCCACTCCTCACGGCTCAGCGTCGCGATACAACTCGGCGGTGTTGGTTTCACCGAAGGGAAACGTGCTGGCCAATTACCGCAAGAGCTTCCTGTACACGACGGACGAATCCTGGGCCGAGGAGGGACGGGGCTTCTACGCGGGTGACATCCCGGGCGGCGCCGGCAAGATGGCGATGGGGATATGTTGGCATCCCCTGACAGCGCAAGGAGCGGGAGTTGAGGCGTCCAATCACACGGGGCGAGTGCTGACATGTGAGTGTGTGCGCAGGCATGGATCTCAACCCCAAAAACTTTGTGGCACCTTTTGAGAAATACGAATTCGCCAACCACGTCCTGGACACCGGGTCGAACCTAGCCGTGGTTCCCATGGCATGGTTGACGATGCAGACGCCCGAGTCGATCGTCGAAGAAGCGCAGGTTCCCGACGCTGACACGTTGGCGTACTGGATCCAGCGGCTGCACCCCGTACTGGAGCGGTCCGCTGCCGTCGTGGGGGAGACGATCTTTGCCACTTGCAACAGGACCGGCGTTGAGGGCGGCGCCGTGTTCGCTGGCACTTCCGCCATCGTTGGTATCGAGGGAGGGAGCGTGAAGGTGTACGGATGTCTGGGCAGGGGGACGGAAGACCTGCTCGTATGCGACGTCCCCGGCGCAAGGTTTGGTGGTGCGGACCTCCCGGAGGATGGTAGCCGGCAGGAAGGAATGACGCATTCGTCCTATCACCACAGCTAGCTACGAAAGCTTTCCTGCCTTCACCCGTCGTCGGAGTCAAGGTTGAACCTTGGCCTTGGCAGTGGTGGTGCTGGACTTGCCATCACCACCTTCTGCCTTCCGTCGGGTACGCGCAGCGGGTATTCGTGCGGTTTTCATTTCTCCGCATTTTTACATTTTCCCCTCCCATTTTCCCCTATCCTCGCATCTCTCTCACTTGTGGTCGGAGGCTGGGGTATTGCGTTTCACGGGTTGGCATCTGTGCGTTGGCGTTTTGCTCCCGGTTCTGCATCGGCGAAGCAGGTTGTATACGGACGGGTGGATGGGATGGCCAGGCTTGTTCCTGCGTTCACGGCTGTGGCAGCCCGAGTGGAATTTGGAATTCGAAATGTAGTGCTGTTGTCTTGTTTGCGGATGGAGCAGCGAACCGCTAGCCCATATGCTGTAGGAAGGGAGCCAGCGTATCCGGCCACGAGGGTGGACTGTAGAAGCCTCACTCCGAGCGTCCGTCCGCCCCGTCCGTCCGTCCGTGTGCACCCGCGCGGCAAACAGCTCGGCGAAGGCAGCTTTCCTCGTTTGACCTGGTGGCCCGGCAGCGGCGGGAAAGCTGGATCGTGGCAGCGGTGGTGGTGGTTCGTCTCCGGCGTCGGCGGCGATGGTGGGAGGGAGAGAGCGTATCTAGCGGCGAAGAAACGGGCAGCATGCAGAGCAGACGGGTGATCCGGGAAAGCGGGGGCGGGCCAGGCATGTTGGCTGCTGTGCGTTTGTATCCAGCCAGCCAGCCAGCCGCCAGCCAGCCAGCCAGCCAGCACGTAGATACGCACGTACGCACGCATGCACCGTTCAGGTGAGCACCTGGGGCTGGGGGATGATGTTTCACTCCCGCCCCGCCCGCCAACCAGCTAGCTAGCAGCTATCCTTTCCCCTCCTCTTCCTCATCTTGCTCCTCCCGCTATGCAGAGTGCCGACCGGTGCACCCACTGCCAACCGCCTGCCAACACGAGCGCCTTCTCTCTCTCTCTCTCTCTCTTCCTCTCTCGCTCTCCCTTCCTCGCCCAACCCATGGTCCCATGCAAGTATATAGAGCCTAAAAAAAAAAAAGCACTACCGACAGCCAACCACGGCGGGGGCAAGAGGGCGAGCTAGAGCTATCTAAGAGCTAGGAGCTAGGAGCTAGGAGGAGGAAGGGAAGCTAAGTATGTGTGCCAGTATGTATGCTATCTAGGGAAGCATTTACGGAGGGGTGGTGGTGCTGGTGGTGGTGGGAGGGGTAAAAAGAAAAGCATATCTAGCTCCGAAACATGGGAGCTCTCCATCTAGCGTCCAGCGTCCACGCATATATCTATAGCTGGGTGGAAGAGAGAGAGAGAGAGAGAGTGTGTGTGTGGGGTGGAGAGAGAGAGGGGGGGGGGGGTCTCATGATCGGCACGTGCGCCCCGCTGCTGCTTAACTCGACTCGACGGCTGGTTTGGTGCGGGGAGGGGGGGGGGGGGGGACCGTGGACAAGCTCTTCCTCCTCGTCCTCCTCCTCCTCCTCGTCGTCGTCGTCCTCTGCTCCGCAACAGCGGGGCGGGGATGGGGGAAGAGGCGGGGAGAGGGTAAGCGCGATAAGCGCCGTCCGTCAAGTCCGTCCGGCCGGCCGGGCCATAAAGTACAGTTTTGATTGTGGATGGGGGACCTTTCTGCTGGGAGGGGCGCTCATGGCGGGTGGTCCGGGCACAAGTGATAGTAGTGATAGTGTATACACGACTCCCCCCCCCCCCCCCCCCCCCCCCCCCCCCCCCACCCCGGGAGAAAAAAAA
>Ga0307516_10005823_pt1 | contig 14598 bp, 19 predicted proteins | sample 19_EM_MG_FD_203310 | JGI IMG/M metagenome (GOLD analysis project Ga0307516, IMG submission 203310) | Populus trichocarpa ectomycorrhiza microbial communities from riparian zone in the Pacific Northwest, United States - 19_EM | ecosystem: Host-associated > Plants > Roots > Unclassified | place... | reverse complement strand
GGTCCCTTCATCAGTGCCTATCAGTGCTGACAAGTGGTATGAACACGTTGGTGGTACATGCATAAAGCGATCGCGTATAAACTTCTGTCATTCTGGCGCCTGCACTTTCTGATACGACACTGTATACCCGGGCGGCGGCGGCGCAAAGTTGGGAAGGACAAAAGAGGCGACCGAGGTTCAGAATACAAACACGTCTATATCCCCCATTTCTCCATCCGGCGAAGCCTATAAACATAACGGAGGTTCAGCCAACGAAGCGCACACGGAAGAGAGAAAGAACAGCGCCCACCTTGAGTCCGACAATCCGTTCGTCATCGATCATGAACCCCGAGTACATCGTACACAGATCCCTCCTCACTGTGTGGGTATAGGGGAGCTTCGAGACAACGTCGCTGACGAAGACATCCGAAGCAGGGACGAACGACGGTTCCGTATGAACAGTATGGGAGACTTCATGCGTAGCAGTCGAACTCGAGCTTGGGGTGGAGGGTCGAGTTGAAAGAAAACTGGAGGGGGAGGATGAAGATGACCCCAGCGTCCCGGAACTCGAATCATCTGCTCGCCCGTGGTCTGTGTCTGCTTCTGTGCCTCTGCCCTCTCCACTGCCCGTTGCTTGGGCCAGATTAGAGCTCCGAGTAGTGCCGCCAGCCCCAGGCAATTTGCTTGGGTGAACGTTGAAGTCAAACACATCCAGAACACATCCCCACTGGTTCTGGTCGGAAGGATACGGTGGACACACTACTTTTAACCCGTGGACGTACCTACCACAGGGAAAAGGTCCGCGTTCGGTTAGCAGGGGTTCGTGTGCCAAGAGCATTGAAACCAGGGAGGCAAGAAAACCAACGACCTGTGAAGACACGAAACGGGGTACTAACCTCAGCCACCGTGGCTGCATGCCATATGGCATAAACCTGGTGTTGTCGACACCCCATTCCTGCCATAGCAGTAACCTTGGGGGGGTTACGCACTGCGCCCCACCACTCCGATGCTCGTGGACCAGTTTGAGGAAAAAATCGTTCCTCACAAAGAAGAAGAAACGGAATCTTCTGTCTAGGGTCCCACCGACGATGTGATACTGAACACACATGGCATGGATCCTCGAGCGCTTTGAGATCGTGAACGGCTTCTCCTCCAATATCCCACAGCTTGCCGAGGGTGAATAAGAGCTGGTGAACGGTCCCGAGTGGGTGGAAAACAGGGCTGGGGTAATCGTCGGTTTGAGGGCGGGAAGGCGCAGGGAGGCGACAAGAGTCAATGCGGGATCGGTTGGTGGGTCTCGGAAGGAGTAGATCTCGATCGAGCCACCAAGGTCTCGACTTGTGAGAATGAACGCGCGGTTGGAGATGAACGAAAAGTCCCAAATTCCTGGAGGGAGTCCGTCACCGCCGGCTACGCACTGTAGAGGATGTCAATGCGCATACTTTCAGGCAGTATGTTGATGGGGCTCACAGCGAGAGGTTTTCCTGACTTCCAGTTCCAGATGATGAGACCAGGGTTTTCGATCCAAAAGAAGATGGCGAGGACATCTTCGGCTATGGCGATGAATGAGTTCGTCATTACGAAGGGGAGGTTGCATGTGTGATTTATCACGGGGTGTGCGGCCTCAGGATGGGGCTTATGAGATGAGATGGTCATGAGGTGGACTTGGATTTGACTCTGAGGGAATGGACCGTTTCTGTGAAACGGGAGGTCAGAGGCATAAGTGTTTCTTGGATGGGGGGACAGACTCTGAAACGTAACCGATCAAGTCTTGGGTAGGATCAATGACAAAATCCTTGCTAGGGACGCCAATATCCTCCCTGACAGTGAACTGTGACGATGGGTGCTTTCTTGAGGGAAGGGTTGATACGACGAAGTGGCGAAAGCCGTGAACAGAGCTCGTGCCCATAGATTTGGCGAAAATACCAGAGACAAGTTCATATGCGCGACAAGAGCCGGACATGGGGACGCAGTGCTTGTACTTCCAATCGAGTTTGCTCCAGGCGTCGCGTCGGCTAAGAAGGAGCTGAAGTTTCTCATGGGTGGGAGAGGGTTTCGATTGGGGGAGGTCTATGAGACCGTCAAAGGCGAGCTCGATCTTGTAACGGAGTTTATGGGACCCCTGAATGATAGCATTGAAGAATTTGCAAACCTAGACGAAGGTCGAGTCCGCGTGAATTTGGAAATGAGAAGAGGTCATACAGCAGCGCATCTAAGAATATGGGTATGGTTGAGATGAGTGAGAATTTGGACGACAAGTTCAGCGGGGAAGTCCTGAATGGCGGCATTCATGTCCACGGGGTGGAATCTGGGATCTAGGAGATGCGACACGGGGGGGGGGTGCAGTTGGAAATCGGCAAATGGGAGGGTTAGTGCTAAGCGGGAGTGGCGCGGGCGTCTAAGCTTCAGAAAAAATAAAAAAAGATTTTTTTCCGAATTTGACTGATGTGGAAGGCGGGCAGGCGCCCGGTTGGCGGGAGAGATTAGAACGGTACTTAACGGGTTTTGAGATGCTCAGCAGCCAAAAGCTCCTTTCCTCCTCCTCCTCCCCCTCGCCTCCGGCCAGTTCCCCCATCCCCTCATGAAGGCCGTCTCAAATCTCCGCCGGGCCAACGATCCATTCGCTGCAGCCCTCATGCCGCCGCCAGAAGAGACCGAGGACGAACGCGTCAAGCGCGTCCATGACCAAGCAGAGGCGGCCAGGATTTCCCGAGAGATAGACGAGAGCCTGCAGGAAGCCAAGAAACTAATCGAGAAGCGTAAGAGAGCGACAAAGGTCCTCCTCCTCGGTAAGCTTATCCCCTTCACCACGTATCTCCCATCCCTTTATTGTGGTCCCCAAGGTCAAGCCGAGTCCGGGAAGAGCACAACCCTGAAGAGTGAGCGCCCACCAACTCTCTCTCCACTGCATGTTCTTCTTCTCATGATCGCCGCCCGACCACAGACTTTCAACTCTCCTTCTGTCCTTCTCAGTTCAAACAGGAGAGAGCCGCCTGGAGATCGGTCATCCAGCTCAATCTCATCAAGTGATTGTTACACCACGTCCTCACGCTCCCCGCCCCATCCTAACAGCCTTCCTAGGTCTGTGAGAACCATTCTTCAGGTCGTCCAGGATGATTGGGAAACCATTGGCCCTGTAAAACAGACATCTCCCACTCACGGGTTCTCACGCCAGAACGGTTCCATTGTCGGACCTTCCCCTAACAACCTGAGAACAGGCGATAATGAGGACAGAGAACCCATCCTGACCGACGTACACCGACGTCTCCGATTGCGTCTCTCTCCCCTCATTTCGATGGAAGAAAATTTGAACAAGAAACTCTTCCCCCATCCACCAGACCCTAGAGAGATATCCGTTCGCGGGGGTACCAATTGGAAGTCCTATCTAGCCAGAGTTGCCAAGGACAAGGACCGAAAACCCTTACGTCCAGGGTCTTCACAAGGCCCTGTCCTTCAAGAGGAAGGCACTTATATCCTCGTTACTTTCAAAGAGGACATCATCGCACTTTGGAAGGATCCGGTCATCCACAGAGTCCTCAAGAGGCGGAAGTGTAATATTCGGGACATGCCCGGTTTGTGCGTACATACCACCCCTCTCATTCAAATGTGAAATCTAATCTACATCCTGCGAACGCCGACCTTTCGCCCGCTGCTCCACTCACCGAACCCATGGCCTCGGTTCATCTTTCGAAGTTTCCTGGATGACGTCCATCGAATCGCCGTTCCAAACTACCAGCCATCAGATCGTCAGTTGATGCTTCAGGCGATCGTCTCTGTGCGCGAGGCTGACGCACTTTCCCTTCTTCGTTGTGAACCGTAGAGGACATCATGAAAGCTAGGTTGAAAACTGTCGGAGTCGAGGAATACCACTTTGTCATGGAGAATTGTCCGCCCCATTTCACCACTACCCGAACCTCGCTTCCTAACCCATCCCCATCCGTAGCCCCTAAAGGCAGCGGTGACTGGTATATTTACGACGTTGGAGGGAGCCGATGCTTAGTGAGTCCGATCACCTCCGTTCAATTTTTGCCCCCATCATACATCCGGTCCCCCCGGTCCTTTCTCAACTTCTTCCCTGTGGAACAAATCCAAATTATTGCGCTAACCCGGATGGGTTTGCGGCTCCTACTATAGCGATCCCAATGGGCGTCGTTTTTCGATGATGGTGAGCGTTGATGTTCCTCTGGCCCTAAGTTTCTGTACTTTCTTGAGTAGCCCACCTTCGGTCAAGGTGGGGCGTGGCACCGTTTGTTGATTCACAACTCCATACCACACCTTTGGCGCCCCGGCGGACTTGATCTCCAATGGTGCAATAACCTTTGCTCACCTCTCGCTAACTTGTCTCCAATTATTCCAGTGCAAGCGATAATTTTCCTCGCCCCGCTCACCTTCAACCTCACCCTCGAAGAGGACCCAACCGTAAACCGGATCGAAGATTCGATGATTATCTGGAAAGCCATCTGCTCCAACAGAGTACTCGAGCGTACAACCATCATCCTTTTTTTGAACAAGATGGATGTTCTCGCGGCTGCACTCAAGAGTGGACTGCGCGTGAGGGACTACGTGACTAGCTACGGCGACCAACCGAACGATGTTCCCTCCGTTGCGAAGTGTATGTCCCTTCTGCTTTGTACCACTCCGTTGGTTGACTCACCTGTCGCAGACTTCAGGGAGAAATTTAGGGCGTACCATGTATGTAGATCTGTCCCAATGGCGAATTTTCTCATTCCCAGTGAACAGAAACGGCTATCGCCCGGGCCCCGGCCGTTCTATTGGCACGAAACTTCTGTTATCGTACGTCGGTCTGATTCCTCCTTTCCTCCGCTGACGTTCTGCGTTTTGGAATAGGACACTCGTTCGACAACTGCGCTACTTCTTGGGGTCCGCGAAGGCATCCTTCTTTCCCAACTATCAGAATCAAGCGTGATTTAGATTCGATCGCCTGGTTTGCGTCGGACACAGCGTTCAGGGTATACGCCGTCACCTCTTCGTAATCTTTACTCACTCTCTGCTACTCCCTCCGCCTGGTATTCCATGTACTTCTTCCTTAGCACCGTTTGTAGCGATGTCTGTCTCACAGTATACGTCATGCGGCTTGATTGACAAGCTCTGCTGTTAATACTACACCTCCTACTTATCCCCTACGACCAGTCTCTGTTTGCACCATCGAGCTGCCGACCCACCTCAAGATGAACCTGCGGATTAGGTATGGTTTCCCAACTTCGAACCAGGGTCGCCTAGGCAACGTAAACACGATCGGTGGTTTGTTGAGGTAAAACAACCCGACTGCTTGGCGGTCCGCTTCAAAAATCCACATACGCAACTTCGAGCAGGAATGGCTGAGCCAACCAGTGGGTGACCGGTGACTAAGACTGCCCCTGAGGCGGCCGGCGGCCAAGTTTCACGCCATCGGACCTTGAGAGTTTCCTCATGTACCCCCGCGGATATGGGTTCGTACACATCACAGATCATCACCCACGGTACCGAGTACCACCGTACATGTGGTGTACATGTGGATGCCTTGCGCATATCCAGGATGTGTACGAGTCAGTGCGGTGATGCGGTCATGTGATCTGGCCTTCCTCATCCGTGGGAATATTTCTTTCGGAGTCTGAAACCAAGGCTCTCTTTGGTCGGATTGGGAGCAAGACCCTTTTCACAAGACGATCATTTCGGCCCACACTGAACCCAGTCACTTCTCTTCCTCTTACTACCACCATGAACTCAAAGCTCAACAACAAGCAACGTGGCCGTCGTCGCTTTGCCAGAGGTCGCTCTGTGACCCCTGCAATAGCCGGTATGAAACGCCACACTTCTGGCGCTTCAGCAATCTCTCTTAAACAGCAAAAGAAGCAGGATATTATCAAGAAGAAGCGGAGGTTGGCGGTCACTAAACGTCGGGATAACATCCACAATCTAGCAGCACTTCACCAACGTCATGCCAAGATCGCACTGGATACAGAGAGGATCGCTCGCGGAGGTGGCCAGTATGTTGAGGACCTCCCCCTATCTTCTATTTCTCCTCCATCCGCTCTAAACGAGTCGCCTCCCTCGCACATCACCCACGATATCGGAGCCCAGATCGAACTTTCCAAACAACTCACGACATTTTATCCCCACTCCTCCGACCCGATTCCAGATCGCAATCCCTCCACTCTCCCCTCATCTCACCAAACCCAAATCGAGTTTACCCCCTCATCTACCCTTGCCGCTGCCCACATCCTCAACAACTCTTGCCATGGTCTCGTTACCCCGAGCTCACGATTCGGTCCTCCGACAACCAAGATCGGCCTTTTGTGCTCCGTTTCACACAAATCGAAAGGCGGAAAACTCCAGGGGTTCGACGATCACACGGATGCCATCCTCAGATCTAGCTCGTTAGTTACCAACCTGCTGGATTCACAGGCCGCTCATTCGTTCTACGAACGACACAAGGGATCCTGGAAGCGATCGGAAGGAAGTGGATTACACGATAACTCCATGTTATATGCGCCTGGCGTGGCCGTATTCAGGAAGGATGACATGGAGGATATTCAAGGAGAGGGGGGGGATGCAGAGGATGACGAGTTTGAACTCATAATATCGGCTCAACCGGATGCTAACCTTATGGATGACAGATCGCCACTGGAACGGCAGGGGAGGTTCATTCCTCCATACGCTATCAATGTTTTGTCGGCCGTCCCCGTCAGCGCTTCGGTTGTGCGCAAGAAACGCTTCACTCTACCCCAAGAGCGACCGATTGTCGACGCAGAGATCCGCAGCCTCATGCGGGAACGGCTGGCTCGTTGTCTCAGAGTTTTCGAACAAAGGGGCGATCGCGCCATTGTTCTCGGTGCTTTTGGTTGTGGGTGCTCCAGTCAAAATTCTGTTGACATGGTTGCATCGCTCTGGGCCGAGCTCGTCGCTTGTGAAGGTGCAAGGTTCAAGGATGTCTTTGAGCGAATCGTTTTCGCTGTTTCTGGCAAACAGTACACACCGTTCAAACGGGCGTTCGAGATGCGCATATTCGAAGAACAGGTCGACTTTGCATTGGGCTCGAGTGACATTGACGAAGAGTGACGTTCTCTCTCAGTTTCCCTCTTCGATGTCCACGTTCCACTCCAACCCTCCTGTCCACTCCATTTGATTTCCTTCCTTGTATATAAGTATTATCGGGCGTATATATTGTACTGCGCACATCCACATTCTTACCCAATTTGAAATGGTCTACCTGTCCCACCGATCTTGCGGCTCTCTTGGAGAGGTTTGTGAGGTTATATATCGTGAAAGTCCGTTACTATGACAGGATTAGGGAGCATATCCGGCAAGGTATAGATGAATAAGTGAAGTGTTGGATAGAGTTGAGTGAGTAGCTCTGTACCACCCTAGGTCACTCATTGCCTTCACGAATGGATGGGGAGCAATGGGGTGATCACGAAGGTGGTTGAGTATCAGTCCATGTGGAAACATCGAGAAAGCAAATGAAAGGAAAGAAGGCTGAGATCGTCTTGTTGTTTAATTATCCTCGCCAGGCCCCTCGCCCAGCGGAGTTCTGCTCAGAACCGCGCTGCCCTTGGCCCTGTCGATTAGGGTCGAAGAACTGGGGTTGCCGCGGTCCCTGGGGCTCATCGTAGCTTGAGACCTGTCTCAACATCGGTGGTGGGTACCCCGGCGTCGACGACCGAACGGGTTCGTCGGAGTACGTGAACGTCGAGGGGTCTCTGGACATCTGCCCCGGCCTGTGAGTGGGGGCTTCCCTGTACGGCATCTCCCTGGTTGTATCTGGGTACTGGGGGTATTGGTTATGCGACATATGAGGAGTGCCGGCGGGCGAAGGGGCGAGCGAGGGGTTCGAATGGTTCAGTCTCTGGTCGTACATGGATGCGTTGAGGTTGGGGTCCAATAGCGGAAGCTTATCCGGCTCCGCTGGCCCCAGCCTACTCATTTCGTATTCCGATGGTTGTCCCATGGTGAGGTATCTGTCCAATTGCGAGTGCCTGATACCAGCCATTGTCGGAGCAGGCGAAGCTCCCCTATCTGAAAGGAGATTTGTAGAAGAGACAGATTGGTTGTCCCAGTTGTCTTCACCGCGGTCCCGTTGGTACAAAGCCGGATCGTATTCGAGGTCTTGTTGGTCGATGGCGGCAATCTTGATGCCTTGGACGAGCTGGGCTTCAACCCTCTGACCACCATACTCTCCTAACCTCGCCTTATCACTCTCGATCTTTCCACTGTAAACCTGAGGTAACAGGTGGGCCATGTTGGCGTGGACCATTGGAGTGAAGAGGTCCGAGGTCAGCGCTGGGTGGCCAAAACGTTTCTCGAGCCTATTTCTGTTGCTGTCGGATCGTTGAGAGTGGACCTTGGCTTGTGCGAGCTCGTCTTGCGACGGAATGTGGTACTTGAACTCGTCCAAGAACTTGCGGTCGATGAATGCTTTGAAGACCAAAACGAAAACGATCGGTGGAAGGGTAGCAACCCAGTAGAACGTCCGGAACCCAAGTTGGAGGCCAATCGTGAGCAGCACCAGGACCTGCATCAGGATGATTCCAAACAGTAGACGGTTGATAACCACGTTCCACAGCCGACCGCCAGTCTCGACTCGAGAGACGAACACGAACATGAGCTGGTATTTGTACACCCACGAACTAACCCAAAACACAACTGCACCCGCGATGGCGACGAGGGGTGCAAGGGGGGCGAACACCATTGCGACGGTAGACATGAAGAGGATATTGGAATAGTATATCGCATATTCGAACTCGGGAGGCTGAGTCCACTCGCGGATCTCGCGAGGCGTCCTACCGAAGAGGTTCTTCTTGATAGTGATCCACACCAGGTTGATGATTTGGGCGAGATCGAAGATGGCCAGGAAGCCTCGGAAAGGAAAGTAGGTAAGCCAGTAGGGCGACTGGTCAATGTACGCGGTATTGATCGTGTCCGGAAGTGTGTGGAGAGAGTTGAAAATGTCCTTGGCAGACTTCTTTCCAATCTGTTCGACGATATTCTTGACACTAACTAGACGAATAAAATCAACGAGTGAGAGGTAGAAGTCATCAAAACACCCACTGAAGATGACACCGATAAGGGTGAAGATAATCAATTGGGCGATGACGAGGAATCCATAGTAACGCGCGACGACGGCCCGATCCAAACGCGAGTGAGTGGTGGCACCCTGGTACTTGGAGAGCCACCTGAAGATGTGGGGCAGAAGGTATCCGAACAGAGCAGAGATAGCGGGAGGTAAGACACCGGACACGTAAGCGAAGGACTTTGGGGACGTGGTGTTCCAGTGATCCAAGAAGGGAACGAAGGAGGTTAGCTAGAGAGGGGCCGACCTTTGTGAGAACGAGCTCGGTTTGGATGGTGAGAGGCACTCACGGACGACAGGTTGGCCAGAATGGAGAGGATAAACAATGGGAGAGTATTGAAGAATGCAACGAGGACGAGATATACCCAGCCCATCGTCCTCTTTCCGGCCAGCTCGCTAGCGCTCAAGTGCAAATTACTCCAGATCTTCGGAGGGAATGTCAAGGGAATGTATAGTGAAAGGGAAGGTGTGATTGACTCACGATGTCCTTGGGATTAGGTGCTAGGATGACCTCAGTCCCTTTGTATTTCTTATCCTTGAGGATGTTGGCGACGATATGGGCGTAAGGGACGGCGGCCATTGAAGCAAAACCGTAATTCTCGGGTTTGCGGTCGTCGATCTGACGGCGGTAATCCTCAACTGCTTTCTCAGTGACCTGAAGTCTCCTCCTGGATGAGGTAAACGGAACGTCAACGAACGACAAACTTGCAACTATGAGTAGACACGCACGTGTAGTAGTCGATGGCGTCGACCTTCTTACCGCCACAACCTCCACCGAGACGGACAGTAGGGCGTTTCTTGCCGACCTTTCCATCCTTGAGATAACCAACGAGAACGTGCTCGAGCTCTCTAACAGTATCGTTATGCTTCTCGATCATATCTGGTAAATCGCCGACGCGGCGGCCGAGGTGGACGGATGTGGTTGGATAGGGTATTTGCATGGACTGGAAGATGGCCCGAATGCCCTCGTCGGACTGGAACTTCTTCGGAACACCTTGAATCATGAGAGTGCGAGCGTAGAAAGAATCCTTATACTCGGGAGAACGAAACCAGGTGCCACGGACGCGGACCATGGCACTCCAGTGGAAGTAAATGAAAGCGAAGACGACGAAGGTGATGATGTAGGTCATCACTACATGGGCCCAGAGCCAAACTCCGCGAACATCCCGGATTGTGAGGAGGAGGAGGACATTTTGGGACGGTCTCTTGGCTATCTTTGTGTTGTAGTAAACGTTGATGGGGATTAAAATGCCACAGCAGAGGATGGAGATGGCAGTGAACATCCAACGGATCATTCTAAGGAAGCGAAGGTATGTGACGGCGTCTGGGCCGATCTTCCTGAGTAGTTCTGGCTCCTTGGTATGTATGAGCGGGGGAAGCCAGCCGAAGAGGGAGTCCGATATTTTTGGCGGCTGCTTGTCGCCGACATGGTACTTGACCTTGGGTTCGTAGACGATCTTCGGGAACGGAAGGCTGAGCTGTGTTGGTTGATAGTGGGGGGGGAGACTTACTTTATTGTTCGGCCGGAGGAAGTTGAAAGCGAGGACGGTGACCAACTAAAGTGGGAGCGTGAGGACCCTAGGGGTGGGGGAGGAAAAGGTGGGTGACATACGGAGATTCCGGCCATGGTAGCGACCTGGAATGCGACGGCCTTTGGGGAGAGGGACCTCTGGTCAGAGTTTTTGAGGATGATATCTGGGATGCCGGACATGGTTGTGGGAGAAAGGAGGGGATGAGGGTACGATAAGTGAGTGGACAGAAAAAGAGAAAAGGCTCCTGGCCGCCGTCGCTGGTGTGTCTAACGAGAGCGAGTGGACTTTGGGGGGATGCACAAAGGGGGAAACGGCACTGGGTCGGCTTGATCGGCCACGCGCAGCATCCGAGTCCTCCCTGTTCGGTTTCTGTTTTCTTTCTCTCTCTCCCTCTCATTCCGTGAGGGCTTTTGCGACGGAAGGAACGGAACAGAGATCCGATAGAATGCCAAGCAGCTCCATGTAACTATCGCCTACTCATCCCAGTCGCACTCGACGTAAGCCTAAGCCCTTCCAAAAACGCCGTTGCCATCTCAATAAGATCACCCGACACCTAGATGGGGACCACACCTGGCACCGGCTCACCGGTCCCAAATCAGCCCGAGGTGACCCAGCGACCCGAACGCGTGAGATTTGGTGGGTGGGCGTACGCTGAATCTGATTTCCGTTCAGGTTATGCAATCAAACCTGGATCGTTTCGTGTCCTCCCAACTCCCTCCGACCATCTCTTTCACCTCCCAAGAGGTTCGAGACAGGAAATCCGCCTTTGTGGCCTACATCATCCCTGTGACGGAAGCCTCTCAAGTGAGGAGTGCCGTCGCCTATATTCGCAGGACCCATGCCAGTCGCCCACCTGCCCACGAGATCGCCGCTTGGCGGCTTATGACCCTCAAATCGGGTATGACCGGTCTAGGCGGTGAGGACGATTTCGAGGTCGTCTCCTCATATGACGACGATGGCGAAAAATGGGCGGGCGGAAGGGTCCTCAGCATCATGAAGCAAACAGGCGTCATGGACGCTGTCGTTGTTGTCAGTCGCTGGTTGGTTCACCCTCCACCCCACTGTGGACGACGAATTTGACTCACAGTGTAGGTTTGGAGGTATCATGTTGGGTCCCGCCAGATTTTCCCACATAGAGACCTGCGCTGCGGAAGTCTGTAAACATTTCAAGCTGCAGGAAGATTTAAAGGATTGCAGGACGATGCTCTCTTCGCTAGACGACATCCTCGCCGAGCTCCGCAGAGAGTTCACGACCCTAACCGGGAAGCCCTCCACTCACAAGTCGATGGATTACGACTCTATCGGCGATCTCTCTAAACTGCGAAAGCTTGTCGTGGCCCGGGAAGCAGCAATCAAATCAATCAAGGCGTTGATTGGTAAAGCTAAAGAGCAGGGGACAGGTGACGGGGGAACCGGTCGTGTAGATCTTGTTGCATAGAATGACGATTGTGATCACACACCACCACTATCAGAGCCACACGCTTTAATCGGGATCCTGGCAGTCGGCATCGTCTGTGTTTGACAAAGTGGAATGCGATGTGGATCAGGGTGTCACCGATATAGGCCCAACGGAATCGTTCTCCGACCAACGCCTCTCGCTGACTCCCCTCATCCTCCCTTCCGCCACCCGCACCTTCCCCGCACCCGCGTCTATCGAGGTCGATATCCTCCCCGCGAAATGGCAGCACAGACAAGACAGTTCACCCACCCAGAGGGCTATTCGTTCCCCACCCATCGCCTACAAAGGGTCCTGCGAGACTCATCCAAGCAGCCACTCGTCCTCGTAGCCTGCGGTTCTTTCAGCCCAATCACCTACCTGCACCTCCGCATGTTCGAGATGGCTAGAGACTACGCTCGGCAACAGACAGAGTACGAGATCGTCGGAGGTTACCTCAGTCCCGTCAGTGACATGTACAAGAAGCCCGGCCTCTTGAGTGCTAAACACAGGTAATGACGTTCGCCTGTCCCCTATTCCGTCCCACCCGCATCTTGTTGATGTAAAATTTGTGCCACAGAATGACGATGTGCAACTTAGCCGCTGAACAGACATCCTCGTGGTTGATGGTCGACCCTTGGGAGGCTTTCCAATCATACCAACGCACCGCAGTCGTCCTCGACCACTTTGAGCACGAGATAAACGACAAACTGGGAGGCGTCGCCACCTTGGAAGGCGAAATGCGTCCCGTCAAGATTCTCCTCCTTGCAGGTTCCGACTTGATTGCCACCATGTCCGAACCGGGCGTGTGGTCAGAGACGGATGTAGGTTTCCCTCCCCTCATGTCAGTTCTCGTAATAACTGTCGCCACACTTTTCGTCCTTTAGTTGGATCACATTCTCGGCAAGTACGGATGCTTCATTGTTGAGCGTGCAGGATCCGACATGGACCAGGCGACAGATGGTCTGGCACGGTGGAGACACAACATCCACATGATCCCTCAGTTGATTCAGAATGACGTCTCGTCAACCAAAGTCCGACTGTTTTTGAAGAGAGGGCTGTCCGTGAGATATCTGCTGCCCTCTCCAGTAGTGACGTATATCGAGGAGAATGGGTTGTACACCGAGGAGAATCCTGTTCCCTCTCCCCGCCCGTCGTCATCGGGTGTGAAGGGGGAGTAGACTGTGTAGTCTAGATTTTATTACGAATTTATGCAATTTTCTGGGTGAGCGCCGATGAGTCGCGCGGCGGGGGTGTGTGTGACCGGGTGGACCGACCGCGGATTCCCTCAACTTGTCTCTTAACCTGCTCCATCAGACAGGCCACAGACAAAACCTCCCAAACATCTCGGGTCGCCTTCGACGCGTCCGACGACAAGTTTGCCCTTTCTCTTTACGACTTTTATCAGGCTAGGTGAGCGTTCCAACGGTCAGCGTCGACGCCCCATCTGATTTCGCCCCCATCGCCTCCGTCTCCCCCCTGCCAACCCTTCCTTCTCCGTCTTCTTTTTTTTTCTCCTCCATCGATCCTCGCCCCTGCGTCTGCGAACGGCGGCGGCGGCGCATATATCCAGCTCAAGCCCGCTCGAATATTCTACCCCTGCAGGCAGGTCCGTTGTCAAGACCCACCTACAAGAGCGAATAGATAATCCCGATTTTACATCGCATTGCCGACCCGAAGAGTTTCACCCAACAACTCGTCCGTACATTCCTCCCTCCACTCCTACGATGTCTAACCCCCGCTCTCCCCTCTCCTTCAACCCAGAATGAGCAAACCTTCAACGACATATCCGCCAAAGATTTCGACCCAGCCACCGCAAAAGTCAGCGTGGGCAAGAGGCCCTCCACAAATATCGACTTCGCCTGCTGTAACTTCGACTTCGGCGTCCCCCACAAGATCTCAGTCGCCTGTTTTGCCTCCCCAACAAAATGCAACAAACCCTCCCGTGCAAACTCATTCTAGACGGCCGAGTGCTCTCGGTCAGAAAGGTGTCGCCATAAAGGACGGTATCAACATTCCCTCTCGTGGTAACGTCGGCGCATCGAAACAAAGTACGTCTCGCTTTATTCAGGATCGACCCCGTGTGCTGGCGCCGAGGCGGGTCCGGACCTCCTTCGCTTTTGCGTAGATAGGACGGCATTGGATGCTGGTTCTGCGACGCTCCCCGCTACTTCTAATCTCTGAACCATTTTTTCCCTTTTCTTTCCAGATTCGGTGACTTTTGGGTCGATAGACGACAATTCCGCGACGATATCTTCGTCTCCTGCCAATGTGCCCCCCATCAAAGCCGAGGGTGTTAAATCATTTGGATCCGTACCAGCGTTGAATGGTGGCGGCAAGCCATTGCCTTCTTTTGGGAACCAACAGGCCGGTCCGTCGTCTTTGAAACAGTCGAGTTCGACCTCGAACCCTCCCCCTCCTACGATTATCTCTCCCACCGCCACAAAGCCTGTCACTCCTTCATTATCTAAGTCAGAATCATCCACCTCAAAACCTGATGTTCCCGCTCCTTCACCTACACCCACGCCAAAGCCAACTAAGGTCGACATCCGTAAGCTTTTCCAGAACCCTCCCTCCTCCCC
>Ga0307516_10005822_pt1 | contig 14600 bp, 13 predicted proteins | sample 19_EM_MG_FD_203310 | JGI IMG/M metagenome (GOLD analysis project Ga0307516, IMG submission 203310) | Populus trichocarpa ectomycorrhiza microbial communities from riparian zone in the Pacific Northwest, United States - 19_EM | ecosystem: Host-associated > Plants > Roots > Unclassified | place... | reverse complement strand
TTCTCACCAAACACGACATTGGTCCCGAGTGACTCCGACTTCTCCCTTGTTCCCTCTTGCTCTCACAACCCTCCTCTGTTCTTCCCTCTGCGTACTGCGCCCTGCGCCCCCAGTAGCACCCCAGCACGAACTCCAGACCAGCGTCAACTGTATTTCAGGTGACCACTGAGGTCCACCCTGACAATGTGGAGAAAATGAGGCATTTGGCTGGGCCACCCCAACCGCCTTGTTTCTCTCAACATCCACCACCCCATGAACTGAACGTTGCAGACAGTTAACTGGGTTTATTATTCATATCCTGATGGCAATGATCCCACCCCCAGTTGAGCACCATCCCGAGTGCCAGCGTCATCCAACCCAACGAGAGAAGTGTGAGTTGGCGTGGACGACCGTGTGGCTTCTGAACGTCGGTCGCCAGATCGTTCACGTTGATCCGCTCTTCCGTCTCGAATCCTACAGGGCAGCAGATGTCATCCGGGCATTGGTTGTCCCCAGCATGCCGGATCCCTGCTTCAAGCTTACTGTGGCGAAGACTCTGGAAGGGGACGCATTTGACTATATCTACAAAGTATGTACCGCCGCATTAGCACAACTTGACTTGTAGTAGGAAAATCTGTGTTCCTCCAATAAATACCCTCTCTGCATGCGCGATAGTAACCCTTGGTGCGCGCGATGAGGGTGAGATGCGCGACGTGGTTGACAGGTCTGCGAGACGCGATGAGACCGATGGGGGGTTGCGCGATCGAAATTCTTTTTTGTGCATTTGGAACAGTATAAAATTCTAGCTACATCTTTTTTTTTTGTGGTCCGGTTTATTGTGCTAAGGTTTTAATACCTATGTTACACATTACGCCTGATGAGAGCGGAGCGGGTTGGGGGGGTGGAGGAGTGTAATCAATAGCTACATCTCATAAAAGCGCGGGTGTAGCGAAGTATCTAACAAACGAACAAGGTGAACGTAGTGAGTGTGGGAAAGAAACCTACACTACAAGGTGCAACATAAGGTCGTAGAGCGCGGAGTGATTTGAACAAGGAAAAATATAACACTTTATTGTGACGTGCTTTCAATAATTTACGATGCGAACTAGGTACGTTTAACAAGCGCAGGGGATCGCACCAAAATAGGGTGTCATCATCCTGCTAAGCGTCTACATGGAGCTACCCTACGTTATCCCAAGGAACGTTCGGAGCTGGGAACCCACCCGTCCCTCTTCAGACTGTAAAGATACCTGTCGATCTTGACGCTGCGAGGAAAGGCGTTCCCGTTTTGCGCGTTCCTTTCTTTCGTGTTTCTCTTTTCGTATCTCGACCAGCCGATCCTTTGCCCTCGCCATCTCGTCCAACTCGGACCGCAGCCCTGGGACGGACTGATCCAGTGGCTCAAGGCGCCCAATTCTGGCTTGCAGTCGGTCGAGTTCCGAATCAAACAAGCTGACGTATGAATCCAAGTCAAAGTACCTCGGGCCGGAACCGATGACTCGAGTCTCCTCCTCAAGCTGCGCACGAACACTCTTCGGCAAGGAGTGATACATCATCCACAACATCCCCAACCAGCCCAGCGCGCCAGTGCCACCAGTAGATTGCTTGACGAACGGGAGGATGTCCGGGTTTTGGATGCATCTTCTCATTGATGGCGAATCCAAATACAGGATGACCGGGAACTTGTATACCAAGTCCCATCGCTCAGGAGGAAGGTGGACGCGCAAGCACGGCAAATTGGCGATGGCCAATAGGCCGTTGACGCTCGCTATATCGGTCTGGGGGATCGATTTTCCGCGGAGGAACTCGCCGACGGCGGTCGACCACGCCAGCACAAATTCTTCTGCTCTTCTTGAGTCACCAAAAGCCGCCTCCGACGCGAAGAGAAGGTCGTCCAACTCTGGTAAGATGAGGAGAGACATCCTCTGGAGGGGCATGTTATCCCTATTCGAAAGGAGTTGAATCATCGCGTCGACGAAAAACGGAATGTCGAAGTTGTATGCCGCAAGGCCACGACGTTTCTCCACGCTGGCATTGATTACGATAGAACGGAAGACGTGGTAGACGGGTTCATCGCCGATGGTTGCCCTCCGTCTTGGAGAGATGTGGAAGCAGAGGAAGTCCAGGAGATCGTTGAGATCCCCGGTGGGTGGTATCCCATCGGTTGACGAGTAAGCACCTTCCATTGCGAGCCTTGCTGAGGGCCACAGCCTGTCATCACTCTTGACGAAACCCATGATGATCCGGAAGAGCGCGTAGCTTTTGATGCGGACCTGTTCGCGCTGGAGCAGGACCACAAGTTTCAATACTTCAACCGGGCCGGTTATGTCGCCGGAGGGAGTATTTTGTCTGAAGATCGACTCCAGCATGGCGAATATGTTGTCGATAAGTGAAACAATCTGGTGACTATATCACCCATCAGCGATGTCACGAAGGGGGTCACAAGAAGTCCTAACCTTCGATCCTTGTCCACAAGTTCCTTGGGTTCCGGCATTTGGTGGGGGTAACCAACCACCATATTGATGATGAAAAGGCAGTCGGCGACCACACGATCGGGAGGTGTCCCACACTTCAGAGAGTATTCCAAGAATCCCCTGACATCACCTGGCAACTTTTCGTTCGAACGCAGACCAAGCCATGCGCGATATTGGAGGATGTGACCCAACCAGCAGTGATGGTGTTTGCGTTCGTTAAGCTCGAAATCCGACCACGGGACCTCAGGCTCGACACCAAACGTCCAATCGACGATATAAAGTGTAGACCTGAGATCGGGTCCGCCGTCAAAGTCCCTGTGCCCGAGTGGTTGTTTTTGATGGCTAATGAACCGAACCTGGTTTTCGAGGACCTCGTCAAGACCGTAAATACAACGCCGCTGGATGTAAAGATGCAACAAGGCTTTGGAAACGCCCAACGCCCGGTCTCCTGCTCCGGGTCGAAGAAGGGTCTTTCCGTCAGCCGAACACCAGAGCGATTCGCGCAATGCCTGGTAGACTTGTAGTAAGGGGATAGACTTCAGGCGGCTATCCCAGGTAATCTCTGGAATGTACGCCATGATTGCCATGATCGACTCTGAGGTTTTGGTCATCTTGAACATTGTAGTGATGCAGTTCGAGTCAGCACGGACCTCGCTGTCCCGCTCGTTAATGTTGGATGCGAATGGAGGGGAAGAGACTTGATTCTTGTTGGCAGCGGACCACCCAAGGAATTCTCGGGAAGCCTTGTAAACTTCAGTAATACCGCCCCGGCAGCACCCAAAGGTGAGACGCAGTGCGATCGATATCGGTGTTTGAAAGGGGCACGCCTTCGAAAATGTTGCGGCAGAGACGATGAAAAGATAGAAGACGAGGCCGAAGGCGGTAAACGCGATGATTACGGAAGAGACCTTGCGACTGAGGTCCCAAAAATATCGGGCCAGGGCGTATCCGAGGAGGAGGAGGGAGCCTTGCATAATGAGTGGCAGACACTCCATGACAAACTTGAACTTCCAGGCGATCATTCCCCTCATCCTGAGTTCCCGGTGGCGGTTGCGGTCGATGAATGACCCTTCAACGTGAAGGTTCAGCCATTGCTTTCCGAGCATCGCCAGGAAAGCCGCCAGCAAGGCACTCGCTAGGGAGGCGAACATGGTTGCCTGGGCTTGAATGGCGGAGGAATCGGGACCAGACCACGTGGGGACGGTGATCTGGTTCGGAATCCCGGAAGTGGCGTTGATCAGGATTGCGAGGGCGGCGAAACTCAACTGCTCGTAGTCTGGCCGTATCTGTGATTGGATCTCGACAATGAAGGCGGACGCTACGGCGGAGAAGAGACCGGCCTGGGTAGCGTTTAGGAAGAGGAAGGATACGGCTGGTGATTGACTCACGAATATCAGGGTGGTGTTGAGGTCGTCATGGTACTTCTTGTGGAAGTCTCTGTCATATTCATCCGCCTCTTTTCGGAACTGTTCGTGGAAGCGTGTACGAGGGTCTGGTTCTTGTCTCGCGAGAGCCGCTTTGAGGGCGGCGGTTAAGGCGCTGTGCGGTTTTGTAGAGTGAGGGAGGGGGTTTGGGATCCAGGCTGTGGCGGACTTACTTCAGTTCATCGGGATCGTATGTCTTCGCTTTAGAGCCTTCGGGGTCGGGACCGACACCCATAGTGGATTGCCCGGTGCCAGCTGTTACGGTCGGTGGGGTGCTGGGGAATGGATTCGCGATGCTTCAAGGACATGGATGGCGCCCGTATTGTGGTGATGTGGGTGCACTGTGTTGTTGTGTTGTTTGTATCCGAACCCAGGCGATCGATTGCGATGTGTCCAAGATAGGAAGGTTTCCCACGAGACGTAAGCCAAACTGCTTCCGGCCCCCAGTTGTTCTCACCCCATTCACCTTGCTTTTGTGACCCAATCGCTCAGCGCTCGGATGGTGCCCGGTGCCCGGTCCCCCACCAGCTGCTCCCCTGTGGGTCACACAACAATTGATTGGGGATCGTCCTATCGTCCTATCCTAATGGAATGTATTCTTATCGCCGTTGCCGTTCAGGTTGTGTTTCACGCGAGCGCCCCAGGATTGGGTCCGCAACTGGCTGCTCGTGCCCGTTAACGAGGGCACCAACAAGAATACAGAATAGTATATAGAGAGGATTACGCAGGGAGACGTTCTACAAGAGATTTGGCAAAAAACATAAAGAATTGGCGGAACGAAATGGAATCAAGGATGAGCGTCTCCACTGGATGCTCACGGCGTGGCCGTGGACGCCACTCCATGTTGATGTTCCATACAGTGTCACGTATCCCCTTCCACAGTGCAAAGGCCTCCTCTGCGTTGGGTCGGAGGGTCGGGTCGGGTCTAGTCATCTCTTCGATCAACGGTTGGAAGAACTCGAGATTAGAGAACGCCTATTCAACATTTAGTCGAAATCCCAATTGGTTGCGTCGGAGAACACCTACATGACAAAACTCTCGTTTTAACATGTTTCCAATAATAAATATGTCGAGTTTAAACGGATCATATGGCTGGGTCTCTGAAAGCTCAGGAGGGTCTTGATCCCTGCCGAACGTTCCTATGACCAACCTCGGGGGGGTGGCATCTGGGAGGTAAGACGATATCCCAAAATCCACAAAGTAGTATTTGACCCCGGCAACGGTCCGAGATGTGTACTCCGCGGTGCGGAGACGGTCGGGAGTATTACCAATCCTTATGGGATGGAATCCTTCGGGATACATGGCGTCACCATCCATCATGATGTTCGCGCGGACACAGTCTCTGTGCGTGCAAGTAGATGTGAGTTCGTCAACACAGTCCGCATGGGACAATTCATACCGGTGAGCTATTCCCTTCTCGTGCATGAAGACCAACCCCTACAAGTTTTACTCTTGAGTTTGAGGGTTTGGAGGTTAATGGGTGAGATGCCTCTACCTCGAGGATTTGATCCGCAAATTCCATGACCTCCTTGACCTGCTGAAACGGAGGGTCGTCCATTGGTCGTAGGAACGGCATAACCAAATACAAAAGCTCTGGATCTTGGGGGTCTTTGAAGAGATTGAGAACAGGAACACAGTGGTTTCGCGGGTCACCGGCCCACCCTCCCTCTCTAAGAATCTCGGCAATGCGATGTTCTTCACCGCCAGCGCGAATTTCTTTAATATACACCATCTTTCCGCTATCCTTTTCTGTAGCGTCTACCACGTGGGATCTGGGCTACGTTGTTATCAGCAAAACGACTGTGTGGCCCAGAGAGTTGCTTACCGGTAAACGTTCCCCATCTTCACATCCCAACGGATGTTCCCCCGACTCAACCCAAGAAGGGGTCCAACCAGGCCGAAGCCGCGGCCGGAGGGTGTACCCCTCGTTCTCGAGCATTTCGGTTCGACTCTTCCATTTTCTTTCGGCGTTGGAGAGTCTGGAGAGAACGACGGAGATTTCTTCGACGGTAGGGACATAACCGCGTTGGAGGGTGGCTTCGATTATTTCATCGGCTGACATGACGGTTGCGAGGAGAGGGTGAGGGAAAGGGCAGGGAGCGATGTCAGGCGTCGTTACCGCCTTGGGACTGCCTCGTGGTGGGTGCGTGTGTTTGTCGCTATTTGGCGGCCGTTGGATATTGGATGTTGAACGTTGACCAAATGGGCGAAACCAGCCGCCCGACGTCCAGGTGTCACCTCCTGCAATTTCAATGGCCTGTCGGTGGTCACGAGGGAGAATGCCTCAGATTTCCTGCATCCCTTTGTCTTGTCCACGTAACAAGCCCTTCAAGGTGCTCAGTTTGGAGTGGCCGATTGGCTAGTCGGACGCCCATAAGTATCAGACCTCAGGCTAAAATAATACAGTCCACTCCGTCCGGCATATGCCGCAACTTGACAAAATGTCTTCCCTAAGTTTAAAAAGCCCAAGCGGGACCATCTAAACGCGCAACTTCCCCTCCTTCCCTCCTCTCCTCCTCCCCCGTTCGTGATGAGCCTCCTATCCATAGGGGTGGCGACGGCGGCGGCAGCGTACCACAGCTTTGTTAGCCCCGCTGTGCGGGCGGACGCAGCGCACAAGCAACTCGAGGAGGCCAAGAACATCCACAAGGATACCAGCGAGCTGGTCCCGGAACTGTCAGAAGCCCACCAGCAAGACTTTAAAGATCTCCAAGACCAGAAGGAAGCATTGTTCGAGTAAGTCAGCGTTCTTGCATGCGCCTGTTAAGATATGACCGGCTCATAACACGTAGCGCCTACGTGAACGCCGCCGATCTCCGGACGGAACTCAACACCAGAGGGATAATTGAACGACATATAATTCCAACCTTCAGTTGCTATAAGAAAGGGAGGCATTTGTCCTTGAAACAAGTTGAGAAGCATGCGCAGGAGTATACAGAAACTGTGCTGGTGCGTACGGCCTTCGACCGTTTCTAGCAGCGACCTGAGGAGTGAGTTAGGACACATCATACAAAGCGAGGGGTTATCGCGCCCAGGAGAAGAGAGAAGCGGTTATGCGGGGGGAGCGACCACCGCCTCAATTCCCTCCACCCATACCGAGTTTCGACGTCGACCTGGAAGCTGGCACCATAAGGCTCTAACGTCGAATTTGACCTCTTTATCATTCCAAAGCGGACATTGTCCCGAGCAGCGGTGACCAAAGCTCAGCCTGTGACATATTACGCCATACATTCCCTACCTTAACGATCCTTTTTGTGACGAGTTGATGCTGAGATGATTTCGGTTATGGCAAAAACCTGCAATCACCTCGAAAAGCAGGACACGATATGAGGGTGAGCAAGTGCACCAGTATGAGACCTATGGGGGCTGGCTGCTCGGTTCCCAGAGGGCGCCTAATCATCATTCCAATCCGGTTCCGATCGAGACTCGGATGGAGCAAACATATCCAAACACCGGCCCACAGGCGCTCAAGCCTCAGGTCGAGAAATCGTCGACCTTTTTTTTTACATAGTGTAGTAGTTGAATATGAATGACAAGGCCTGGTCAGCTGGAGCGCACGATCACTCCATGAGACACCCGGAGGAAATGCCTTTACGCACTGCACTGGCCACCTGGGTGGCACTGCCAACCTCACCACCTGCGTCCACGACGGAGGGGCACAATACCCACTAGATCATGAAAAACCAAATCATTACTTGTGCACGCCGCCCTGAGACAAATTACACCATAAGGCAGCGTGCCCACTTCACGAAATCAACAACAAATGAGTCCAGGCAATAAACTCTTGACTGAGGACAGACAATGTCCAGACCAAAAGGAACTTGAAAGAAAGTGACAAACCCAGGATTGTCTTCCGAACGTGGAAAATATTTGAGAGATGGCAAGCGACGGGGAACTTGTGCGGGGAAACGGGGGTCCAAGTTGGTATATCACCAAAGAGACCACCCGGGTGAAACAGGTGATTCTGCCAGGAGGGTACCCGATCCGAGCCCCGCGCGACGTCGCACAGGCCAGTGCGGAAGACGTTCCCCAAGGTGTCGTACTTACGTATATAGCGGCGTTACGTGTCTAGCGAATGACCGGGCCTCGAGCTACGCCAAAACAAAAAACGAAAAACAAAGGCAGTGCGCTGAGAATGACGAGCTTGCGTCGATAGAACATTCCAGCCCACTCCCGGATGGGCCATTGGCTCGTACGATAAAAAAGGAACAATAAATGCCCGCGAACCCCGTCGCATGAATCAGGCCTTTGTTCCAAATCGGGATAGTGGCACATTCCACTACTGGTCGGAGTTTGCTGACACTTCGCTCCATTTGGATTCAACTCCGCGCCGCCAATGGACACCCGAACTGTCAGCGCAACGCCCCCCCCCCCACCTGAGAGCCATTGTCCCATTTATGATGGGGCTCCTGTGACGGTCCCGCGATCTAGCGATGTGGCGTTTGCCGGGACGAATTTCAGCGTGGAACCGGGATGGTTGTCTATGTGTGGGTATGTAACATTGTATTTATATCTGGTGCCTCAAACGCTTGCATCCGATGCGCGTATCGACATGGAGGGGGGTGATGCGTATTGAGCGCAACGTCTGATGTGGACCCAGTGTCCACGCGGCCCGGGAGCGCAGCATGTAAGAGCAGATTTACTGAGACTCAGCGCTCAGCTCGGATCTGAACGTTCAATTCCAACCCTAGCTCATAAACTTCAGAAATATCACCCCGGTAGCACGGTGAGCCAACACAATCAACCTTGATGTTTGTAGGTGTAGCTTCAGAAAGGGTCGCTCTCCGCCAGACCTTCATATATGAGCCAGTGAAAGGACATCGGAAGTACTTGTCAAGGCACCCACCGGGTCGCGATGAGCACGAGTACACCAGATCGCCTCTCGGGTTTGTTCTCGCGTCCAACTCCCCGATTCGTCGGCAATGTGTCTCCCTCTGCTATATTCTTACCCTAGGAGAGCCGACGGGCGAAAAGGCCTCGCAGCGGCAATGTCCTGGTTCTCAGGTGCTTTCTGGGTGACGGGGCCTGGGCGTCCCAGTATGTTAAGCGAAACCTTCGACGTGTAACTTAGTCGCGCGTTTTGCCTGTGGCTTGATGTGGTTTCCGAGTTGAAGGTTTCCCAACGGAGGTCTGGCCAATTGCGGGTCCCTCGGTCAAAACAACTCCAATACACTGCATACGCTAACACATACACTCTGGCGCCATGCCGGCCGTCCAACGATGGTCCTCGTGCCGTCGCGACTTAAACAAGACGACGAACGTCCTCCACCCCCTCACCACCACATTTCATAACGACGCTACCGGTATGTCTGGTGTTCTTCGAAAACGACCCCATCAAGCGGTGGGACGCCAACCGAGCCGAGTTCTTGTAAGGTACTTCAAGTCGGCCGTCACTCCCACCTTTTCGAACCCGCTGATGATCCGTAGTCAAGAGACAACGGTTCATCTATGCGGCCAAGACATTACTGGACATTACGAAGGAATCTTCCGATGCGTTTCCACCCCTCAAGTCATGTTTGGGAGGCATCAGCGCGCTGATCAAGCACTACGATGTGCGTCGGTATCAAACAACCCCCGGTTCCACTAACGAAGGCCAACTAGCAATACAACGGCGTGAAAGATAAACTTGATGATCTCATCCCATGGTTGAAGAAGTTGCAGCAGAGCTTAGCGAAAGTTAATCCCGGTGACGATCGCGAGGAGGTCGAGAGACGATCACAACTTAAGAAGTTTGTACACTGTCTGGCACCTCTTACCCACCAGAGCTAACCCTCGGCAGATCGTTGGAAGACATTGGAAAGCGATCGCTAGCATTGTCGGAAAAGGGAAAGGTGACCCGGGTCCTCGACAAGTCGCAAGATTCGCAAGAGGTCGTCAAACTCGTGGAGAGGCTTAGGCAAGCAATCCTTGAGTATCAGGTCAGTGCCGGACGCCGCCAGAGTCGGATACCATTGACACGTGGGCAGGTGTCACAACAACAGTCGATCTACAACCAGGTCGTCCAGTTGACCGTGAGTCCTGGTTCCCTGTCTCCAATTTCGAGACTCAGCGGCCTGTCGGTCGGTTCAAGTCATCCTTCGATGTGCTTTTGAAACTGCATCGGGTAAGGGAGCGAGTGTGCACCCCATCCAAGGCACCAAATAACACACGTACAGGAAACGCCGGTTAAGAATACGATAGAGTCCATTCGCGTACGTTTGGAGCGGTTTGGGCGGAAGAGGATGCGAGGAATCCTGATGAGTTTCGGCGCCGGAAACGTTTATTCGAGTGCGTGTTCTCCGTCCGCCGCAAAAAGCTGTCCACACTTACATGGTATCAGAACTCTCGAGGGGATCAAGGATAAGCTACAGCTGTTATCTGAACACTCCGGCGCCGCCGAGCACACGGAGAACGAAGAAGGCGTTGCAACCGCGCGCGATCTTGCAGATAACCTCAGAGATGCTATCATCGAATACCAGGTCGGTTTCGATGTCAAAAACGCATGCGGGACAGTTCGCTCACGATGCAGTCTATAGTTCGCGCAGCAGAAGGCAATCTACGAACAGAACTGTGGGCTGATTATGAGTCGCATGGCCCATGTTTCGAGGAGGTGCCAGGTTTTAACCGCAGTTTGCCTAGGATACTGGTCAGACATAGTTTCGCCCTCCATCAGCACGGACTTACCTTTCAACAGCTGAATTGTCGGTACTGAATGGCTGCCGTCGTGCTGGAGGGGTCGAGTTCCGACACGGCGATCGCCGGGGTTGCCTCAAAGGGACCCGGGATGCTGTCTTGGATGGTATTGAATCGTGGTCCAAAGACTTCAACACGTCCCCAGTCTACTGGTTGAACGGGCTCGCCGGGACCGGCAAGTCCACGATTGCCCAGACCATCGCTGAGCGCATCTTCGCCGACGGGCGGCTGGGAGCTTCCTTCTTCTGTTCACGCGACTTCAAAGACCGCAGGGACCTCCGCTATATCTTCCCCACTCTCGCCTTCCAACTCGCCCACAAATACCCCAAATTTCGATCGATCCTCGTCCCTCTCCTCCAATCAAATACGGATATCGTACACGAGTCACTCTACAACCAGATGGAGGCGCTGATCGTCAGACCCCTCAACTCGCCCGGCATTCCAACGGTCATTATCATCGACGCACTAGACGAATGTGTGGATAGAGACCCGCAGTCTGCCATCCTCTCCGTCTTGGGTCGATTGGTCGAAGCGATTCCGGACGTCAAATTCCTCATCACCGGTCGGCCAGAACCTCGCATTAAATCAGGTTTCCGCCTTAAACTCCCCAGGCCGTTGACCGATGTCTTTGTCCTACACGAGGTAGACCCTTCTGTCATCAACACCGACATTCGACTTTTCCTAGAGCATGGATTATCGGAGCTCGCAAAAAGACGAGGCACCGAGCAAGGTGGATGGCCAACAGATCAGCAATCGACCTGTTATGTGAGAGAGCAGGAGGTCTCTTTGTGTACGCAGTGGCGACGCCCGGGTTCTTGGACCATGCCTTCACCCCGCCCAGCAAGCAGCTCGACATCATCACGAAATCCCCGGGGAGCACGGCCCACGAAGGGAGCGTGGAAGTCCGGGCGAGTGCGACTCTTGATTCACTCTACGTCTCTTGTGTTCAGGGCGCCTTCGATAGGATGAACGCCGATGACGACGCAAAAGTGCGTTTTGTTATTGGTACAGTCGTTCTGGCCATGAACCCTCTCCCGCCTTCAGCGATCGCTACCCTTGTCGAATTGGAGAAGCAAGAGGTCATGGACCTGCTTCGCCTAATCCAGTCTCTCCTAAAACTCAGCGAGGACCCCGACTCTCCAGCACTCCCGTTCCACAAGTCGTTTCCCGACTTTATCACCGATTCACTCCGCTGCCCCAACAAAAGGTTTCACATCTCCCCCAGGGCTGGCCACCTCAGACTTGCTCTAAACTGCCTCAAACTGATGAACGGCAGTTTAGAACAGAACCCTCTATCGCTGCCCGACTACGCCTTGAATTCTGAGATTGAAGACCTTCAAACGAGGAAAGAGGACCGCATTGGCGTTGCGCTGGAGTACGCATGTAAATCCTGGCACAGCCACCTCACCGAGGCCAGGGGGGACGTCACGGCTGTCATTTCCACTCTGCGCAGCTTCTTGCGAGAGGGATTTCTAGCATGGTTGGAAGTGCTTAGTGTCATTGGTGCCGCAAGAGACGCAATTATCGCATTGGAGAATCTGGTGGTCTGGCTACAGGAGGTTCGTTTCGGCCTACTCTCCTGTATTTCACGCTACTCACACACCCCGAGCCAGGTGGCTAGAGATCACCAACTCCTCGACACTGCGAGAGACTATCTTCACTTTGCGACCACCTTCTTTGAGGTCATCGATATCTCCGCCACCCATATTTACCACTCTGCGCTGGAATTATCCCCTCTGTCGTCGATTATCCGAGGATTTTACTATTATCAACGGCCTCACCCCTCGCCGAGAGTGGTACTTGGGATCCCGGATTCGTGGGACCCCAGCACAGCCGTTTCCACTACACATTCCTGTTACCTATCGTCCGTCTGGTCACCATGTGGTCAGTTTGTTGCTACGGCCGCCGTGGCAGCCGTGCAGATTCGGGACGCGCACGCCCTCGAAGTCCTCTCCACCTCCCAGCCAACTAAAGTTGGCACCAGATTCAGGCAAGGGCTCACCTATTCGCCAGATGGATGTTCCCTTGCAGGTTGTTCCGATACTGCTATCGTGATCTGGGATACTCAGACGGGTGGAATGGTTAAAGCAATTGAATGCGAGGTTCCAGTTGACGGGTTGGAGCTTGTGTGGTCATCGGATGGAACAACAATCGGTATTGTTTCGCCGCAGGGGTGGGAAACCAGTACTATGCGCACGTACGATGTTGCCTCAGGCACAAATCTATCCCCTGGTACACTCCAGTCAAGGGGGGGACCATACCTCTGGGCCCACGGCACATCTTTTCGAATTGCGACGACGACGGAATTGGGTGATGGTTACAGGATCAACATCTTTCAGGTTGGGTCCACTCTCACCAAGATCGAATCATTCCCTCTCCGTCTTCGCTCCAACCCCGGACTAAGCTCCTGCCCGGGACCCTTCTCTCCAACCACTTATCGGATTTCCCTTTCCGTTACCGATCCCCTTCCCGCTCCAGTCGACAACCAAGACGCCGAGCTTTTCATATTGGACGTTCGCAGCTCGGAGATCTTGTTGCAAGAGAGGGTAACCGGCTGTTACTGGAACCTCAGCTTCTCTCCTGACGGAAGCTTCTTTATGGCTTTTGCCAAGGATCGCCTTCTCATCTGGAAACACACTTCCGGTTGCTATGCGCGGTGGAGGGACTTTCGACAGACTTCAGCTTTCCTTCAATTCTCGCCGACTTCGTCATCGATCCTGGGCCACGCCGGTCCTCTCCTCCATGTAGTACATTTGGATCGTTCCCTTCCAACTCTTGCAAATGAGCCTGTCACTCGCACCCACAATGTACCGCGGGATACCTATTCTCCCCATGGTACTTACATTGCGACTACGCATCGCGGGGAAAAGACTATCACAATCACCGACCTCCGCCCCAAAAACCCTTCCTCTTCCCACTTTGTCGACGTGGATTTCGAGATATCAGAAATTGTCCTCACCGGTAACGTTCTCTTGGCGAAGGGTTCAGAAGCAGTTGTCGCATGGCTGCTCACAGAGGAGGGAGTAGTAAGCGGGATTCTTGGCAACAGAAGGGCGGGCCCTAGCGAGAGCCTGTGGGCTATGTCATCACGGGACACAACCACAGAACCACGGGATAAAGGCTCCAGCTTTTGGACGAGACTGTTACCACGAGACCGTGGCAAACGGAATGGCGATGACCGTCTGGAGTTCTCGACTGAGGACGGAATTGCAGCTGTCAGAAACCCTAACGGATTCGACATTCGTATTTACAACGTAGAAACTGGGGAGATCCTCGAACATGGCAAAGCGCCTCTAAATCCTGGACGCACCTGGTACCGCTTCCATAACCCGCACCGAGACGATTGCGACCTCTACCACCGTGATTTGAAGAACTACAAACCACTCAAATGTGATTGGCCAATTTCGCACGCTACTTTGCGAGAGGGGTGGGTGAAGGATCCAGAAGGGAAGCACAGGTTATGGTTGCATGCCCGCTGGAGGTCAATCGGGAACGATGTGGACTGGCTCGACAGGGTTACGACCATGCGGCTCAAAAACTCATCCGAACTCGTCGTCGTCAGGTTCTAATCGGAATCCATACACTAAGTCCGTTGGCCATCGACTTCGGCGGGGTATTGGTACATAAGCGTCAGCTCATGCGGTTATGGCACCAACCCCTCGTCGCAGCCTTTCTCCGATAGCATTGGACGCCCTAGGCACACTGTACAACAGTTACTAATACACATATGTTTAACCATCAGTACATACAGGAATATTGTAGTGGCATCGTGTCGTATGTCCGACTCCTTGAGGTGTGACCTGTACGTACGGTAGCAAGGGCTCGAACTCCTCAATTGAAACGCGCTTCCCATCTGTACTAATCAAGACATCACGTCGCAGGGGCAGCATGGGAATGCGGGTAGGAAACGTTGAAACGCTCATCGACCTCCGCCCCTGCCCATGTCCTCAGTCAGTCTGGATTTATTCCACCCGGTAACCCTGGCGGGGTCATTGGTTATTCGGGGGGGGGGGGGGGGGGGGAAGGACCCAAAAATGTCAGGGGGGGCGTT
>Ga0307516_10005821_pt1 | contig 14605 bp, 26 predicted proteins | sample 19_EM_MG_FD_203310 | JGI IMG/M metagenome (GOLD analysis project Ga0307516, IMG submission 203310) | Populus trichocarpa ectomycorrhiza microbial communities from riparian zone in the Pacific Northwest, United States - 19_EM | ecosystem: Host-associated > Plants > Roots > Unclassified | place... | reverse complement strand
CGTTCAGACCGCGATGCAGCCTAAATCCGCCACCGTGACGTCCTTGGAACCCAGAGTCAGCCGACAACCTTCGAGGTAATTTATTCACGGGGAAGGTATTTGCCCGAAAGTCACAACAAGTGAGGAGGGCACCTACAATGTTCAAGGGCGGGGGACGTATTCGGCTTGGTGCGAGCCGCGTACCGATGAGCACTCAATCTTTTGTTAGGCGAGGTATGGGGTTCCGGATCCTCGTGTGGGTTGGGGTTGGCAACACGTCAGGAACGGGTTGGATCTATGCCGTTCGCAGTGCACATTATAGCCCGTCTCCTACCCCGCGCTGAGGTGTTGAACCAGATCTACAACCGGCCCGGGGATCTGTAGCGGAATAAAAATGCAGATTCAAAGAAAAAAAGAAAAAAACTCACCTGCCATTCAGAGGGCCCGCCAGTGCGACGCTCTACCCCTGGTGAATATCGGGTGATACCCAACCTCTCAAGATCTCAAGCTTCAAGTGCATCATTGATCATGATTGATATTGATCGGTTGGTTTGATATCTTCTGGTATCCACTCCCAGGAATCGGTGACACCCCACGGATGCCCCGCGTGAACCGAGTGTCGCTCTTTAATTGGAGTTGGCTATAATCATATCTGGGGGTTTGCCGAAAATTGATTACCCTCCCCCTTCTCCCTTTGCGACATTGACTGTCAGCTGTAGCTCGTCCCGTTTGCTGGTCTACCACTCCAAACGGCGACTGGCACCGTTGGTTTCCTACCTGTCGCCTGCGACACCACTGTTCAGTTTCTCCGCCTCTGCTTTTTACAATTTATCTTCCGCAGAACCCAGCGATTTTTTCCTTCTTCTTCTCGGAAACCCCTCCTCTCCACCTTTGATTCTACCCTTCGTCAAGACCCCCCTTTCTTCGCGTTTGAACCATGTCTGACTTTCAGGAGCAGCCATGGTCTAACAATCCCAATGCTCCGGACATCCCATACCGTGCGTACATTCTGGAGAAGGGCTATTTCGCCGGAGTTCTCATCGGCTCGATTCTTTATGGTACACACAAGAGATCTCCCCCCCGACATGTTCGCCTGTCCGTGCTGACTCCGTTTGTTCGGTTTATTCTAGGGGTGCTCATCGTGCTGTTTTTCAATTGCATGGTCGCGCTGTTCAAACCCGCCAATCGCAGAGGCCAGGGTATCAAGTGGGGACTGGCCTCCTACACCGTGGTCATGTTCTCGCTGGTGACCGTGTTAACCGGGATCAAGGGCCACATTCTCTCCATTTCCTACATCGATAACCGCAACTTCGATGGCGGACCAGATCATTACGAGTCAGCCATGGCCTACAAGGCGATGTTTGTCATTCCCAGGGCCGCACAACGTTTGAACAACTGGCTAGCCGATGGTCTTTTGGTTGGTTCTTTGCCTGTCTCCGCGGTCACTCTCCCGGTGCCTAACGCCGACTCCTCCTTTAGCTCTACCGCTGTTACCTATTCTACTCCATGAACCTCTGGGTCATGGCCTTCCCCTTCCTCGTGTTCCTCGGCTCTGTGGGTACGTATTCGAGTGCTCTATGGATGTTGGTAATGCTCAAGGCTAGTGTCGGCGATGTAGCAATGGGTATCGTGGCGATGTCCCCGACTAGGGAATGGGCGGAGATCGGCTACTTGACCATTCTTCCATACGTCTCGATCTCACTTTCACTCAACATCATCCTCACCCTGATGATCGTCGTCCGACTCATCCTGCATGCCAGGCACGTTCGCACCACTACCGGATCTCCGCCTGAATTCAGCGGATTGTACAAGACCGTCGCCACCATGCTCATCGAATCCTCTGCTCTTTTCGCTGTGACCTCGTTGCTGGTCATCGGAACGGTTGCTGCCGATAGCGCAATCGCGAATCTGTTCCCGCCTATCCTCGCTGAGATCCAGGTTCGTGTTTTCCCACGACTTCGATCTTTGGACAAGTTGTCTCACGAGACGACGGATGGACAGGTCATCGCTTCACTCCTCATCGTTCAACGGGCTGCCAACCGGAGCGCGTTAGCGAGGGAGGCTATCGCCGCCGGAAGTATGGCGCAGTTCGGAACTCGCAGCCAAAAGGGGTTGACTGATGATAGTAGCGCCCTTCCCAGTGGACACCCGATGGGTTCTGAGGGTGAGCCAGAAGCGGACTCCCCTAGCGAGCTTGTTTTTGTGGTCAAGTCTGTGATGATGGATATCCATCAGGAGAAGGTTTGACGGTCTTCGAAACCCGGTTCCTTCTGCAGATACTGTTCCCTGCCCTGACCGGACCCTCTTCACCTTTTTCGGACTCACCATCACTATTTATGAGTGTGTTTACTCTTTCGCGATCTCACGCTCTTGTACTTGTTTCTTGTTGTACTTGTTCAACTCATTCATTTAGGTTTTTTCGTGTGCGTAACCACGGCTTCCAGGATCGCGTGTGGGTTTAAGAGCGACCAAAGGAAAACTTTGGGTTATCAGGGGAAACCTCCCAACGCTAGGCGAGTCCTAGTCAGATCCATGAGCTCGGAGCCTTTAGCTACGGCGTAGAACTCCTCCTCCGAGACGATCCCTTTCGGATAGCAAGCCCATAGCGACGCAATAGTCACGGTTATCTCCCTGTGGTACCTATCGTGCCAGTTAGGCACCCGCGAGCGGGACCTTCCTTTTCGTACTTATCACACAATCTGGGGCCGGTATGTTTGAGTGGGGAGACCAGCGCTGTTGACCGCGGATGCTATGGAATACGGCGGGTGCCCGACGGAACGCAGTTCAGACCATTATACAACCCAAGTAGGCCATAGCGATGTTCTCAGGACTCAGGGCTGGCTAACCACCCTCGAGCGGAGACGTTATTTGTCCGAAAAGTCACAACGAGCGACGAGGGTACCTACGCCGCTTCCGGACAAACTGACGGACACGTGGACGGCGTTCTACTTGGTACATGTGATGTTCCGATGAGCACCCGATGTTTTGTTGGACGAGGTGTGCTTGGGGTGTGGGGGTTCCGGGTCTTCGTGTACGCTGGTGTTCGCAACATGCCAGGAACGGGTTAAATAAATCCAGCTGTGCCGCTTGCTTAGCTGAGTTGATGACACCCCACACTAACCAATACCTGGAACTGTGCATCAGCCTCCGGGGACCGGGTGCACGCCGGCGGAGTAACTGCATCCAACAATCATCTTTGTATACCTCTTTGCCATCTCGAGGCCCGACTGCTTGCTACAATTAGGGCCCCACTCAAAGCCTCCAAGCCTTGAAGTTATCCCCCTCCATTCGTCCAACGCACCCTCCCACCGACAAGGGGCGTACGAAAGGGAGGGCTCAGACCTTCGAAGGACCCAACGCGGAGGGAAGAATTTGCCGAGCTGCGATGTAGGCCAGTTCGACACGTTCCTGCCAAAACCGGATTCCGGGGCGGGAGACTAGAGTTACGGAACGCGGGGCCAAGTCAGCGATTGCACTGGCAACGGAGAAGTGAAGGAGGAGTCTCTGGGCGGATATATCATGAGATCTCCTCTGGGTGGGCAGTTTCTCCCCCAAGGTATCGAGGAAGCGGGCAGATTGGGAGTCTCGGCGTCCGTGGTGAGGACCTTCGTAAGTGGGAGGTGTTCCGGCGGCAATGGTAACGCAGAAATTGCGGTCTCTTCACTCTCGTAACCATGGACACTTTGTGGGTTTGGAGGAAGACCCAGACACGTCGTGGCTGCGGTTCACCCCGAGGGAACGTTGGATTACTCAAAATTACCGGATTGGCCCGGACCTGGGCCCGTGATGATCGATGATGTATGATGGCTGAGGCGTTGAGTGCTTGCTTCTTCGATCTCTTCGTGATGTTTCACCGGGGCCTAAGTAAGAATGAGGGCAACCGGGTCAGATATCCGAACTTACAAACGAGAGACCGGAACTCGGCCTCCGACCCCAAAGTGTTGGTTTTGATGCTGGGTCGCATCCTAATCACAGTAGCAAGCATCTCAGCGAACGTATTCGCGTCGAGATCCTCCAGTTCGAGATCCTCCAGACTGAATCCGTCCTTCATAAAGCTATCAGTCCCAGGCCTCGAGAGACTGGGATCGCACGTACCACGAGAGATGGATTAGCGGAGTGCTGGCAGGCCGATCAGGGTCTGTTGTGCTCTTAATCACGCTGTCCGACACCCATGAAACCGATAACTCCGTAAATCCTGCCCATCGGAAGCATTCTTGAGGGATGACGCCGTCGGTGGCTGCGGTAGAGGTTCGCTCACACCTGCGACCGGGTTGTCCTTTCGCCGTTACAGTCGAAATCGAAGGCAATCGAGGGATCTGAAGAAATTGAAGTCGGTGACAGAAAAAGGGCAGGGGCAGGGGGGACTCCCAGGCCGTGTGTAAGGTCACCGTTGCCCACAAACCACATCCCATCCCTACCAATGTCCAAACAGTGTGATTTCCACGGGGGGGTGCCTGTGGGGGACCACATGGCAGAAGATTCGACGGATAATCCAACAGACTCTTCCTACCTAGGTCGGTCGTCGAGCGTTGCATAGTGGGCGAGCGGTGAGAAAGCAGTTCCAAATACCATGATCTCCAACCGGGCGGCTCCCTGACCACGTCATGAGGCAAGCACACTCGCTTCGCAGGCGTTTCCCGCTCCCACACGTCACAGAAGGGAAGGATTCGAAGGGTCCCACCACGTATTTCGGTCGGTGACTTGCGTCGGTGAGAGGCAGGATCATTTCCGTGAGAACCTGAAGGGGAACGCTCTGAGAAAATGTGGCCGTCATGCCCGGGCGAGTGGGACATGAGTCGAAACAGGCCAGGACGTTCGACAGAAACTGAACGACGGATCGAGGTGAGAAAGGTCGTTAGTCTTGAGCACATGTCAAATGAAGCGTCACTGGAGGAGCCTATAAAACCCACTCAAGGGGTCACATCACGAAAGCAGGTTAGGGCAGCTGGTGTTGGAGAATCCGGTCGAGTGCCAAGCCAGATCAGTAGATGGATACCCGAGCAGGCACCACCCTCTGCTTGCCTGCGCCGACGGAAACAGCCCGGCGTCGGTGTCTGAAGTGAGAACTGATCCGCGCGTCTCAGCGGTATGTAGGTATCCCTTGGTGTCTTTCGGGGTTGTCAACGTCAACTGAGTTTCATCCCAGAACCGGGCGGTCACCTGTGGTCTGAATCTTTGATTCCATCCGAGGGATTTATGCCAGGGGCCTCGCGAGGGCAGTGACTTGCCCGTGACTCCGAGCCGTGATGGTTTCAACGTTGAGACCGGAGGATCGACGCGTTACTGAAAGCAGGCATGGCAGCGTGTGTTTCAAGAGCGCGGCGCGGAGAGGGGAGCATGGGGAGTTCACAAAGCCGGACCGGTCTCGCCCGTACCAAGCCCGCACCTCAGTCCATGGGCAAGAAGCCTGGATACGCGGTGGTGGAATCGTGGCAGCAGAAGTTTCAAGGTGGGATCCCATAAGGAGGGGAGTGTGGGAACTTCGGACCAAACCTCCATCATGTCCGTACTCCCATTGGCCGGAGTGACCGTAATCGAGGTAAGAGGCGAAGATGTGGCACGTTTGCCGATACAGAGTATTTTCAATTTTAACAGCCATCTATGCGGGGTAGTTTGCAGGGTTGGCGCCCGGTCCCTACGCGGGTCAAGTCCTGCAAGACTGGGGTGCAAGGGTAATACGCGTCGACCGGGTCGATGGAACTCTTCCCCTCCCAGATTTCCTTGCCAGAGGGAAGCGTTCCATCGCGGTCAATCTGAGGGCCCCCAGCGGGCTAAACCTGCTCAGGAAGATGATCCAGCAGAGCGACGTGTTGATTGACCCGTTTAGGCCCGGTGTCATGGAACGGCTCGGACTTGGGCCCGACGTGTTCCTGGGTAAAGACGGGCTGAACGACAGCCTCATTTACGGTCGCCTATCAGGGTGAGTGGACCACCTTTGTGGCTTCCTGGAGTTTCATACTCTACCCGCAGGTTCCCCCGCAACGGTATGTCGAGAACTGTGTTTGTCTGCCTTCGCGATTTCACGGTTGCGAAGGTCCACACAAGGATATGGCCGGTGAGTTACACCTACATCACCTCACTCTTAGTCACCCTCATAGTTTTCAGGGCACGATATAAATTACTTGGCCCTCAGTGGCGTGCTCTCGGTCTGCGTCGAGTTGTGAAATTTCAGAGCGTCAATCTCATCTGGGGTTTATGCTTCCAGATGTTGCCAGGGTTACCTGAAAAACCGTCTTTCCCCCTCAACATCGTGGCGGACTTTGCTGGCGGGGGGATGATGTGCGTGCTTGGTATCCTCCTCGCGCTTTTCGAACGCGCAACGAAGAGCGGCAAGGGACAAGTTGTCGATGTCGACATGGTACGGGGAACAGGCATTTACGTTTAGGTTTGGCGCTGATCCAGGGTCAACAGGTGTCCGGAGCTCGGTACATTTCGTTATTCCCTCTCGTACACGCTGCCCATGGGTCTGGTTCCCAATTGTTTTCCCAGCCTCGTGGCGAAAACCTGTTGGATGGTGGTGCACCATTTTATGATGTTTATACCTGCTCTGACGGTCGCTGGATGTCGGTTGCATGCATCGAGCCGCAGTTCTTCCAGACGTTCATCGGCCGGTTCATTGAAGGGCTTGATCCTAATTTCCCATTGGAATGGCGACCTTCTCTGGAGACGCATGCGGACCAGGAAGCGTGGCCGAAACTACGTAAGTTCCTGGCTGATGGCTTCCGGTCAAATACGCGAGACTATTGGGCGAAGATCTTCCACAGTAAGCTGCCGATCATGGACATTGCGTACTGGGCCGCCTCGTGACTGACATGCGGAACCAAGATACCGATTCGTGCGCTGTCCCCGTTTTGTCTCCCACAGAAGCAGGGGAGCTGTCATCGGAAGAAGTTCCGCTTCCCCAGCCAAGCCTATCGAGGACGTACCCATGGAAGGCAGCCGAGCTGTCTGGCCGCCCGCCGCTGCTTCCGACGGGGGAACATACGGAGGAGATATTGGACGAGTTTGGGATTGTGGTGAGCGAGAGGGTGGAACTGATGGCAGAGGGGGCGTTGTGGGCCAAATGGAGTAAACTGTAAATGGTCGGGAGGGCTATACTGTACTTGAACGGCTCCTTGTGCTGGATTGGCCATCCCGGCCGAAAGCGAACGCTAACCGAACGCCGGTAACACGAACACCACGTGCTGTGCCATTTCGCCGTCCGCCTTCTTCTCGCTTGACGGAACGACCATCTTTCGGTATTATAAAATCCGTGGGCCTGGGGTGATGCACCTCTTCTTGTTGTCCTCCTCCCTCTAAATCCAAGTCCCCGCCCCGTCCCTCGTCGCCCACACGTCCCTCCCCTCCGCCATGGTCATGAACGCCACCTTCAACTGCCGTCTCACCGTCTCTCGCTCCCCTATCGCCCATAAGGCAGTCGGGTTCAATTCCCCGGCGTCAAGGGGTGCCTGCCAGTTCGGCGGTCACCACGCTCTCAAGGCCAACTTAGAGGGTCTCGAGAGACAGTACCTAACTCTGGTCGAGTCAGTAACCCCCTCTTTTCTTCTGCCATCGTCAATTCGCTTAACGGCGATCTCTTAGCATCAACCGATATTTTATCGAGTGGAGGCACCAGTTGGGCCAGCTTGAGCAAAAGGTGGCCCTCTATAGGGCATGGGATGTCCTGCCGGAATCGTTGAAACGGGCGGTCGCGCAGCCGCCACTACTCCTCGAAAATCTGAGAACGGTGGTGAAGACCGAGCGGGACCTGGTACTTGCGGACGCTTGGAACGTGTTGGCCAATTACGTTGCAGGGTGAGTTTCAATTTCATCTGTTATCAAAACCATCAGTTGGGATCCCGGAGGTCCTGGCGGCACACCATGTGTTCTATTCCTTATTCCGATGATGTCAAAGTTCCCAACGCTAACTCGTACCTTTTCATGTGCTTTTTTCTTTCTTTCTGAAACACAGATCTTGGTCGATGGTCAAACAATCTGTGGATGCGACCTTTGCGGACATCCGCAAGCGTGAGCTCCTAGCCGAGCTTGAACTTCGGGTCATCGAGGTCCAGTGCTCCGCACCAGTCATGTGGATCGCCCCTTCCCAGTGGACCTCCCGTGGGTTCCCGATGATCATCAGTCGTGATCCCCACCCCACCTCGGCCTCTTCCGTTATCCCCGCCAACGAGGACACCTCTCCGAACCACCAAAACTTCCACCTCTCATTGTACGCATTGCGAGCCAGCAGTACCTCCCGCCGCCACCATGCTTACACTCTTTGTCTTTAGGGTGACCGTCGCCTTCGCATGAAAAGTTAAAAACGTGCATCAATATCAATCAACGATCAACAAGCAAACAACAACCTGTTTATTTTTACCTCGACACTCGTTTTAATTGGTTCTGGTGCCTTAGACTCCAGCGGTTTGTGCAAGTTGTATTAAATTTTGTGTAGTATCTTCCCGGTCGCCACCTGACCCTTTGTTCACTTACTCACCCTCCTCATATCTCTCATCGTCCTGCTTACAGTCTCCTCGCTCTCCTAATCCTTGTAAGTTACCTGTATTTGGTAGATCCTCTTAGTTCGGACCAGTTTCTCTAGTTTCCCCCATGTGGAACGTACGTCGTGTATTTCGAAGTTGCTCAGAATAATCGCAGAATTCATGTTTATTTTACACGCACCACAGCCGGTCTGGTTTCTCTGGCGGGTTCTCTCCCCCTCCACCCGTTGGCGACATCTCGGGATGCTCGGTTCACTCCGTGCGGGGAAGGCGGTGATGATCTCCGGCTCAATAGCATATCATCTCCCCAACGATTGGACTCGGCATGGGCTGTGGCAAGTTTTCATGAACGACGCACGGGCGGGGTGCAATGGGCAAACTGGCAGTGCCCTAGATCCCCTGTTGCTCGATACGCCCGGTCCCGCTGTCATTGTGACAGCAACTCCTTTGCATCACCAGCCCGCGTCAACTGAAACCACAGCCTCCCCCGCCAAAGAGGCTGTTGGCTGGTGCCGCAGATTTAGGTGATACAAAACGGAAAGCCTGACCGGGGCCCGAGCCTCCCAACCCACTCCGAACAGCGGTCACTGACTCCAGCACCCCATTTCCCCCGTGCCAAGAACGCCCGTGGACGGACGCGGCCGTCCGTTTTCACCTCCCGACCCACATTTCCCCCCAGCTACCCGCGAACGCCCACCCTCTGAAGATAACGGTCACCTTCTGACCGTCCTACCCGTTCCTTAATCCCTATTCCCTGGTTTCTACGTTGCAACGACCTCGTCGGGTGAACTCTCTTCCATGACGACGACTCAAACTGGGCCGAGACCTTTGGTCAGGAGGGAAAGCTTGGGGCGCGTTGAGGCTGTGGCCTCTGGGACCCTGTCTGGGACGATGACCACCGCAGAACTGGACTTGGTTGATCAGCAGTTGGATCTGGGGGAGGCGTCTGACTCAGGGATCGACATTGTCAGTATCTCCGGTGTTCTACACACGCCTGTGGTCCCTTGTCGACCGCAACTGAAGATTGTGAATCCTGACTGCCCGGTACGCTACATACCGATCCACATTTGGTGAGGATTTGTGTTTTCCAAGTAAAGGGTCAAGGCATTGAATGTTCTGTCTTTCGTTTGTCCCTTTCAGGCCTGAGCGGCTCAAGAAAGTGCAACCGAGAACGGGAAGGAGGTACTGCCCTAAACGCTCGAGGACGCTGCCAAAGCGGAATGGACCTTCACCTCGTACGCTCAAGCCGGTAGTCGCTCTGCAGTCGGCGACTTTGCTAACGGGTTTTTAGTGGTGCGAGAGTACCGGTGGACCGAAGACGATGACGGACCTCCATGTGAGGATCAAGGGTCGTCAGACACTGAAACTATCCACTTTGGCGACGACGAAGATCTATCCGCAGCCCTCGGTACGGGGAAAAGGCGAGGATGGGGGCATACCCTCCTCGATGTGATGCAAAATGCCGTCCAGAAACGTCAGAAAGAGCAGAAACAATCCCATTCTTCCGCCCTTCCTCGAAAACCTCTTTCGCTGCCTCCGATTCGATTGGGTCACCGTCCACCAGGGTTAAAGAGATGGGGGAGTCGAGATAGTTTAAAATGGCAGGGCGTAGGGGATACCTGAGAGGAAGCCGAGGGGCCACCGTCGTTTCACGCAACTCGGCATGCGTTCTGTACTTATACCACTCTTTCACCACCTTGACCAGATGATGTAGATATTTAACCTTCGGTTTATGGATTGAAAAGCGTTAGGTGTCTGTCCATTCCTCAAATGACGTGCGACGTAATGCCGCGGAGATGAAGTTGCAGGGGTGAATCCTCGTTTGAAACAGGGGCGGGGTGTCCCTGCCCTGTACATGACAAAGGGTGGGAGGAGGAAATCCGTGTACGGCATGACAGGCCCCGATTCCAAAGGCGATCCGGTAGGCCTGAAACATCGAAACCGTACGCCACGAGGTGAACACGCTCGAATCGAGAACGAGCCCTGAGGTCTCTGGGCTCGAGCTCCGCTTGATCGCCTTTGATAACAGGACCCCGGAGAGTGTGAAGCGGCAATGCTACGTTGTTGCATCCCCGACCCGGGAGCACCGAGGTCGACTCCACCGATAACGTCGCCGCGAATGGGTGAGGTTGTTGAATCAATGGACACCGTTCGACTGTCGGACACTGACAGGGCAAGCGCCGGATGTGGCGGGCGTCGGGAATCACTTGGGCGGTCCACGAATGCACAGGGTGGCCTCACAAAGTCCGCTTCATTTTCGACATTTCGGACTGTGATACGACAATGGGAGCAGAGGTCTGGGGGCAAGAGCGGAGGCAGGCAGGCGTACACTTCGGATGCGTTTCAGGAATTGGCCGAAGAATTTCAAACCCCGCTGCTCGGTAGCCGCCTGCCAGACCCTCCTTCCCCCGCTTCTACCCTAACCCGCCCCTCCGTCCTCGCCTTCATATAAATCTCCCTCAATTTCCCTCGAACTGGCGTAGAGTCATCCGCTATTTTTCCGTGAACCAGAAATGACCACGCCCCACGTAATTGCGTCCTCGTCAGGACACCACCCAACGTCCACGGCTTCCAACGGCATGGTAGGAACACATTATCGAGTCGGGAAGAAGATTGGCGAAGGTTCTTTCGGCGTCGTTTTCGAAGGTGTGTAGCCCTCCTGCGCCCTCCAGAATCCCCGTAAAATCCGTGTGCTAAATTGCCTGTGCTCGTCAAGGCGTCAACATCCTTACCAACACTCCTGTTGCGATCAAATTCGTAAGTTTTCAATGCTCTTCCTCACCTGAACTGGCGTCTGGTGATCTTTTGGAGGAACCACAAACTGATTTTCACTGCTCCACAGGAACCTCGGAAGTCTGAAGCTCCTCAACTGCGGGATGAATATCGATCATACCGAACCTTGAACGGCACTCGTATGTAACTCTGGTGTTTTTTGCATCCGGCGGAATGTTCACACATACCCCTCCTTGACACCGTACAGTTGGCGTTCCTCAGGTCCACCATTTTGGACAGGAGGGCCTCCATAATGTTCTCGTCATCGACCTCTTGGGCCCTAACCTAGAAGACCTCTTCGACCTCTGCGGTCGCAAGTTCAGCATCAAGACCGTTTGTATGGCCGCAAAGCAAATGGTTAGCCTTTTTTTACCTACCCAAGACACCTCACTTTATGGCACCCGGTGTATCCGGTCAGTGCCAGGTAGTTGTGGTGCTTTTTGCGCCGACCGACCGGCGACCCACACTCTCAAGCCGATGGATGCTGACATGTTATTCCTGTCCTACAGATTACTCGCGTGCAGTCCATCCACGACAAATCTTTGATCTATCGTGACATCAAGCCAGACAACTTTCTGATAGGCGTCCCTGGTCACAAGAATGCTAACACAATTCATATAATCGGTGAGGGCGACCGCCTTGATCGGCAGGACCTTTTCAACTGGTGAACCATCGTGCTAATGTGACCCCCCGCCTCGCAGACTTCGGTATGGCCAAGCACTACCGCGATCCGAAAACAAAAGTACACATTCCTTACCGCGAGCGCAAGTCGCTCTCTGGCACCGCCCGTTACATGTCCATCAATACCCACTTGGGACGTGAACAGTCGAGGCGGGACGACCTTGAGTCGCTAGGCCATGTATTCATGTACTTTTTACGGGGAGGGCTACCGTGGCAAGGGTTGAGGGCCGCGACCAACAAGCAGAAGTACGAAAAAATCGGGGAAAAGAAACAGACCACTCCAATAGAGGAGCTGTGCGAGGGGTTCCCAGGTAAGAGTTGACCGTGACCAGCCCCTTCGGCATTCACTCAGCGCGTCTTTGTAGAGGAGTTTACAATCTACATGAACTACGTTCGGAAACTCGGGTTCGAGGAAGCTCCAGATTACGATTTCTTGAGGGAACTCTTTTCGAAGGTGTTGAAGACCCTCGGGGAGCCTGATGACGGTGTCTTTGATTGGATGATGTTGAACGGCGGCAAGGGATGGGAAGCCAGTCAACGTGCCAAGGTCAGTCAACTTCTCCCATCGTTTGTTCGGATGGTGCTGATCGCGTATTCAGACCTCTTCTTCCAATGTCCACACCCCTCATCGCGAGCACCGTCACCGCGATCCCAACCACCGTCGTGGGTCACGACCCCTCAACGAGAACGCATCGCCAGGCACACCTCTGGTCATGGGACCTACGCCGGTTCAGATCAAACCTAGTAGGAGGGTTACTCAGGAGCCGCCCCGGGCTGCAGATAGGAACCCCAGCGTACAACCCTTGGTTCCCACCAGCCGAAGGCAAAGTCAGCACCAATCGCAACAGCAACCAACTCGAGATGGCAGTCTCACGACACCGCACCCATACGCAAACACCCCCACACCTGGTGCGTACAGGAACGAGAACGGATATGGGCGCATCACTCCCTTGGGACAGAATGGTGCTAATGGGTCGAATCCAGCACTTAACCCATCCGATTCGTTCCTGTACGGGCAACGAGACAAGACCCAGGGCGCTGACGGACCAGCTGGCGCCGCTGGTCCTGTTGTCGGCACGAGGGTGATGGGGATGTACGACAACCAGATTCAGCGGACTGACGTCGATGACGGGCACGGCGGAAAGAGAAGAGGATTCTGGGCCGCCTTCTGTTGCAGAGCGTGAAACGGGACTCGCCGCGTCCCCTCCTACCTCATGCCATACATGACACCACGATGCTCGTCCTCGTCCATTATTCATGTCCATTATCAGCACTTGCTCATCCCCCTTCATGTTAATGACCTATTTTACGACCCAACTTACATTTGTTTTTTTCCCTCTCCTACCGTTCGGTCCACTCCGTCGATCACCCGTGGTCTCTCCGTCCGTCTGGGCATGCTGACTCTCTGGGTTTTGATACATGGTTAGACCGATCGCCTGCCACTCATTCCTATTTTTCTCCTTACTGTTCCTCGATCTCTATACCTCCCCCTCTCCTCTTTCGGCACTGCATCTCATGTTGGGGTCCCCTTTCTTATTGTTTCTTCGTCGCGTTTTTCTATCCCTCTCGCAACCGCACGGTACCGTACCTATTTGATGTCCGCTGGCAGGCACGGCTGTTGAGTACTACATATATTTAATCAGCAACGCCGTCACCCATCCCCAAGAGACTTGAAACCAGTCAACTACAACTCCTCAGGGTTGACCCAGCTGATGTCGTAATGTAGGAGTTTCTGTTTGACAGCAGACCACTCAGGGTATGAGATAAATGGGAAGTTAGTGGGAGATCTAGTGGTCTATGTCTTCAAGCAAAATGCAATTTATTATCCAGCTACCAATGATGTTTGGCCCCTTGAACACATTCAGAAAGTTGAAATGTGCAGGGGTGGGGGGTCTTGAGATGCTGTTTGACTGCTTCTTCCCAAATCAATGGTTAATAACAAGAGAAGTGTAAATTAAAGATTTCAACTCCCCTCTTTGTTCAGGACAGCTCAAGATATTCTGGCATAGGATACACATCTTACACTTCCTGCTGTTCAGATTTCAAGGTGGGAGGTTGCCCCTGGCAGCAGATTATAGGTATCTACAATTATCACAGTAGGGCCCCAAACAGCATTAGGGTGCTGGAAACTGTTGTAGATCTTTGGTGACCCAGTTTATTGTGCAAGCAAACAGAGTTTGAGGTTGGTGATTGGATACCTGGGGAGTGGGCATGGAATGTAGATATGCCCAGAAACTGGAGTTTTAATAAATATATGGTCTTGTCAGGGCCGACCTCAAAGGTCACTCTGATGAAAGCAGTTGATGCGCTGGTCTGGACTAACAGTCAGATGCTGGGGTGCCGAGGGATCTTTACTGTGGGCTTACTGCAGCCACTTGAGTTTGACGTCACAGTCAGGGGTCCTAAGACCGGGTAGGGTAAGAGGAGAGGTTTTGTTGAGATGAGGAGGGAACAAGTGGAGATGGTGGAGGTGAACTTGAGGTTTCAGGTTTCAGAGACTGGGGACACCAGAGATGAGGGAGAATCCTAAGTCGACAAAATCTAGGGAGATACAACAGCTACCTACAAGCTAAATATATAGTATCAATGTTTAGGGTAGGCTGCATGCACGGACCATGTATCTACGGCAACAGGGGACCAAACAAAGGAAGGGCAGGTGATGGGGCTGAGTAATGACTGAATGGGAAGAGGTGGGT
>Ga0307516_10005820_pt1 | contig 14606 bp, 12 predicted proteins | sample 19_EM_MG_FD_203310 | JGI IMG/M metagenome (GOLD analysis project Ga0307516, IMG submission 203310) | Populus trichocarpa ectomycorrhiza microbial communities from riparian zone in the Pacific Northwest, United States - 19_EM | ecosystem: Host-associated > Plants > Roots > Unclassified | place... | reverse complement strand
TTGCACAGCGCGACCCGGCGGCGCTCCCCACCGGAGAGCAGGGTGACGTCGGCGTCCGGCGGCGGGCACCGCAGGGCGTCCATCGCCAGTTCGAGCTGGGAGTCGACGTCCCACGCGTTGGAGTGGTCGAGCTCCTCCTGGAGCTTGCCCATCTCCTCCATCAGCTCGTCGGTGTAGTCGGTGGCCATCTGCTCGGCGATCTTGTTGAACCGTTCGAGCTTGGCCTTGGTCTCCGCGACCGCCTCCTCGATGTTGCCGAGGACGGTCTTGGCTTCGTTGAGCGGGGGCTCCTGGGCGAGCATGCCGACGGACGCGCCCGGCATGAGCCGAGCCTCGCCGTTGCTCACGGTGTCGATCCCGGCCATGATCTTCAACAGGCTGGACTTACCGGCGCCGTTGGGGCCGACCACACCGATCTTGACGCCGGGCAGGAAGTTGAGCGTCACATTGTCGAGCACGACCTTGTCGCCGTGCGCCTTGCGCGCCTTTTCCAGGACGTAGATGAACTGGGCCACGGTGCGGCCTACCTCCGAGATCGTGATTTCCGGTTGCCGGAACGAAAGGACAATCTTTCCAGGTCCCCACCGGCCACCTACAACAACCCCGGCCCGCCCGCCCGGATTCCCGGGAACGGCTCACTCCGGCTCGACCGCCGTCGTCCGCGGCTTACCCCCTCGCACGACCTCCAACCGCTGATCGTTGACGAAGAACGTGTTGCCGTCGGCCGCCTTGGCGAAGAAGCCGTCGTCCTGCCTGACCACGTCCGACAGGAACAGCGCCGTCTCGCCCTCCTCCCAGTTTTCCTCGTCATCAGTACGGTTGGCCTGGTAGAACAGCTTGCCCTCCTGGTTCGTGCAGATCCAAACCGTGAGGCCGCTCTCCGCCCGCACCTTCAGCAGCTGGGTCATCGGCAGGTAGTAGCCGACCTTCCTGGCGGTGTCGTGCATCTTCTGCGGGCAGGCGACAGGTGAGGCCGACTGGCCGGGGGGTATATAGCTGGTCTGGTCGCCGGTCCGCTGCGGTGTCTCGTGCCGGCTGCCGAGGACCAGGCCGGCCGACATCCCGATGATGCTCAGCAGGACGGTGGCGATGACCACAGGGAAGAACAGTGGCCGGCGCGGCGGGGGAAGATCATCGGACTGGCTCACCGGCCCAGGATGGCACCTTCCCGCCAAGAGCGGTGTCGCGCGGCCGGACCATAGCTGGGCACGCCCCGACCGGCTACGCACAGTAGGCTCGGGGACGGGACCCAGAACGACCCGGAGGTGCACTCAGCGTGGCCGAACGAAGTTCCTTCGTCGTAGTAGCCAACCGACTGCCCGTCGACGAGATCATGGTCGACGGCGAACGCCAATGGCGCCCGAGCCCTGGCGGACTGGTCACCGCCCTGCATCCGGTGCTCGCCCAGCAGCAGGGCACCTGGATCGGCTGGGCGGGCGGAGACGGCGCGGCGCCCGAGCCGTTCGAGCTCGAAGGCATCAAGATTCATCCGGTGCCGCTCAGCGCCGAGGAGCTCGAGCGCTACTACGAGGGCCAGTCCAACGCGACCATCTGGCCGCTCTACCACGACGCCGTCGAGACACCGGTCTACCGGCGGCGCTGGCGCGAGGCGTACAGGCTGGTCAACCAGCGCTTCGCGCAGGCCGCGGCGGACGTGGCCGAGCAGGGCGCGACCGTCTGGGTGCAGGACTACCAGCTCCAGCTGGTGCCGGCGATGCTCCGCGAGATGCGGCCCGACCTGCGGATCGGCTTCTTCCTGCACATCCCGTTCCCGCCCATCGAGCTGTTCATGCAGATGCCGTTCCGCGCCGAGATCCTGCGCGGCCTGCTCGGCGCCGACCTGGTCGGCTTCCAGCAGCGGCTCGCGGCGCAGAATTTCGTCCGGCTGGCGCGGCATCTGCTGGGCCTGCGGTACGAGGGCCAGTCGATCCAGGTCGACGGTCGCAAGGTCAAGGCCGGGGCGTTCCCGATCAGCATCGACACCGCGGAGATGGAACGGATGGCGGCCGACCCGGCCGTGCAGGCCCGGGCCAAGCAGATCCGTGCCGAGCTCGGCGACCCGGAGACGGTGATCCTCGGCGTCGACCGGCTCGACTACACCAAGGGCATCGAGCTGCGGCTGAAGGCGTTCCGCGAGCTGCTGTCCGACGGCAAGCTCAAGGTGCCGGACGCGGTGATGGTGCAGGTCGCGACGCCCAGCCGGGAGCGCGTCGAGCACTACCAGACGCTGCGGGTCAAAGTGGAGCGCGAGGTCGGCCGGATCAACGGCGAGTTCGGCCGGGTCGGCATGCCCGCGGTGCACTATCTGCACCAGTCGTACAGCAAGGCCGAGCTGGCCGCGCTCTACGTCGCGGCCGACGTCATGATGGTGACCCCGCTGCGCGACGGCATGAACCTGGTCGCCAAGGAATACGTCGCCTGCCGCGCCAACGGCGGCGGAGCGCTCGTGCTCAGCGAGTTCGCCGGGGCGGCCACCGAGCTGCGCCAGGCGTTCCTGTGCAACCCGCACGACCCGGACGGGGTCAAGGACGCCCTGCTGCGCGCCGCCGGCGCCGAGCCGGCGGAGCTCAAGCGCAGGATGCGCGTCATGCAGCGGCACCTGCGGACCCACGACGTAGCGGAGTGGGCCCGCTCATTCCTCCACGAGTTGGCCGGCCCCGACGCCGAAGAGCCACCCGAGCAGGGTTAGAGGAACAGGCAGAACGGATGGCCGTCCGGGTCGAGATAGACCCGGACGTGCTCCTGCGGCTGGAAGTCGGCCTTGGTGGCGCCGGCCTTCTCGGCGTGCGCCCCGGCCGCTTCCAGGTCCACGACCTGGATGTCCAGGTGCACCTTCATCTGCGGATCACCCGGGCCGGCCGGCCAGACCGGGCGCACGTACGCCGGCTCGGTCTGGAACGACAGCCCCGGGCCGCCGTTGGGCGCGCCCAGCTTCACCCAGCCGGGTTCGTCCTGGACGACGCTCCAGCCGAGCAGCCGGTGATAGAAGGCCGCCAGTTCCTGTGGGTCCGGGGAGTCGAGCACGATCCCGGACAATGTCATGTGCGGTCGCTCACTCATATCTTCCCGTTACCCACCTGTGACCCAACTATCCCCGGTTGTCGCCGAGCACCGCGACCACGTCGCCGATCACCACCACCGCGGGCGGCTTGATCCCCGCCTCGGCGGCGGCCGCGGCCACCTCGCCCAGCGTGCTGCGCAGCACCCGCTGGGCGTCCGTCGAGCCTTCCTGCACGATCGCGGCCGGAGTCTGCGGGGCGCGGCCCTCGGCGACGAGCCGGGCGGCGATGGCCGGCAGGTTCTTCAGGCCCATCATCACCACCAGGGTGCCGCGCAGCCGGGCCAGCGCGGGCCACTCCACCAGCGACTCGGGGCTGTCCGGCGGGACGTGCCCGGAGACGACCGTGAACTCGTGCGCCACGCCGCGGTGGGTGACCGGGATGCCGGCCAGCGCCGGGACGGCGATCGAGCTGGTCACCCCGGGCACGACCAGCACCGGTACGCCCGCCTCGGCGCACGCGACGACCTCCTCGCCGCCACGGCCGAAGACGAACGGGTCGCCGCCCTTGAGCCGGACCACGAAGGCACCCGCCTTGGCCCGCTCCACGATGACCCGGTTGATCTCCTCCTGCGCCACCGAGGCGCCGTACGGGATCTTGGCCGCGTCGACCAGTTCCACATCGGGCCGCAGCTCGTCGAGCAGCATGCCGGGCACGAGCCGGTCGGCCACCACCACGTCGGCGCGGGCCAGCAGGCGGCGGCCCTTGACGGTGATCAGCTCCGGGTCCCCGGGACCGCTGCCGACGAGGGCGACGTGGCCGCGCAGGGGTTCCTGCTGGCGCTGCGGCGTCTCCTCCAGGGCGGCGGCGATCAGGTCCCGCACCGCGCGGGCGCGCTTGCGGTCGCCGCCGTCGGTGACCGCCACGGTGACCTCGTCGTGCCGGGTCACCGCGGGGGTCCAGGCGGTCGCGGCGTCGCGGTCGTCCGCGCGCACGCAGAACACACCGCGCTCCTCGGCGGCCACGCTGACCTCGGCGGACGCCGCCGGATCGTCGATGGCCACCTGCACCAGCCAGGCGCCGTCCACGTCGGAGGCGACGAACCGCCGCTCCTGCCAGGTCAGCCGCCCGGCCGCCGCGTACGCGTGCAGCGCCGGGGTCAGCTCGGGCGCCACGACGTCGACCCGGGCACCGGCGGCGAGCAGGGCCGGCATCCGCCGGGTCGCCACCGCACCCCCGCCGACGACCAGCACCCGCCGGCCGGCGAGCTTCAGCGCCATGGGATAGAGGTTCACTTCTCCGAGACTCCCGCCGAGTCGAAGGTGGCCACGTCGTGCAGAACCCGGACCGCGGCGGCGACGATCGGCAGCGCGAGCGCCGCGCCGGTGCCCTCGCCCAGCCGCATCCCCAGGTCCAGCAGCGGGGTGAGGCCCAGGTGCGCCAGCGCCACGGCCGCGCCGGGCTCGACCGAGCGGTGCCCGGCGACCATCGCGACCACGGCGTCGGGGGCGAACGCGGCGGCGACCACGGCGGCCGAGCCGGCGATGACCCCGTCGATGATCACCGGAACGCGGCGCTCGGCCGCGCCGAGGATGAAGCCGGCGAGCGCGGCGTGCTCAAGTCCGCCGAGGGCGGCGAGCGTGGCCAGCGGTTGCCGCGGGTCGGGCGCGTGCCGGGCCAGCGCGCCGGCGATGACAGCGATCTTGCGGGCGTGGGTGTCGTCGTCGATCCCGGTGCCCCGGCCGGTCACCGCCGCCGCGTCCGCGCCGGTGAAGGCGGCGACCAGGGCCGCCGCGGGGGTGGTGTTGGCGATGCCCATGTCCCCGGTGATCAGGCACTTCGCGCCGCCGTCGACCAGCGCGCCGGCCACCGAGATGCCCACCTCCAGCGCCGCGCGCGCCTCCTCGACGGTCATCGCCGCCTCGACGGCGAGGTCGCGGGTGCCCCGGCGGACGTTCGCGTCGAGCAGCGCGTCCCCGCCGTGCAGCGGGATCGCGACGCCGACGTCGACGACCATCAGCGAGGCGCCGACCTGGCGGGCGAACGCGTTGATCACCGCGCCGCCGGCCACGAAGTTCGCCACCATCTGGGCGGTGACCTCCTGCGGCCACGGCGTGACGCCCTGGGCGTGCACACCGTGGTCCCCGGCGAAGACCGCGATCGCGGCCGGCTCCGGCAGCGGCGGCGGGCAACTCCCGGCCAGCCCGGCCAGGCGTACCGACAGGTCCTCGAGCGCGCCCAGCGAGCCGGCCGGCTTGGTCAGGCGGGCCTGCAGGTCGCGGGCGTCGGCCATGGCCGGCTCGTCGGCGGGACCGATCGCGGCGAGGGTCGTCTCCAGGGTCACTGTCGCTCCTTCAGCACATCCGTCAGGGTCGCAAGAAACGCGTCCGTGGTGGCAGTGTCGCGCACCGCGATCCGGAGCCAGTCGGCACCCAACCCCGGGAATGTATCGCCACGGCGGACCGCGTACCCCCGGCTCCGCAGCTCAAGGCGCACCTGGCTGGCGCCGGGCAGGCGGACCGCGACGAACGCGCTGGCCGCCGGGCCCGCGACAGTGACCTCCGGCACGCCGGCCAGCCCGGCCACCAGGTGCTCGCGTTCCGCCGCCAGTTCGGCGGCGATCGCGCGCTCCGTGGCCACGGCCATCGGGCTCGCGCAGGCGGTCGCCGCGGCCAGTGCGGGGGTGGAGACGGCCCAGAGCGGCTGCGCGGTGGCCAGCCGGGCCAGCAGGCCGGCCGGGCCGAGCGCGTAGCCGATCCGCAGCCCGGCCAGCCCCCAGGTCTTGGTCAGGCTGCGCAGCACGATCAGGCCCGGGACGTCGCGGCGCGCGGCCAGCGACTCGGGCTCGCCGCTCACCCCGGGCCGGTACGTGGTGTCGGCGAACGCCTCGTCCACGACCAGCACCCGGCCCGGGCGGGCCAGCGCGGCCACGTCGGCGGCCGGGTGCAGCACCGACGTCGGATTGGTGGGGTTGCCGACGAAGACCAGGTCCGCCTCGTCGGGCACCAGGGCCGGGTCGAGCCGGAAGCCGTCCGCCTCGCGCAGCAGCACCCGCTCGACGACGTGACCGGCGTTGCGCAGCGCGGCCTCCGGCTCGGTGAACTGCGGGTGCACCACGACCGGGCGGCGCGCGTCGCGCAAAGCCTGGGCGATCAGCACGAAGGCCTGGGCCGCACCGGCGGTGAGCAGCACCTCCTCCGGCTCGCGGCGGTGCCGGGCCGCGACCGCGGCGATCGCCTCGGTGTCCCGGGGGTACGCCGCGAGTTCCGTCAACGCCGCGCGGATCGGCTCGGCGAGCCACGCCGGCATCGGCTGGCGCCGCACGTTGACGGCGAGGTCGACCAGCCCGGGAGCCACCTCGGCATCACCATGATGATGCAGGTCCGCCTCCCCGGCGCCCGGGTGCGAAGGAAGATCCACGGAAGAGGTCACACGGCCCAGCATGCCCGATGTGATCCGACGGATTACTTCGGCCGTTCCGTCAGGGCATCAGCCGTTTTGTCATACCTTCGAGGGGTGACGCAGACCGGACTCGCCAAAGCTGGACGCATCGCCCCGCTCATCCGTGCCGGTCTCATCGCCGGGATCGTGGTCGCCGGTCTGGTCTTCCCGCTGGTGGCGCTGGCCGGCGCCGGGGCGATGAGCGGCGCCGACGCGCTGCAGAACCTGCCGGAGGGACTCACCGAGGTGCCGTCGGCGCAGACCACCTACGTGTACGCCAACGACGGCAAGACGCTGCTGACCACCTTCTACGAGGAGCACCGCAAGCCGACGAAGATCGCGGACATGTCGCCGGCCATCACCCAGGCGATCGTGGCCTCCGAGGACACCCGGTTCTACGAGCACAACGGCGTCGACGCCAAGGGCGTGGCCCGGGCCTTCGTCGCGAACCAGCAGGCCGGCGGCGTCTCGCAGGGCGCGTCCACGCTGACCATGCAGTACGTGCGGATGGCGCTGCGCGACGGCGCGAAGACCCCGAAGGAAGCGCTGGAGGCCACCGAGCAGACCACCGCCCGCAAGCTGCGGGAGATGCGGCTGGCCATCGAACTGGAGAAGCGGATCTCGAAGGCGGACATTCTGGAGCGCTACCTCAACTCGGCATACTTCGGGCACCGCGCGTACGGGGTCTTCGCCGCCGCCGAGGTGTTCTTCTCCAAGAAGCCGAAGGACCTGACGCTGACCGAGGCGGCGCTGCTCGCCGGGCTGGTCAAAGCCCCCTCGGCCTACGACCCGGCGACCAACGACCAGCGCGCGGCGACCGAGCGGCGCAACTACGTGATCGACCAGATGCTGAAGATGAACACGATCACCGCGGACCAGGCGACGGCGGCGAAGAAGACCAGGATCAGGCTGCGGCTGACCACCCCGCCCAACGACTGCGCCGCGGTGTCGAGGAAGCACAACAACTGGGGCTTCTTCTGCGACTACCTGCGCAACTGGTGGATGGAGCAGCCTGCGTTCGGCCGGACCGCGCAGGAGCGCATGGAGACCCTGCGCCGCGGTGGCTACAAGGTGGTCACCACCATCGACCCGAAGATCCAGAAGTCGGCGATGAAGCATGTCCTGGCCAAGGAGAAGAAGAAGAGCGTCTACGCGCACGGCGAGGTCGTGATCGAGCCGGGCACCGGGCGGATCAAGGCGATGGCGGTGAACCGCAAGTACTCGCTCGACCAGAAGAAGAACGGCGAGCACAGCGACCGGCACAAGCGCGACCAGTTCAAGGGCAACTATCCGAACACGGTCAACCCGCTGCTCGGCGGCGGTGACATGGCCGGATACCAGGCCGGCTCGACCTTCAAGATTTTCACCATGCTGGCGGCCCTGGACGAGGGCATGCCGCTGGACACGGCGTTCTACGCCCCGCAGCGCTACGTGTCGAAGTACATCATCGAGCCCGGCCCGGCGACCTGCGGCGACAACTGGTGCCCGCAGAACTCCAGCAAGTCGATGACCGGACGGCAGACCATGTGGAGCGGCTTCGGCAAATCGGTGAACACGTACTTCGTCCAGCTCGAGGAGAAGGTGGGCGCGGAGAAGGCGGTCCGGATGGCCGAGCGGCTGGGCCTGAAGTGGCGCACCGACATCGACCGCACGCTGGCCGAGCCGGGCAACGCCGACGGGTGGGGCGCGTTCACGCTGGGCGTCAGCGACGCGACGCCGGTCGAGATGGCCAACGTCTTCGCGACGCTGGGCGCCGAGGGCAAGTACTGCGAGCCGATCCCGGTCCGCATGATCAACACACGGGACGGGACGTCGCTGAGCTACCACGGCAAGAAGGTCGCGGGCCCCCGCTGCCGGCAGGCGCTGCGACCCGAGGTCGCGCGGGCGGCGACGGACGCGGCCCGGTGCGTCACCGGCTACGGCGCGGCGAAGGGCAGCTGCGGCGGCTGGGAGACCTCCCCCATGGTGTACGCGACGCTGAACCGCCCGGTCGCCGGCAAGAGCGGCACCACCGACAGCAACCGGAGCGCGTGGTTCTGCGGCTTCACGCCCCAGCTCGCGGCCGCGGCCTTCGTGGCCGACCCGGACAACCCGAAGAACACCGTGGGCACGAGCCGGGGCACGATCTCGAAATTCACCGTGGCGGAGACGCTGAAGGACGCCCTCAAGGGCCAGCCGAAGCTGGACTTCAACCCGCCGCCGGAGGAGATGATCGACGGCGCGCCGTAGCCCGTCAGTGTGCGGCCGAGGTCGGGCGCCAGCGGGGATCCCGGCCGGCCAGGCAAACCGCCTGGTCGAGCAGGTCGGCCTCGTCCTCGATTGGCACGACCGGGCCGAACATCCCCGGCGTGCCCTCCCGTGGCCCCTGGGACAGGAACTCGATCAGCGGCTCGAGCAGCCGGGGATCGGCGGCATAGCCCTGGCCGGTCGCGCGGGCCAGATCCCAGCCGTGCATGGTCAGCTCGTTGATCGCGACCGTGCCCATCACCGTGGCCGGCAGGGTCACACCGCCGGCCCGGGCGGTGCCCTCCCACGCCGAGGGCGCGCGCCAGGCGATCGCCAGATCCTCCAGGACGACCGGGAGCCGGCTGCGCCACTGCGGGGAGAGATTGGCCGCCGACGGCGCCGGCGGGGCATCGTCGGTGCCGGGGGCGCCGGACCTCTTCTGCGCCGCCTGGGTGAACGCCCGGGACAGGCCGGTCAGGTGGTCGAGCAGGTCGCCGACACTCCAGCCGGGGCAGGGCGTCGGCAGGCCCAGGTGATCGTCGGTGATGCCCAGCAACAGCGAGCGCACCCGGCGGACCGGCGGGGCGAAATCCAGCGGGACACGGTCGGCCACGGGAGTGCTCCCTTCTCGTCGAACACCCTCACCGTACGGAAGGGGTGCGACATCGGCTGACATCGCCGGGGGTGATCAGGTGGTCGGCGGATTCAGTCCCGACAGGGACAGGGTCTGCTCGCCCGTGTCCTCGTCCGGCGGTGGGGTGACCACCGCGGGCTGCACCTGGGACAGCATCGCCGTCTGTTGTGCCGAGGACTGCATCGCCGCTTGTTGTCCCTGCGACAGCATCGCCGCTTGTGCTGCGGGGCTCAGCATCGCCGCTTGTGCTGCCGGGTTCAGCATCGCCGCTTGTGCTGCCGGGCTCAGCATCGCCGCGACCAGGCGGCGAGCGATCTCCGGCGCGCCCGCCCAGTGCAGCCCGAGCTGCGATGCGTGCACCTGGCGCCAGATGAAACCCTCGGGGTTGCCGCCGGCCCAGGTCCAGGCCGGCACCGGGCCGGACCGCGGCGTGACGATGGCCCGGTGCTGCTTGTAGCCGGTGATCCGGGCGCCGGCCGGGGCCAGCGGCGAGGTCGTCGGGGCGGTCGCCTCCCGGTAGCCCGCGATCGTCTGGCCCGACGTCTGCGCCGACGCGTCCAGGATCCCGCACATCGGCCGGCCGTCGAAGTCCCGGGTGAGCCAGGGCAGGCCGACCCCCTCGGCGATGATCGGCAGGTGGTCGTGGGCAAGCTGGGCCACGGCCGCGCACAGGCGGCGGTTCGCGGACAGCTCTTCCGCGTACCCCTCCGGCAGGGCCGCCCCGATCATGAGCCCGCGCGTGCCCGCCGGCAGGCTCTCGTCGCGCAGCGGGTCGAAGATCGCCACCTCGGCGCCCGCCGCCGTGAGCAGCTCGACCGCCTCCACGTACGTGTAAGGCGCGCCCGGCCCGCCCGCCAGCGCGATCACCGGCCGCTGCTCCGGCGGCACCGGCGGCTCGCCGGTCGCCTCGGCCAGCGCGTCCGCCGGCGACCAGGCCTGATCGGGCAGCGGCGGGGCCGCCTCCGCCAGCGCCATCACCCGATCGAGGTCGATCGCGGCGGCGACCGCCTCCCCGAGCCTGCGCACGGCGCGGACGGCCTCGACCGAACGGTGCGCGACCGGCACCGGGCCCTGTGCGCGTCCGGGCAACACGGCGGGGAGATCGCCACGGCGCAGCGCGCCCAGGACCGGCATGCCGATGTCGTCCAGCGCGGTCCGCAGCATCTCCTCGTGGCGCGGCGAGGCCACCCGGTTGAGGATGACGCCGCCGAGGTGCACCATCTCGTCGAACATCCGGAACCCGTGCACCAGCGCGGCCAGCGAGTGACCCATCGCGGCCACGTCCACCACGAGCACCACCGGCGCGCGCAGCGCGGCGGCGACGGCGGCCGTACCGTCGATCTCGGGCTGGCCGGTCAGGCTGTCGAACAGGCCCATCGCGCCCTCGATCACCGCGATCTGGGAGCCGGCCGCACCGTGCGCGAACAGCGGCGCGATGCGCTGCGCGCCGACCAGGCGCGGGTCGAGGTTGCGGCCGGGACGCCCCGCGGCCAGGCCGAGGTAGGCGGCGTCGGTGTGATCGGGACCGACCTTGAAGCCGGTGGCCGGCACCCCCCGCGCGGAGCAGGCGGCGAGCAGGCCGACCGCGATCGCGGTCTTCCCGTGCCCCGACGAGGGTGCGCTCACCACCAGGCGCGAGTGGGCGGACATCATGGCTCCCTCGGGGATACGGAAAACGGCGGCGACATGATATTGACCGCCGAACATCGCACCCTACCCGCCAGCGGAAAGCGGCGACCGGGAGCCGGGTAGCCTCAGTTCGTGTACCGGTTCCTGCTGACGCCCCGCTGGCTGGCCGCCGCGGCGCTCACCGTGGCCGCCTCGGTGATCATGGTATTCCTCGGCAACTGGCAGCTGCACCGCTACCAGGAGCGCAGCGCGATCAACACCCGGATCGACGCGGCCGACTCCACCCCCGCGGTGCCGCTGGCATCCGTGCTGGCCAAGCCCGCCGCGCCGGGCACGCCCGGGTCCTCCCCCGGCGAGGACGCGGCGTGGACAAAGGTCACCGTCACCGGACGCTACGACCCGGCGCACGAGATCCAGGCGCGCGGCCGCACGGTCGACGGCTCGGTGGGCTTCGAGATCGTCACCCCGCTGCTGCTCGCCGACGGCACGGCGGTCCTGATCGACCGCGGCTGGGTGCCGTCGAAGGACGGCGACGCCATCTCGGCGCCGGTGGCCCCGGCCGCCCCGACGGGCGAGGTCACGGTGGTCGGCCAGGTGCACCTGTCGGAGAGCCGGCCGGCGCCGCTGGCCCGGCGCGACGGCCGGATCGACACCCGGCGGATCGCGGTGCCCAAGCTGGCAAAAGAGCTCCCATTCCCGGTGTACGGGGCGTACGTGCTGGTCAGCGACCCCGAGCCGGGCTTCAAGGGCACACCGATCGACCACGAGGACTCGTGGCAGAACGGCGGCTACGCGGTCCAGTGGTGGCTGTTCGCGGTGATGGCGCTGCTGGCATACGGCTGGCAGGCCCGCAAGGAAGCCACCGGGGACACGCCGAAGCAGCGGGTGGACCGGGTGGCGGCGGCAGACCAGCGCCTGACGGCCGTTCCCAGCACGCGACAGCCCGACTAACCTCGGCGGAGTGACCTTTCCGGACTCCGCGCCGAGTGACCCCTGGAGCGTGCCCGCCCCCGAGCAGCCGATCCCGCTGGACCCGGTGCTGCCGGGCCCGGTGATCGTCCAGATCGGCGACATGGGCGTGACGTCGACACTGGTGCACACCCCCGCCGGCGACATACCGCTGGCCGGCTCGACGTGGACGGTGCACGACTACTGGCACAACGAGCAGAAGATTCCCCCGTGGGCGATCGTGGCGGCGGTGGTGGGCTTCTGCGTGCTGACAATCTTCAGCCTGCTGTTCCTGCTGGTCAAGGTGACGGTCCCACGTGGAACGGTGCAGGTGACGGTGACAAACGCGACCCGGCAGTACGTGGCCCGCATCCCGGTTACCGACCAGTCCCAGGTCACATACGTCCACCAGCAGGTCAACTATGTCCGGTCCCTGGCGGCGCTCTAGAGGTGTCTGCACCGGCCGGGTTTTGGCTTCGGTCCTTGGCCGGTTTTTCGGGCTTCGCGGGTGGTTGCTCGTCGGGCTTTGGTTGGCAGCTCTGGCGGGGGTGCCGAAGGCGGCCGACGCGCGCCGGGCATGGTTGCGGGCGTCCGGCTTCCGCGCCGCCGTCGGGCTTCTCAAGCCTTGGGCCGCGTGCCTTCAGACATCGGACACGGCCGACGGGCCTTCAAGCTCCGGAGGTCGTGGGCCCTTCCAGCTGCGCCGTCGAGGACTCCTCAGGCTTCGGGGTCGTCGGGCCCCTCAGGCTTCGGGGTGGCGAGCAGGCCGATGGACTTGACCATGTCTATGGTGTCGGCTTCCTCCGCGCGTTTGTCGTCGCGATATCGCAGGACCCGGGCGAACCGCAGCGCGACGCCGCCCGGATATCGCGGTGAGGTCTGCACCCCGTCGAAGGCGATCTCGACGACCTGCTCGGGCCGGACGGTGACGACCCAGCCGGAATCCTCGATCGCGAGCTCCCTGAACCGGTCGGTCTGCCAGCGCAGGAGCTCGTCGGTGAGGCCCTTGAACGTCTTGCCCAGCATGACGAACCCGCCGGTCTCCGGATCCCGGGCGCCGAGGTGCAGGTTGGACAGCCACCCCTGGCGCCGCCCGTGCCCCCACTCCACGGCGAGAACGACAAGATCCAGCGTGTGCCGCGGCTTGACCTTGACCCAGGCCGAGCCCCGGCGACCCACGTCGTACGGTGCCTCCTGGGCCTTGATCACGACGCCCTCCTGCCCGGCGGCGAGCGCGGCGGCGAAAGCCTCGGCGGCCTGCGCCTCGGTCTCGACGGTGCGCCGCCCGACGATCAGCTCGGCGGGCAGCGCGTCGGCCAGGGCGGCCCAGCGCACCCGCCCCGGCTCGTCCAGCAGGTCGGTGCCGTCGAGGTGCAGCAGATCGAAGAAGTAAGGAACCAGCGCGGGCCCCTCGACCGGCCCGGCGGCACCGCCCCGCCGAGCGCCCCGCGTGGCGGCCCGGCTCGATGTCTCCTGAAACGGCCGGGGCCGCCCCTGAGCGTCGAGCGCCATGGCCTCGCCGTCGAGCACGAACTCCCGCGCCGGCACTGCCCGCGCGGCGGCGGCGACATCGGGCAACCGGGAGGTGATCTCGTCCAGGCTGCGGGTGAAGACGGCGACGTCATCGCCGGACCGATGCACCTGGATGCGAATACCGTCGAGCTTCACATCGACGGTGGCCGGGGAACCGGTCGCCAGCAGCGCGGCACCGACATCAGGCGCACTGCCCGCGAGCATCGGGGTCAGCGGGGTGCCGACCCGCAGGCTGATCTCGGCGAGAGCGGGCGCCCCGCCGGTGAGCGCGGCAACAGCCACCTGCTTGAGGTCGCCGGAGAGCAGCAGCGCCCGGCGCACAGCCGTGCCGGGCACCTCGGCGGCGCGGGCGATCGCATCGGCCAGCAGCCCGGCCTGGGCGCCCTGACGAAGCTCACCGCTGAACAGCCCGACGAGCAGGCGCTGCTCATCGGCGGTGGCCCGCCCGAAAAGCCCGGCAAGCAGCTCACGGCGGCGAGCCTGCGATCCGGCGCCGGAGACGACGGAGATGGCGGCGATCCGGTCGTCGACCTCGGCCACGGTGAGGCTGGGCTCCACGGCGGGGGCGGGCCGGTCGCGCAGGCCGGCATAGCCGACCCCGGTCTGGCGCTGCGGCAACTCGCCGGCCAGATAGGCGGAGCCGGCGGCCAGCTCGTTCGGCTCGAGACGCCGCAGGGCAGCGGCAAGCAGGTCGATCTTGGCCTTGCGGCCGGAGGTGGCGGAAACGGCTGCCGAGGTGGCTGCCAGGTCGAGGAATTGCACGAAACCCATCCTGGCAGCCACCTACGACATTCGCGGGCCGGTCACGATCCGCTCCCCCGTGAAGCGTTCGCAACCGGCCTCGTCCGTGGCCGCGCCAGCCGAGCGATCCGCCGCCCCGATCGAGCTGGTCGCGGCCGGCACGGCTGCCGGGTCGGTGGCCGACCCGCCCAGCAGCGACACAAAAGGGCGTGCCCCCACGCAGATGGCCGACCCACCCAAAGGCGCCTAAACGGGCACACCCCACGCGGCCACCAGGCCGGTCGCCGACCCGCCCAAGCAACGACCCAAAACGGGCGCGCCCCACGCACATAGCCGACCCACCCAACGACGCCCCAAACGGCCACGCCGCCACACAGCCACCAGGCCGGCGGCCGACCCACCCAAGCAACGACCCCAGAGCGGGACGCGCCCCACGCACATGACCGACCCGCCCA
>Ga0307516_10005819_pt1 | contig 14606 bp, 12 predicted proteins | sample 19_EM_MG_FD_203310 | JGI IMG/M metagenome (GOLD analysis project Ga0307516, IMG submission 203310) | Populus trichocarpa ectomycorrhiza microbial communities from riparian zone in the Pacific Northwest, United States - 19_EM | ecosystem: Host-associated > Plants > Roots > Unclassified | place... | reverse complement strand
AATTTGGAGGAATATCAGCATTATTGTTGGAAAGCGAAAAGCGTCAAAATCGCATGGACGAGTCTTGGACCTCGGTCCACTTAATACCCACCATCATTTCAGGATGAAGAACAAGAATAAATCGACAAAGTTTCTCGTCGTACGTTCGTCTAGGGCTTTGTCCACGGCATTCCGAACGAGATAGACAGTCCTTTATTCACCCCTTCGCAAGGCACACATAAAAAAGATCGTGCAGAAAGCCGAAGAAGCCGGCAAGGTCGCTCAGGCCACTCCAATCGTCATCTGTATGTCGGCTCTACCCCGCTTTCTCTTTTTTGAACAATGATCATAGCTCGATGATGACGCCCTTTTTGCGTTCTTGGTTCTTATACAGCGAAAGCTCTGGAACTTTTTCTCGGTCTTATTATTGACGAGACGGCAAAGGTGACGATAGAGAGAGGCTCCAAGAGGGTGGAAGCATACCATTTGTCCGTCGTTTCGTTCTCTCTCTGCGGTTCTGCACTCTCATTCATATCCCTCCTCCATAGAAACATGCGGTTGAGACGACAGAGATCCTCGACTTTCTTAAAGAGATCATTGAAACTGTGCCAGACCTGTCGGCAGGGGGGACGATCGGCTGGGAGAGTGAAAACGCAGAGGCGAACAAGAAGAGAGGGAAAGAAAAAAGACGGTGGGGGACGCTCCACCAAAGAAACGGCGAAAGAAGGAGGCTGGTGTTGACGATGACGCGGATGTAGATATGGAAGGAGGCGGCGGCGGAGAAGAACAACCCAAGTCGGAGGCTGAGGCTGAGGGTTCGTTTCTCCCTGGCCCGAGAGAAAGGGGATACATGATTGATGCTTTCAAGCAAGGAATCTAGCAGTGTTCGTTGCGCTTGCCGGACTGCCGCGGCGATCAACATAACTTTGGAGGCCAGTTATCGAAGCGACTTTGCGCCTATATTCACGTGGAGAACGACGATTTCTGGTTGCGAGTGTGTTGTGGCCATGACTTGGGTTGCTCGTGCTACCTTTGACATAATAATCGCCTGGATCAACGCTGACGCTTTAGACCAGCTCAGCGTTATCGGCTTTGATGCTGTGACTGTTCGGCCAGTCACTGTCAAACGCGAGACTCGATGTTGTAAGAAGTCAAGCTTCAATCCGACTGGACTCGATGATCACCTTACCCCTTCCCAATCCCACAGGTGACGGCATATGATTATGATAACAACCTTTACAAAGTATGTGATTACCATAATAATCTGAGATTTATTTCTCACCCACCGCCAGGCATTTTTGAGCGAAGACATGATGTACTCTTGTGCGATCTGGCCCCAGGACCTTGGAGGAGTGAGGGGAGATCTCAATAAACGCCCTTTCGTCAGTGATTTGGAGGCTGCACAGCTGTACAAGGTTCACTATGTCCTGAAGCAGCGCGGCTGCGTCCCGGCGATCGCCTTTTAGAGTTGGGAACATGTTAGGGCACAACTGCTACCAAGGTGACCCATCTTATCCTCGTGCCTTGGACAGCACCAAGCTGCTTCATGATTTCAGCCTGTAAAGCTTGGATGCCTCGTGGATACCCTCACTCTGTCTATCGAACAAAAGAAAGCGGCGGAGAGGATACGGAAGGCAGGATTGAAGTCCTGTATCACTATCCGCCTACTCGATTACTGCAAACTCCCTGCGTGTTTTGAGAAAGCATTCGGTGCCTTCGTCGCTATTGAAATGGTCGAGGTAGGCTGTCCATGATGAGTTTCATACCATGCCCATTTTCAGGATCTTGGACTGGGCCCTCAAATCTGAGCGCGCTGCAGCCTTCATATCGGCTACCTATCAACCAGAATGGCGGTATTCCGGCTTCCGGTAAGCTTTCATACAAATTATATTCATTTTCTCATCATCCCTTTTCAACAAGAGCGACTGATTACAAAGATTACTTCGGCTGAGTATTATCCATAGATTATCCTCGAACACTCTGCCAGTGGAGACGGTATGTGAATTCTCAATCACCACGACAATTTCCTCAGTATTCGTTACCAGACGCTTCCAAGCGGGAACAAGTATCTACTGAGCTGGTCAAGTCTCATCCTGAACTCTCCGAAGGCGACAACTTGGGAATCCTTAAACGCAAATGAGAATATATGTACCTCTGGAGATTGGCTTTGCGAAAACATATACAGTATGCCATTTTTGTATTTATGTTGGCACGATTTTTTACATTATTACACCGTTATGAGTTGCATTATTGTGTTCACTACTCGATCGAGATACCATTGTATATTTTTCAAGGTTTGGATTTATATGTCGCACTCGTCTGTAATGTAACATAACATTGTTCACCAATATCGAATCCAATGATGTCTGATCCGCTAGTGGTTGGCTCGCGAAGGAATGCGGTTCAGACGAAGTCTTCGTCCACAACGAGGATCGGCTTGGCAAGTTTCGGCGCCACTCGTCGAACAGCAAGGATGCCTTTAGACGCTATGTTGATGTCGGAGCTGAAATGTCCCTGAGGAAAGCTGGGTGGCAGGCTTTGAAGTAGTTCAACACCTTCTTGAACTAAAGTTTGCAGCACCGCCACGTTGCGATCCTTATGAATATTGGAGGTAGGCTCAAGGCTCTTCTGCAGCCGGCAAAGGGCTTTGTAGGCCTTCCTGCAGTAATACTGTTGGTTTGAACTGCGAACCAAGGTTGGAGAATCGTGCTCACCTAAGTTTCGTCAATCTCAGCCCGAGTTCCCCAAGCCGCTCGTGGCTTTCTAACTGGAAGTATTTTTTCACATTCTTCTTTTGGTCAGAAACTGCTGCTTCTGCTGTTTCGACGCAAACGAGAAAATGTGGTAGTGGCCCAAGAAAGAGGAGTCGGTAGTAAGAGTTCTTTTGCCAACCTAAATTGTCCGCCTGGTCGAGGCACTTCAAAAAGAGTCGCTGGCGTGCCGCTGGTCTTCCTGAAATTACTAACTGACGGCGGCGTGATACCATGCGCCTGTAAAATTTCTGAATTGTACGTGTCGCCTCCAACTCTCTTTCTGAGTGAGTGTGAACTTGTAGGGTATCAGGAATCGAGATTGAAACAACGTCCGTGCCGACTGAGTCGACGGCATCAGTGTCATGGTGCTCCGTGGCTTCCAATTTCTCGGCCAGAATCTCGATTTCGTTAAGATCATCCCGATGGATTGGAGCCGCAGTCGGTTCTAATAGGCACTGGGCATTGAATAATTTGGGAAGGTCCTGATCGTCTGCGTAAGAAACGAGCGTTATACCATATGGGGATCGTGTTGGCTTGGGCTCCCGTCGCAGATCGTGCAGTTGGACAAGTTCATCAGGAAGAGTTCCTTGGGGAACCCTTTGAAGTGTGTAAACTAGATGATCCCAATGCTCGGCATAGATGTATCTATTAACAAGTCAAGATATTTGAACTTGATCAACTTGCTCGAAACGTACTGTCTGAACAAAGTGTTAAACTTGCGCTCTGGGCGATTCAACGACCTGATAGTTCCCAGGATGTTGGCTCTAAGGTTCATGATTTGACCATATCCATAGTTCGAGAGGACCTCTACGTTATAGCCAACTGTTGAAATTCATCATGTATAACACAAGCTCGTGAAAACTCGAATACTCACGAAGGCACAAGGCTCGGCAACTCAAAAGACAAGGGTGAGCATCGCTTAAATATGCAGCTTGCAAACAACTCACATGCGAGCGATGAATATGGGCCGAACTCCGGTGGGAGTGGATAAATTTCCGCTTTCAAGTAGCAGGTATTCTACGAGGCGATGAGGACAAGAATGTTCTTTTTTTTCGCAGCAGGGGAATGGCATTCACCTGCCTCTACTCCAGTAAAGATGCTTTCAAGAAGTCCTTCCAAGTGATAGAATAACTTGGGGAATAGATTTATGTTTACCGCCTGATTTGCAACGCCAACGGGCATATATCGCCTTGCCCAACTCCGGGGAAGTGTAATCCCGTGAAAGCCTTGGGTGCGGCGCAAGGTATTAGCGAAGACTGTGAATGCGCAGATGAATTCTATCAAATCGAGAAGGACGCCAATGTTAATGGGGATCCCCGTTCCCAAGATGTGGCTATACGCATGACAAGCGATTCAAACATGGACATGGGGGGCACGAAGTAGAACTGACCTGACAGATAAAATGCACGCATCTATACTCCATTCTACCCTCCCTTCCAATGAGTTGATCAAATCAGGTAATATGAAATGATTGCCAGGTGGTCGCAAAAATGGGACGTTTGGGAAGGACAGGTATCGCGCACGACGCCAATACATGGACGCTTCATGCCTGTCGAATGTGAATCCCAAAAATGCACCTCTTATCAGATCAGTTAAGAAGTGTTGGGGTGACTTGAAATTCAAGGTATATGCAAGCTCTCGAACCCAATCTTTAATTACCTGAATACCTTTCTGAAACTCGGGGATGAGAGCAGGATTCAGATGAAAATGGCTCCCCAGAGAATAGAATGGAGGGTTCAGTGCTTCATAGAACCGGTTGATCCAGTGCCTTCGTGAAGGTAAGCGTTGTATTTGGGAATTTTTAGAAAAGTGAACGGCTTACCGTCTCTCGACGGCATTGTGCATGTGATTGATCGAGTGCAGGGTTTGGATAATCAGGACTTGTTGTAGGTGTACACGAACTCGAACATTATACCATTCTGGCGACATAGCAGAGGATGGCACATGGTCGTGGGGACACCCAGGCCGATTACAAAATTCAAGTACAGCAAATGTCATACATGGAAACATCTGTGGAGCCTTGCGGCACAAGACGTTTTCTTCGGAGACGGACCGCCAAAGACAATCATGCATGGCAGCTTGAAATACTCGTGCAAGGTCTGAACCAGGGAGAGAGTTGCCGTGCCACTGTTGCCTCGATTTTTCTAGAAATTCATGGAGAAAAGTTCCGGTTGGAATCAAGAATTTGTCGGTAGAGAGACGGTGGAAGCCAAACAAACGCGCAGCAGGTAAGGATTCCGTAGGATTAGTTCGGAAAGCGAAGTCGAGAAGGATTTGAATATAGGCACGGAACAGTTCCAAAGTACCAGCAAGCTCTTGAATCGTCATCGTCTTGATGTTTGGAAACGTTAGGAAATAGTAATTCAGGCATAAAGCTGCCGCCGTCGTATTTTCGGTCTTTAAAAATTCTCTTCCCAAATTCGCAAGTTTACGCATATCGCGCGACACAATGGCTCTGAACATAGAAATCTACAGGTTCAATTTTCTCAACAACTACATATCAACAATGCTCCAATGACTCACCTCTCCGCTAACCTGTGTTCCTAGCACTTCCGGTTCAAGACGTGTCGACCACTCAAGAAGTGATGACACTCGTTGCAAATCAATGACATTTCCGAATGACACGTTACGCCATAGTTCTTGCAAAATAGCACCACAGGCTTGACGCATCGAATATTCACTTTCCTTTTCTTCCAAAAACAGCGGAATAGCAGCCATGGTCCGACCTTCCGAAAGGTGGAGCTCTGCAGCTTCAGTAGGCCTTCCGAGGGATACAAGGACCTCCGCACGTGCAACATCCAGATCAAGTGCCTCCAGATATTCGAGTTCATCCTCATCTGTCGAGAAGAGCCGACGCGCTTTGCTGTGAGACCGGTCAGGTTGCTACTACCAACCTCCAAGAAGGACAACGCGCACGTTAATTCCTTTCCTCTGAAATAATGCAGACGAGCGACATCTTTGATGGTCTCGACAACGTCCTTGCTCATTTGCTCCCCGTTGACATCGATGACATCGATCGCAGCATCAAATTGACCGAGCTTCCGAAATAGCTTCGCTGCGATATCATAATCACCAGCTTTGAGATAGGCCTCGGCGGCTTGCTCGTCGTCTTGAGCTGCTTGGAAACATTCACTGGCCCTGCGGAAATAGATAATTCGGCTCCTTCCAGCCTCCGCTGCACATGAAAGGAACTTATGTGCGGCAATTAAAAAGGCTGCATGACATTCATCTTTGAGACGTCGAGAATTTCCTGAAGTGAGTTTTCGAGCCTGTTCACGAAGGAGATAGGCATCTGAAATCATCATTTCGCGGGGCATCAAGGCTCTCTCGTAACAATGCTTTGCTTGGAGGTAACATTTTCGCTCGAAAAGTTCCTTGCCCTTGGCAGCCCACTCCTCTGGAGAAGAGGAAATGGCCAACTTCGGCATGTCCATTCCCGGTGAGCAATTGTATATTTGGTCTCTCGAGGACCAAAACCTCTGTTGAAGACGTCGAGCAGTGCTTCAGGGAAAGCGGGAGCTGAATGCCTACCCTCATTGGCTCTCCTTTGTTCGATTGATCGGCAATCCAAAGGTTTTTTCGCGCCCTGGTCACCGCTACGTATAGGAATTTCAACTGACAAAGGGTATAAGTTTATAGTATTGAAGAACTAACAACAAATGTGATTACCTCAGTGCAAACAACAGCATGACGAGATTCATTGAATTGAGGGGCGGCTATGCTATCGCCCTCGACGGCGCAGAGAATGATGCGCCACTGAGAGAGGTCTAAGGAGGAATCTTTGAAGAAGTTATAGAGAAGAACCTGAGAAATGTAAGTTGCGGAGGATTTCTCGGCTGGCTAGATGATCGCCTTACATCGTTGAATTCCAATCCCTTGCTCTCATACAGGGTCCTATAAAGATATGGGTTAGTCACCGATCTTTGGAATCAACGAGAGGGAATATCTACATGATCATGCCAATGTCGCCCACCTGGTCTCGGAGCTTTTGACGGCCAGCTTCGTCACGGACAAGGATGCCTGGGAAGAGGCAGAAACAATAGTGTCACAAAATTCAACCTCGAGGTTCTGAAGCTTACATTGTTGGGCTCCGAGTTCAATATGGCTCCCACTGATGAATATCCTTCAATCTGGGCTCACAAGTGGGCCATAATGTCATCACACCTTTCACCGAAAAGAAATTGCTCCTATATAACATGAGTGCGAGCATGGATTGGAAGGGAGGAAGAGCTCACATAACGAACACTGTCACTATCCCAGTTGTTCAGAAAGACTGGTTTGAGCCCTTCAACAATACCCTTCTCGGGCGCCAAAGTGTCGATTGAGTCTGGCCAGAACCGAGTGATGAGCTCGATCACAGAATGGGCACAATTTACAATGCCAGCATGGGATCGATAATTGGTGGCTAATTGGAAAGTTTTCGGGACATTTTGAGTTCTCATAACAATGTCAGATTGAGTATCCAACCGTTGTTTCTGCAAAGTTGGTTTATCGCCGAGAAGCAGTCCGATGAAAGGTTTAGATAACCGACCTCGATTCTGTACAAAAATGATTTCAAGTCATTGAATCGGAAAGCACTGCCAACTGAGATGGTTTGTGCCGTATCACCAGCCCAAAAAAGGCCATCAGGATTGTGGCACAGCGATCTCAAGACTGATACCATTGAACTACTAGCACGAACTTGGACTCGAAAGAATGACATACCAAGAGCATCAGTTAGTAAATTATCCTGTGCTTCATCGACACAACTTGGGGTTATCAACGTAAGAAATTCTAACTCTAAACTACTGATAGAGCAAACGGACTCACAGTTGATCCACTCTTTGCCCGGGGGTGCCGTTTTTTGCGAACATTTGAAGGATTATACGCGTTCTAGGTGGATGTTATTCTTGTCCATCATGTGATTCTGTGCTTCATACCGATCTGCTGTGTCAAAGTCACCGCGCTGCCGTTTCCGACTCCGGTAGACCTCGAAGATACTATACATTGTGCTGCGTTTGGAGGCAAAGGTCGGATGCCTTCTGTTACCTAGATCTTGGTATGTCTCCCTGTCTAAATAACCACTGGGTGTTGAAGCTGCTTCCTCAGACCCCATTATTACCCCTATGAAAAAAGCAAGTTAGAACAATTCAATTTAAATCCAGACCAGCCCACCCAACACTTCGCTAAATACCAAAGCAGGATCTGCGACCATATTGAATCAATCCTACAAAAGGTCAGGCTGATTCAATCACACACCTAAACCTTTTGTGAGGGGCTGAGGAAAATGCGGCCAATACTCATCCCGAAAGATGTTGTACGAGACCTGGGTCCGAGGCTTATCACTATTTCTGAGGTACGACACCCTTTCAGACGCTTCAAAATCTGCTTCGACCAAATCGCACAGCTGAGAAGCTAAATTTAATTCCACAAAGATGACCGACAAAAGTCAGCTCACGCGATCGAATGTGATAAACAGAGGAAAATTGGAATCTTGCAGCCCACTGAACTTGGATGGAAGATCAGCTCGCCAACATTCATCCTCATCGAAGTCGACTAGATTATCCTCTTTTGGTTCGGTTCCTTTATGGGCAGCAATCTTCTTGAGTTCTTGAGGTGACTGAAATGACACTTTCAGAGAATCCAAGAGCTTCAAAAAATATTCTTCGACCTTTCCCGCAAGCACACGGGATTTTGTGACGAAGATTTGTCGAGGTTTCGCTATGCAATCGCTGTTCAATTGATAAGTCCTCTCGATCCAAAGCATTTTGAAGAGCATAGTTGTGGTCTTTCTGTGGGAGGATAAGGTGGTACAGACAAGGAGAGAACCTGTCTGCTTACCCTGTGCCACTGCGTCCCAGTACAAAGCATGAGTGGGGACATTGAATTATATCCCTTTCTTGCGACCTGTGAAGTTCTTTGAGAAGCCAAAGCTATTGGGAAGGGGTGTAGTAGGGCTTACGAGACTTGGAATGGAAAAGCAACATCAAGATTCGCAAGAATGCCTAAGGATAGTAGGAATTGAGGTATCAAAGACGAATAATAGCTACACACTGTTTAAAAGTTCCTGTATGACGTCGAATATGATTAGAATACAAGAGGCAGGCAGTCAAGCTACAGGTCTTCTTACTCGCGAGAAGGTCAAATATTTCTCGAGGCTAGTTGTAAAGTTGAAATGCCGAACGATTGCAAGGAAGATGAGACACTGACACCAAAAGTGAGTGAATCTTGGTCTGAACGTTAGCAAGTGTAATTTTCGTCAGAAGGAGTTGCCAAACCTGTTCCAGATCATCTGGCGGCAGGTTGGGCAATTTGATGGGTTGCAATGGATCACATTCTTCAAGCGCGGGGAAGGAAGCTGGAAGAAAGACGTTGCCTCCACCCGTAGCTGCATGCCGAACCGCACACCTAGGAGGACGTAAACGGAGAACATATTGACCAGAATCTGAAAGCCACCTTTGTTTGTATTCTTTACCCTTCTTGCTTAGCTGATGGCCGACTGAGTCCCAAAGACGGCCGTCCATTTGTGCGTGTGTATAAATCCCGAATATTCGGATTACTAAAGCACGGTAAGATCGAGTGTTGCAAGGTATACGACCATTTGAAGTGTATCACCTTGTCGTTCGCCCTGGCAAGGACGTTGGGTTAACTCGCACATCTGTGAAGTCAGAAGTATGGACAAGACCTCGCTATCATAATCAGACATTGAATCGATTTGGTACTGACGAATAAAGTGAGTTATCTATCACATCGGACAAGGGCATAACATACCACCAGTCTAGAGTCACTTGCCACCCTGGCTTCAAATATCGGCACACCGATTTTGGGGCCGCTCAACCGCTTGTGATTGTCTTTGGAAAAATGGCCATTCGAAAGCTCCCTAGAAAGCAAAATAAGAGAAAGGCGATGTACTTCGAAGCAGGGCCAACCTGATTTTTTTGACAATTATCTTGAATGACTTGCGATCTTTCCGACTAGCTTCGCGGAGGTCCCCATCGGCACGCGTAGAAATGAGAATTCTCCATTCTCCGAAACCTTCTGCACTGTTGAAGTGCCGTGCCCTTGCAAATTGGGTATATTTAGCAGGAGCAAACTCGAAGGATTAAGAACGTGGACCGACGCCTTGAGAGGTTGCACAATAGGGTATACGGAAGGGACTTCCAGGGACGGCGACACATCACTTTCTGTTCGATGGTTGGGTGAAACAGCCGTGGAAACTGGGCGCGCTTGGTTCAAGAAGCTTGTTCGTATTGTGGCTGAAACCGTTTCCAAACAAAGGTGATCCAAGTAGAACTGATGGAGGGAGAATACATATAGATCCAGGTGGGGTATAAGGATGAACGAACCATAAGAATAGTCTTCGCGGCACGAAGCACGCCCATAATTGCTTTTTCTTTATCCTCGCTATTGCCGGGAGTGGAGATTGAAAAAGCGCCCAATCTTCCGGAATCCACTTCTTTGTTGGGAGAGGGCTTGATGAGCGGTTTTACCTTCCAATTCTTGATCTTTGCTTTCGAGGTCAAGGAAAGGTGGTTGTTTGAAGCATTGTCGTTATCGCTTCCGAAGGACATGCTTGACAGTAAGCCAAGGATGTATGGCACAGCGTTGATCATGTCATCGTATTGCAAAACAAGCCCACTGTCGACGTCGGGTAGAGGTACGCTTCCGAAGCGGAAGAAGATGGCAAGCCTCGACAATAGTTTCCACGTGAAAGATGAAGTAAAACCGTCCGATTGAATAGGATAGCCATCAAGAATCCATTGCTTCAATGGAATACCGTAGTCATTCAGTCCTAAGCACGATGATTGATCCACACAGGTAGATAAATGATCACCAACGACTGACCTGTGAGGATGATTTCGACAACGAGAGGTCGCTCGAAGAAACCCTCCAACAGCAAGACATGAGTTTTTTCACAAACTACGGCACTGAATTCACAGAGCGCAATTTCCAGTTCCTCGTTCGATGTTATAGCGTCAAACCGATCGACACGGCAGCTTGGAACTCGGGAAGGGTTAACCATGGCGAAGGATTTGTAGGTCATGGCCTCTAAGCTCTGTGGAAGATGTAAGACCGATTGGAAGCTGCGGAAACGTGCTTTGGCCTTGTGCGCGTGCCACACTGGGCGCTTGTCTTGGGCTTCTTGATTGCCGTGCCGGGACAAGGGTATGATCTTGCTATCAAGAACAACTGGTAGAACCTGTGCCAGTAACATTGCAATCACTTCTGTCGAGCAGAAGTTTCACAGCGCCGCAGTAACTCGGAAGGTTGACGTTGACAGAAAGAGCATGAAACTCTGGGACTTGAACTAGAGGTGACTTGGACACCAATAAGTACACCCTTACTTCTGACATCTCTTCCAGGGGACTGCAAGAGACACGAGCTGCCTTTCTAAAAGACCATAAAGATGGGTGGGTAAATCAATGTCTCATATTTCCAGCTCGCGGGGTATCATTCGGAAGGAGCCAGTCAGGGAAATGACGCGTACACAGTCCTAGACACGATTTTCAATAGAAAAAATGGCGAAATAGAACAAAACAGGTATGCATACACAGTTTCTGGTGTCCTTCCGTCGAATTTGTAGACCTCTGTCAAGACCCGAGCGCCAAAACGATTTGAGAACTGCAAAGGCGAGAACAGTTAAATTGGGGAATGGAGCACCGTCTCAAAGCAGGCACACATGGTGAAGCACCAACCAATAGCTTTTCCTGAGCGGGAAGTATGTCAGGGCATGAGGTTCGTTCGTCCGGTGCCGTATCAATTGCTGAAGGGGGGTCTCCTCTTCCAGGGGAGGGGCAGCTGTCGGCATCGGGAGGTCATAGAGTGTGGCCTTTCTGGGACCATCGATTCCCGACGGTCCAGCTATACGACCGCTGCGTAAAAGTTCGTATTCCTCGTCCCAGTCCATTCTGACTTGATGAGCAAAGTTGAGCGTTTGGTACAAGTCGCGCTTTAGCCTGCCCTAATCAAATGTACACGTGGAAAGGTCGCGTGCAAGGCTCCTGCTAAAAGCAAGTCCTCAGACAGCCTCATCGTATGGTTATACGCCCTCGAAAAGTTCATACCTCGAATTCCGGCTAGTTCAATATAAAGAGTTGGGAAAGTATTTTATTTTTGTCAAGAGGTTCACCGCAAAACGACCTCTTATCCACTCTCCTCTGCAATAATACGATCGCGAATGTACATACAGTAAATTATCCGACAAAAAACACGACGTCAACACATGTAAATGCAAGCACCACCAATGGCAAGGCATTGCATAAATAAAAAAGTTCTCTACTGTATGTACTATTTCGTGGAGTACGTTGCGTGTATGTACAAGTACTTTCAAGTTATACTGTATATCGATATCTGTATCTGTAAGACCGGGAAAACCGAAACCAAACAAAGAGAGCGAGAACCAAAAAGTGGATCATGATGATGGTGATTAAGTACAAAACCGCCCTCGTCTCGCTTCCTTCCAAGAGAGAGGAAGAGCTGATTAGTGTAAGAGGATAAGTACAAAGGAGACACAAGAATCAGAAGATCTCAAGGGGAAAAAGGGAAAAGGATGACAAGAAATGAGATGGAGAAAAAAAAGTGAGCACGCATTAAAACCAAAAGAGAGAGAGAGAAAGAAAAAGGAAAAGCAAGAACCCAAAAAAAAGAATAACCCTAAGCTTTTCGTTCCCCTTTCCTCTTCCCAACTCTTCTTCTCCTTCAGTCTCGGATAAAATATCTTTTGTTCGTTTTGTTCATTTTCTTTTTTTCTTCAGATGGGAGTGTGACAAGATATGAGGAGCCGGAGCAAGACATAAAGTCGTTACTCTCCAGCGCGCCTAGAGGACGGACGGACAGATATCGCACGATTATGTACGATCACGATCTAATGAAAAAAGGTGGTTGGAGGGGGCAAAATGGCGGGGGCGCAAGCGTCCCTAAAAACGACCACAAACGGTGGTGATCTTCTTCGGTCGAGGATGCTGGAGGACAAATGCTGATGGATGAAAAACAGAGAGTCGGAGGGGGAGGAGAGACAAGGCTCGAAGCCTTACCAACTAGATGGGATGTATACTTTTTCGAGGATGAAATCGACCGGATCGCTCACGGCTAGTGCTGTTGCTGCTGGACCTGCTGCTGCTGCTGCCACTCCCTCATCTGCATCTGCGCCTCCACATACTCCCTCTGCGCCTGCACCTGCGCCTGTGCATCCACATACTCCATCTGCATATGATGCTGTTGTTGTTGCTGCTGTTGCTGAAGATGATACTGCTGGGCCTGAACCTGCGCCTGCTGCTGCTGCTGAAACTGCACCTGCGCCTGAGCCTGCAAATACTGCATCCTCTGCAATTCCGCAAACTGCGCCTGGTACGCCATCTGTTGCACCTGTTGCGCCTGGACCAACGTTTGCGGAACCTGCTGCTGCTGCTGAGCCTGCATCACCGCAGACGGCGACTGCGGCGGACTCGGATTCACCTGCTGGAAAGCCGCGTGCGTCGGAGAGTGCGGCTGAGACCTGAGCCCTAGGCCGTTGACAGCGGTCGTCAGGGGCGTCAGGGGCGGCGACGCGCTGTTGCTGTGACTCCCGTGGCCGCCGGTGCTGAGAGTCCCGAGGTTCGTATATCCCGGCGTGAACGGCGTCGTCGCGGTCTGTAGAGAGGAAAGGGGAGGCACCGGCGTCCCGACTCTGCTCACGCTCCCCGCGCGGCTGACAGGCACACTGGCGCTCCCGCTCCTCCCATTGCTCCGGTGCACACCCGCACCCGCGTTCGGCGCTCCGCCCCTCCTGCGCCCCTCCCTCTCATCGACCATATGTCCGTGTCCATACCCCTTGGTTTTTCCGTCACTCCCGCTCCTATCATGCCCGTTCCCACTTCCACTCCCTCCCGCGGCACCAGTACTCCCAGCACTATTCGCGTTCCCCAAACACTCATGCACGCCTCCCGCAAGTAACGCAAGCCCTAAAGCACCATGGTCTCCGGAATGTTGATAATGATACCTCAACCCATTCATATTCTTGTACCGCCTCTGACAGTCGCCGACACCACACGCAAACGGCCTCAACCTCTTCTCCGCCTCCCTCTCGACCTCCCGCAGCTCCGTTTCCGTTATCGCACCTAGATCTCCATACGCAGGGTGGACCAGAACGGGCTCCTGCCCCGCTCCACCGGCAGTAGACGGGAGGTCCTCAGCCACCTCGGACCTCGGGCCGGCACTGACGGATGCACTCCGCGACAAGCCGCCGTTGGCCTCCCTCTCCCGCCGCTTGAGCTCGAGCAGATCCTTGACGTGCTCCAGATCCTTGGGCGGGGCAAAGTTGCAACTGCCATGGGTCATGTGATACTTGAGCCCGTTTGCTTGCTTGTAGCTCTTGTTGCAGTTGGGCTTGGGGCACCGGAAGGGTTTGGACAGAAACATGGATGCAGGGGCGGGGGCGGGGGGAAGAGGGGTGTGGGGCGGGGTGTGAGCGGGGGTGGAGGCGGCGGTGGATGTAGCGGTGGATGGGACGGCAGAGGACGAGGAGGGTGTGGCGGGTGTTGATGCTGCGCCACGGACTTTGAGCTTGAGTCTGTTGGACGTGGTGCTGACGGGATCTGTGTTGGAGGTGGTCGGAGAAGAGGGGGAGGAGGCAAAGAGAAGAGCAGGAGGGATGCATTGCTGGCCCTGAGGGTGGGTTGTACCGAGTCCCGGACCACCGGAATGGACGAAGCCAGGGTAGTCTGCGAGTGCGACACCGTTGATAACGATTTCCTCGCCGCCGCTGGCGTTGAGCTGGGTTCCGGGCATGTGGGATGAGTAATCGGCAGCGAAGCGGGCGTAGGAGTTGAAGGCGTCTTCGGGGTGGGCTATAACGGCGGGTGTGCCAGGGCCAGCGTGGGGAAAGTGGACGCCGACGGGCTGGAGGTGGGGGTTTGG
>Ga0307516_10005818_pt1 | contig 14607 bp, 18 predicted proteins | sample 19_EM_MG_FD_203310 | JGI IMG/M metagenome (GOLD analysis project Ga0307516, IMG submission 203310) | Populus trichocarpa ectomycorrhiza microbial communities from riparian zone in the Pacific Northwest, United States - 19_EM | ecosystem: Host-associated > Plants > Roots > Unclassified | place... | reverse complement strand
CAACTCTCTGTTGTCATTTCTTTTCTCCACTGATCATCATTCCCAGTTGGCACAAGCGCAAAAGGGGCATATGTGGATACGTCAAAGATCAAACCCCCTCGCCTGAAGTACGAAACCGCTCCATTCTCTTATAATTGACCTCAAGGTCTGATTTGGACAGTCGTCATGGCCAACTCGAAGATAGAGACCCGTACCGCCTCAAAGATCGGAATGGTGATCCGATATTGTGTTTCCGTTGTGGGTTCTCCGCCCTCCCCCACCACAAAGCACCCGTTCAGCCAAAGCGACCAAGAAAAGCATCACAGCGGCCGGCGAACGCTGAGGGCTGGAAAAGCATTGTGTCGTGTGATTATTGTGATCTCAATTGGCATTTGGATTGCGTGGATCCTCCTCTGGACAGCATGCCTATCTTTGGAATTAAATGGATGTGTCCAAACCACGCGGACCAGGTATATGTGCGTTGCCACCCACCCTCTTCCTGCCGTTTACAGGGCTGAGACATGGGCCAGAAACCAAAACGGCGCGTTCCGAAGCAACATGCTGGGTTCATTGAAATCACCAAACCCCGCCAACGGAACAACGGTAACGTTGAAGTTGTGCAGAGCGACTACCTTACTGCAGAGGAGCAAAAGGTTTTGGTTGACGAAGTCACCATCAACGGGAGGAGGTACAGAATCCCCGAGCGAGTAATCAGGCTCGACTTTTGGAGTAGGATCAACGGCGTTCCTCTAGAGTGAGTTACCCTTCCTTCATCTATTCCGAAATAATCCGACCTGTGTAAAGGGACCTCTGTGATGGCTCTCCCGCTTCATCACCTTTGACCTCGTTAAGTTCGCTGGATGACGGAAGCGAACTTTCGGACCAGAATTTACACGACAACCTCTATTCGATCGACGACATTGAAGCGGCACAGGTACCATTCCCTCCTCGAAACGAGGAGACTTCAGTTCATGGATATCCTAGGTTTTATCGGCGTTTCAAGCCCGGAGTGTCGGCACGCCAACAGCTTCTGAACACATCATCCAACTACATCATGACGTGGAGTCTGACGCTTCTCCACAACCTACCTCTGCACCAGCGATCAGTCGATCAGACCCCATCACAAATGGCTCACGGCCATCGAAGCGCAAGGTCCATTGCATTTTCCACCCCGATAGCTATCTGCTCATGATTTTGATCCTAGGTTGAAGAAGATATACCACCGGAAACCCATTCTCCCTCGAAGTCTCCGATGTCTCGTACCGCAGTAACCCAGAGCTCATCGACGTCCGCCGGTCGTAGGCGGAGTAGCAGGATGCCCGCTCCCAGCAAGAGGCTGAAAATCGAGGATACAGAGTCCGTCGACAGCCCGTTGACATCCATCAGTCCGCCACCATCCGTAAAACCCCTCCGATCAAGACCGGGAAGAAATCCTGCGCCGACACATGTTGAGAAGGCACAGTCGACACGGAATGATATCACCACCAGCCCAAACGATGACACAAAGGATCGAAACGCTGCCACCCTGCTACAAACATTGCCAAAAAGCGCTCCCAGCTCGCCGACCAAACTGATATCATTGACCCCGTCGAAGTCTGAATCCGGTGGGAGTTCTGTGTCTCTCAAAATTCGCTTACCAAGTCGGGTGAATGTTCTGAACTCTGTTTCGGCTGCTGCGACACAACCCGCCGGCTCTAACACTGAGACTGGGCACGGGGTGAAAGCTCGAAAAGTGAAACGGTAGCAGGAGCGGATGGCGGACCCTTCCTACGTTCTCTAGGTTATACTACTTCACGCTTGTAAATTCCTGCAGGATGTTACTTCAGTAATATCTTTTTTCCCGCGCGATCGAAGCGACCCACACTTGGCATCTGCGATCACCTCACCGCACAAACCACCCACAGCCCCCCATTATGGTCTCCTTAGAGCAACTTGTTCAAGGGTGGCTTGATCTGGATAAGGTCCGCATTTATTTTGCCACCAAGGCCGTCATTGTCCCTCATTACATGAGCAGTCGGAGGGGACGAGGTCCGAGATCCAGAGATTATGGGAATCAGGAAATCACCAGGAACTTGAGAGCAGACTCAGGTATTTATCTACCAGATCATCATTCTATTATCGTGTGGTGATATCTCGTCCGAAGGAAGAGAATCGAGTTTGGGACCGCAGGTCAGGCTCATCCCTTGACCTCCAAGTCTGTGTGGTCGCTCATGATGGCCATAGGCCTTCGGGGAAGAATGGAGGCAGGATTTTCGCGTATGAATGACCTCACGGTTATCCAGACTTCGCAGGTTAGAGAACTTTCCATCAGATGGATCCCCTTCTCAGTGTCAACTTGTACCAGGGGCTGTGCGCATATGTCCTCAAGACCGTGGACAACGTGATACGTCGGGGAGTTGTCGTCGGCCATGACCACAGGTACCACTCCGAGCGTTGGGCAGCCCTCACTGCTGCGGCTTTCTTATCCAAAGGCGTCAAAGTTTACCTTCTTCGCGGCTTCGTTCATACGCCCCTGTGTGTTCCCCACCACCCCTTCCCTCAGTATAGGCGCTCAAACTCATTTTACAGCGTACCATTTAGCGTTGGGATGCTTGGAGCAGCCTGTGGCGTGATGATTACTGGTATACGAGCTAGACCGGATGTCACTTACGCCCCCGACTTACTCCTTGACTTGTTTTACAGCAAGCCATAATCCGAAGGTGAGCCGCAGCATTTACGAAGCTTTATCTTGAGACTCACGCACGTCCCCCCAGCAAGATAATGGCTACAAGGTATTGCCAGTTGCGCACCCCCAGACCCCACCGTCGCTTGGTTCACACCGTTCTAGGTCTATTGGGAAAATGCGGTACAGGTCTGCCGTACCCTGTTATTGATACATTATTTCGTAGATTCCTGATCCTTCTCCAGATAATCGACCCGCATGATCTAGGTATCGCAGAGAGTATTTTACTGAACCTGGCACCCGACGAAAGGCTGTGGGACCCTGAGACACTCCTTGCGTCAAGTGGTTGCGTCGATAGGACTCAAGAATCGACACAAGCTTATTTCGAATACATTTCGGGATTGCAGACCAAGTGCGCCCGTGTCCCACGAAATGTAGTGGATGATCAGTCACTTACGATCCTTTTTAGAAACCAGGAGCTGTTACCACCCATCAGATTTGTGAATACTTCCATGCATGGGGTTTCCTCCCCGTTCGTGAAGAGGGGGATGGAAGTTTTCGGTTTCCCTGAACAAGCGGTCGTTGAGGTAGCTGAACAAAAGGACCCCGACCCTGAATTCCCAACCGTAGTGTTTCCGAACCCAGAGGAGAAAGGCTAGTATATCATGTCCATTTCGTCGCACACTCGACTTATGTTTTATCTGCTACAGGGGCACTTGCAAGTTACTCCTCCCCTTCAAGTCAGGTTATACCATCTCATGAGACTCTCCAGGACCTCGCACTTAGCACTGCGAACTACCATCGCATCAGATACGTCCTCGCCCAGGACCCAGACTCAGATAGATTTGCTGCCGCTGAAAATTCGTATGTCGAGACGGACAAGGTCGATCCACCCTCTCTTATGCGTAGCCCTAGCGATGGTGGGACCTGGGAAGTCTTCACGGGAGACCAACTCGGTGCAGTGTTCGCCGCATGGGTTTTGCGCACGTGGAAAGCTTCCGGGAAGCCGCTTGGTTGGTGAACGGATTATAGCTCTGGCGGGTGTTGAGTACCTCACAACAGACAAACTGGCGATGGTCGCCTCAACCGTAAGCTCGAAGATGGTCCAACAAATGGCACGCCAAGAAGGGTTCACTTTTGTGGAATGTCTTACGGGTACCTGGCTTCGCTCTCAACCTCCCTTCAAGTCTTGACATAACCACCCAAGGGTTCAAATATATCGGAAACACAGCTTTAGATTTGGCCGCACGTGGGTTCGAAGTGAGAATGTTGACCGACACACTTCAACCTGGTATTCCATCTGATCAGTCTGACCACGTCCTACTAGGTTCCTTTTGGCTATGAAGAAGCCATTGGGTTCATGTTCGGGTCGCAAATTAGAGACAAGGATGGCGTTGCGGCAACTGTTAGCCAATCGGATGGCCATGTAGCTGTGCATGCTCTTACACTGTTCCCAGCTCGTCTTCGCGGAAATAGTCACTTCCCTATACCAATCTGGGCAGACAGTGCGAGGGTTTTTGGACGAACTTTACCAGACGTACGGGTACTTCCAGGTAAATCGTGCCGTCGCAACACCCGTTCCGAACCCTGAGGACTCCTCAGACGAGCAATGGCTATTTCGTTTGTTATGATCCAGTGGTCGTGCAGCGAATTTTTTCCCGACTACGCGACTACAACGGAACGGTAAGCCGGTCTCGTTCGGTTTTTCGTGGCTGACGCGTTGACTTGTGTATTAGGCGTCCCAGGGGAATCCAAGCTACCCTTCCGATTTGGCCAACCTTACCGTCACCAGTGTTCGAGATTTAACCATCGGTTATGATAGTTCAAATCCACCCTCGTTCAAGCCGATCCTCCCCCTATCGTCCGGAAACATGATTACATTCAGGGCGAAGGATGAGGCTGCTGGGCAGGAAGTAGTCTTGACGATTAGGTGCGATCGCGGCCCCCGCTTCGGGTGACAAATGCTCACAAATTGGCTCCCGCCCGTTGTTTGTTTATTAGGACAAGTGGCACAGAACCCAAGGTTACGCTATGCTTGCTCATGACAGTTTATCCAGTCCTAACAAAAACCGTAGATCAAATACTACTTGGAAGGCCAAGGAAAGGATACAACGTCGCTGACCACCCTGCTTGGAAAAGTCGTTCATACTCTTCAGGAAGAATGGTTGGATTCAACGAAAAACAACTTGTCACACCCTGTGTAACCTACCACATTTGAATTTGGATTTATTCCAATGTGCGCCCTACGTTGTGGCCGGTTCCATTGAGCCGTCTGAATATGTATCTTGTTTCGCTACCCAGATCCTCCCCTTCTTCACTGCGAGCTCCCTGACCTTGGCCTCGATCGAGTTCTTCTTCACCTTGTGATCTTTTAATTCCTGATACAGTGACTCCACTATGAGAACAACGCTTCCCGTCGCGAGCTCGTTGATTTTTGCAACAAGGGTGGGGATGTGTACTTCCGGGAATGGGTGTTTCGGGCCAAGTGGCGGTTTTTTTACCACACCAGGGGTGCTCGCTTGTGGCTCGTTCGAAGCCACGTAGACGCGCTCAGGAATAGCAGGCACGAGGAACGGTCGATTCCCAGCTGCCTGAGGCGTCATTTCCAGAGGCGAGACATATGTAAATGGGTCTATTGGGCAGGGGTGGTCTAGGGGGAACTTACTGTGAGAACCAACTCTGAAGTAGGTCGGTCAACAACATACCGTTAAAGAACCGCACGCGGAATGGTGTAAACACCTCCTCTATGGTCTTGGTTATGGAAGGGTCCCAAACAGGGCCCTTGACAAATGGAATGAGAGGGACCACCCTCCGCTTTTTGTACGAATTGCCCGCGCCACTTGTTCCCTCCAGACGGCGCTTCGGAAAGGGGGGGGAGCCCACTCCGTCCACAGGGGCGACGGCCTCCATATCGTCGTTGTCGTCGTCCACGAGCCAGCTGTCGGCGTCAGAATCCTCCCCAGCATCTCCATCGTCGTCTTCATCGTTGTCGTCTGCCACATCGTCCGCATCGCCAGTGTATTCCTCCTCCCACTCTTCGCTGCTGTCATAGGAGTAATCGATGGCAACGACATCGCGAGCAAATGGTCTGCGGGGCCGAATCGTTGAGGAAATGCGCGTCCAAGTTCCGAAATAACCCGGTCGGGTGTCCTCGTGGAAAATGAAGACCTTGGCAGGGATGGCAGTTCTGTCTTCAAGGAGATCCAGAAGAAATCGGGTGGCGGAAACATCCCCCGCAACCTCAGCTTCGGTGAGTTCGTTCAGGATTGTGCGAACGGAACCCTTGGAGTTGGAGTTGAATGTTCGCGTACGATGCCCCGAGGGGTTTCTACGTGGCAGCGAGGATATTACATTGCGAAGGGGACCTAACGGTCGGGGCTTAGCGTGTGTGCGCTATGAAAGGAAGTAAATCACACCTGGTAGGGTGAGGGGAGATCGTATCACAACGGGCGTTGGCGGCGGTAGAGTGTTACCATCCGACAGGACGACGCAATTATCTTCCACACCGTCTGAGGATCTCCGACGAGCACAAAAATAGTTTATCGGCACCACCTCGACGCCCTTCTTCAAGGCGAAGGGTTTGAATACCTTATCGAAGTCTGTGGACTCTGCAGCATCATTGTGCCCGCTCAAAGATATCGAGGGTCCCGCCTTTGACTTGGCAAAAAAATTTGCCATAAGATTCTGAGACCTGGTCCGGGACTCCTGTGCCTTCATATGTTTCCCCAACTTCGTGCCTTTAGTTTTGACCTTTTCTTTGGACTGCGAAATTTAGGGAGGATACGTATCACTGTGGCTTGAAGCGTACACCCACCTTCAGACCTTTATCGTTTAATGCCTTGTTTGGCTTCCCCGATCCCTGGAACTATCTTAGCATCGCTCTAGAAGATTGTGGGTTTTGGAGAAATGACACACTACTGAGACCGCTCCTGCAGGATGGGACTCCAAACGTTCCGGTTGGTCGGTGGCCGTCGGATGCGTGCCTTTGTCCGGATGTGGGGTGGAAGTGCTGGGGGTCGTTACATTGTCAGATTCTAGCGGCGTGCCCAAAAGTGCGGCGACCTCGTCTTTGGCCTTGCCACCCGCTCAGAACCGGTATCGTCGGGAGAATCAAATGTGCGAACCTGGCGACGCTCATACAGTCTGTTCCTCAACTTTTCACGAGCCGTTCTGGGTAGCCAATGGAAGTTTTGTTCATCCACCTCCCACCTCCAGATACACAGGTGAGCGGGAACTTTAGCCTGGTTCGGCATGCTTTCAGCACCGTAGTTGATTCGAATAGCCACATGGGTTATCGCAGATTCCACGCTGGATGGTGAAAACTGTTGGCTGACATGGGGGCCTTCGCTGTCGTCGTCGTCGTCGATATCGGAGGGCACTAGCTGAGAATGTATGTGTTTGGCTAGTGCTTGGAGATTTTTGTCACTGTTCCACACATCATGAGGCTAGACACGTTTGGGTGGATTGACGCGAACCTCTCATGGACCAACTTCGCTATAAGCGAATTGTATGCCTCCGGGATAGTTTCGAGCGGGGGTGTGTTCTGTGTCATCCGGATCCCGAGCATCTCGCGAAATTGAACTATCTCTGGGGATATCATCCGATAAGCTTCAATAGTAGGCCACGGTACGCGGGTACGTACCCTGCATTGCCTCAGACGACTTCTCGAGGGAAAGTGGTTTCTGGCGGAAGCTTAGTTTGCCATTCTTGAGCTCGACCAGAGGTCGCTTGTCTACCCGCGTATGTCAGTGCACAAACACAGCGCCACGCAAACCGAGCGGAGGCTCACCAGCGGGAGGATGTTTGTCCGCCATCCCAATGAGGGTTGATGACACGCACAGGTACCAGCCCGCCAAGTCGCGTCACGATCCACGTGACTAAATGTCGACGCGTTACACCCATTACTGGCGCCTGTTCCACCATTGAAGGTCAAGATGTTTGGTCATCAGCAGAAGAACGTTCAGCAAGCGGTCGACGAGCGCACTCAACCTTGGGTCGAGAAATAGTTTGTCTCTATGCGACGGCGTGTATCCGTTACTAACGTGGGTTTACATAGCAGGCCAAAAACTATCGACGACGTTGCCGCTCAAGAGCACACCGTGTCCGTTCTACGAAAGGCTCTGACATCCACAAATGTACACCTCGCCTTCCTACCACAACATCCCTCTCTACCAGAACTGACTCCTCGGGTGATAGCTTCCACACATGCTCTTCTATGGTCCACCGGGCACCGGGAAAACCTCTACCATTCTTGCCCTCGCAAGGCAGCTATTCGGTCCAGATAACTTCAAATCCCGCGTTTTGGAATTGAACGCATCAGATGAGCGTGGAATCAGCATTGTCAGAGAGAAAGTCAAGAACTTTGCCCGGCAGACGCCCCGGGCACAGGTCGTGGCATCTGATGGGAAAACTTACCCTTGCCCACCTTATAAGATAATCATCCTGGATGAGGCTGATTCTATGACCCAAGATGCCCAAGGTGCATTGCGTCGTATCATGGAGACATATGCACGGATTACCCGCTTTTGTCTCGTGTGCAACTACGTTACAAGGTCTGTCCGAACCCCGCCCCTTTACAGTCCCCAGTTGACGTGCCCCGCGCAGAATAATCGAACCTTTGGCATCGCGCTGCTCCAAATTCCGGTTCAAACCTCTTGATACCAGCTCCACCTTTGCCAGGATCGCGCAGATCGCACACTCTGAGCAGGTGCAGGTTGCCGACGAAGTCGTCTCGGCCCTTGTCTCCACCTCCGCTGGCGATCTCCGTCGGTCCATTACATACCTTCAGTCAGCATCTAAGCTTTCTTCTTCGACGATCCCACCGGCACCGATCACCACACGAGATGTTCAAGAGATCGCTGGCGTTGTCCCCGATGAAGTCATGAACAATCTTGCGTCGTCACTGGGAGTGGATTCAACCCTGCCAACATCTTCCAAGCTCGAAAAACAAAACTTTGATTCGATCAGACAACAGGTCAAATCCGTCATGAGGGAGGGATATTCTGCGGCCCAGGTCCTGTCTCAAGTGCGTTTTCCTCCTCAAGCGTGGGCTCTGTAGTTAACCAAGCCGTGGCAGCTTCATGACCTCACCATCCAACACCCAGTTCTTACAGCTCGACAGAAGTCTGCATGTGCTCTGGCCTTCGCCGATGCTGATCACGCGTTATGCGACGGCGCCGATGAAGAGCTTTGGATCTTGCAGGTCGCCCTCAGAGTGAACAAAGCAATTTCATAATATCCGCCTAGCAATCTGTACTGTAACGCAAACCATGCATTGATTGTGCTACATTAACAAGCGGAATCGAAGAAGAATACAGTACAACAGGACACCAGCTCACCCAACGCGCTACAGGCCTGCAAATCATCGCATGCCAGCGGTGGCCTTTTGCAACGCCCGCTTGATACCCAACTGGGCTTTCCTGAGTTCGTCAGCAGTGGAGTCCTCGATCTCAAGTTTCTCCAGGGCGCGGGCAAGCTCAGCCTCTACTTGCGCTTTAGCTCCGCGTTTGAGCTTCATGCCAATCTCAGGGGACGTAATGGTGTTCTCCACCTGATGGATATAAGCCTCGAGGTCGGACTTAGCTTCATGGCGAGCGGAGAAGTCCTTGTCAGCCTGCTTGAATTGTTCTGCATCCTTGACCATCTGCTCGATCTCAGCAGAGGAGAGACGACCGACGGAGTTTGTAATACCTACAACACACGCCAAGATTAGGGATGAGCACTATAGATAAAATACGGGATTCTTACTGATCTGAGCCTTGCGGCCAGAGGCACGATCCTGTGCGGTGACCTTGAGGAGGCCGTTCGCATCGACCTCGAAGGTGGTAACGAGTTCAGCCTGCCCACGAGCCATTGGAGGAATCCCATTGAGCTCAAACTCTCCGAGCAACCTGTTATCGCGGCATTGCGTCCTCTCGCCCTCGTATCTGAGAATGGGTAAGTCAAGTGAATAGGAGGCGACTCTGGAGGTCGTACACGGGGAACGTGACAGTGGTCTGGTTGTCCTCAACGGTGGTGAAGGTTCTGGACTTGGTGGTTGGGATAGGGGTGTTGCGGGGAACGACGACACCGAAGATGTCACCTTGCATGGCTACACCGAGAGATAAGGGAGCGACGTCCAGAAGCACCAGGTCTTGGGTCTTGTCCGATGTCTGGCCAGTGAGGACGGCAGCTTGAACAGCAGCACCATACGCGACAGCTTCGTCAGGATTGATAGACCTGTTGAGCTGACGGCCACCGAAGTACTCAGACACTAATGACTGGATCTTGGGAATACGGGTGGAACCACCGACGAGAACGATGTCATCGACCTTTTCTCGGGGGATCTTGGCATCCTTGAGAACGCGCTCTACGGGGTCGATGGTAGATTTGAACATGGGAGCATTAATTTCCTCGAACCGAGCCCTGCTGATGTTGGCCGAGAAATCCTCGCCCTAAACAATTCAAGGGCATTAGTGAAACTATGAACGAATTCCGGGAAGAAACCGGGGGACCTGGTAAAGTGAATCGACTTCAACGGTTGTTTGAGCGACACTGGACAAGGTCCTCTTCGCGCGTTCACAAGCACTCCGGAGACGCCTGATGGCACGAGGATCATCGGAAATATCTAACTTGGTCTTCCTCTCAAACTCCTTCTTGAAATGTTCCAGGAGCGTGTTGTCGAAGTCCTCTCCACCCAAGTGCGTGTCACCCGCAGTAGCCTTGACGGCGAAGACTCCACCGGTGATGTTGAGGAGGGAGACATCAAAAGTTCCCCCTCCCAAATCGAAGATGAGAACGTTCCGTTCAGTTTTTGACTGGGCGTCGAGACCATAAGCAATGGCGGCAGCGGTGGGTTCGTTGATGATACGGAGAACCTCGAGACCAGCGATAGCGCCAGCGTCCTTGGTAGCCAAGCGTTGAGAGTCGTTGAAGTAGGCAGGCACGCTAAAGCGGGGAAGGTCAGGAAATGCCGAGGAACGAGGAAAACAAATACACGGACGTGACGACAGCCTTTTTTACAGTCTTGCCCAACTTGGCCTCAGAAATCTCCTTCATCTTGGAAAGGACCATAGCGGATATTTCCTGGGGGGTGAAGGTTTTTTCCTCGCCAAGGTAGGAGACCTTGATGAGGGGAGATCCATCCTTGTCGACAACTTGGAAGGGCCAGTGAACCATGTCCTGCGTTGTGTTGTGCGATCAGTGCGGGGGCGGCTCGCGGAGTTACGAAAGGCGGACCTTTTTGACGTCAGGATCGCTGGCGAAGTGAGAAAATGAGTTCTGTCAAACGAGATGGAGGGTTCCGTTTCACTCACTCGAACCTTCGGCCAATCAACCTCTTGGCATCGAAGACGGTATTTCGTGGGTTCATGGCGGCCTGATTTTTAGCGGCATCGCCGATCAGACGTTCCTCGGTGGAGAAGGCGACGTAGGATGGCGTCGTGCGATTTCCCTCTGCGAAGATGGTAAGCAACTTTTACGCGGTAAGAAAAAAAGAGAAAGACTGACGGTCATTGGCGATGATTTCTACTCGATCGTTTTGCCAAACGCCAACGCATCTTTTGGTCAAGTTATTAGAGAGAGGGTTGAGAGATGGGAGAACGTACGAGTAAGTGGTACCGAGGTCAATGCCGACAGCGCCTTCAAAGATGTCTTCCATAGCGACCTTAGGCGGATTTTTTTGTGGGAGGAGGAGATGAGGGATGGGAGAGAGAGATGGAGGTTGATCGGTTTTTTTTTTCGACATCAAGTGAATCCCAAATCGGGTAACTCCCACTTCCTGGTCATGTCCACCTCAATCGCCCAACGCGCACTCAGGCGGAGCGTTGCTCGCGTTGTCTCCTCCAGACGATTTCACACGGAACCAAGACCCCTCGAGTCCTCGCAGGACTGGACGGACTTCCAGCTCGAACGGGCGAACTACAAAAGGCTGAGTGAGTACTGCACTCGGCCACCGCGTTCACCGCATTCGCTCACCCCCCGCTCGCAGTTGACCACTTCTCTGCCTTTGGCTCAACCCAGACGAGGGAGAATACTTTCCAGCCACACCATGGTCTCCATCGTCCTCCTGCTCCCTCACAGCTCACTTTATCCGCTCTCCTTGCCTCCGGTGCACACTTCGGACACTCCAAGTCTCTCATGAACCCAAACTTTATGCCATACGCGTACGGCGTGCGAGCCGGAATCACCGTTATTGACCTCGACCAAACCCTGCCCTTACTCCGGCGCGCTGCTCAACTCATCCGCTCCGTCGCCGCCAAGGATGGGATCATCGTCTTCGTCGGTACCCGACCGGACCTCCGCCCTATCGTCCGTAAGGCCGCTGAACGGATCGGCCCGCAGGGCTACCACGTCAGCGAGAAGTGGCTGCCGGGAACTCTGACCAACAAGCTCGAGATGTTCGGTCCTGAAGTCGTCAAGAATGGCCGTGTTGTCCCCGACCTCGTTGTGTTCCTCAACCCCATCGCTAACATTCACGCCGTCCGTGAATGTGCCATAGAGCATGTTCCCACCGTCGGCATTGTTGATTCAAATGTGGATCCACGGGTCGTAATGTACCCCATTCCGGCAAATGACGAGAGCACACGGACAGCGGAGTTGGTTGCTGGGGTGCTAAGCGTCGCCGGTCGGGAAGGTGTGACCATTAGGGAACGCGAAAAGACCGTCCAGGACAAACTGAGGAATCGAAGAATAGCCAAGTCTAATGGTGTATCGTAACAATAATGATACCACTACATGCACACCTAGATGTTATACGTCGTTAGTGCCTAATATCCTACCCCCAGGCAGAAAAAATCCAATCCCGTCTGCGTTCCTCTGCAATGACTGATATTCATGAAGTGGAGGACGGGTTCTGGATGTTGTGCCAGAATTCTGAACGGAATGAAATGGTGTCAGGGTTTGAAACGGTACCCGGACGACGGTAATTGCTCACCTTCGGCAGCCTCTAAGGCCCTGACGTTTCCTTTCAGTTTGTTGATGGTTTCCATGTACTCGTCGTGCTCGACACTATCAAAAACGATTCCGCCGCCAGCTTGAAAGTAGACCTTTCCTTCCTTGAACACCATGGTCCTGATGGCAATGCAAGTGTCCATGTCCTTGCTAGAGAAGTCGAAGTGGCCCACGGCACCAGCATAGACCCCTCTGCGTTCCTGTTCCAACTCGTAGATCAACTCGATGGCCTTGATCTTTGGAGCTCCTGACACGGTTCCAGCGGGGAAGATGGAACGGAAAGCGTCGAACCTGTCCGGCTTTGGTCAGTACACCGCGTACGTTGTACGAGAGGGCCCCATGGCTGGTTACCTGGTCTTGTCTTCCCGAAGCAACCCAGTCACTTGAGAGGTCAAGTGTTGGACATGGCTGAACTTCTCAACGGTCATCAAGTGATCCACCTTGACCGTAGTTGGCTGACACGAACGGTTGACGTCGTTCCTGGCAAGATCAACCAACATGATGTGTTCAGCACGATCTTTCTCCGACGCCAATAATTCGGCTGCGAACGCCTCATCCTCTATGACGACCGCGTGAGCGAAACGCCTGCCTTGAAGGACGGCCGAAATAATAACGTACCCTCTTTGGTACGTCCTCTTTTTATTGTACCCGCAATAGCATGGTTGTATACCTTGCCATCATCGACTTTGCACAGTGTCTCAGGGCTAGAACCAACAATCTGACACTCGCCGCAGTCGATGTAGAACATGTATGGACTGGGGTTGACCTGCCTCAAGCGCCTGTACGCGTTGAAGGGGTGGAGGTCGGTGGTGCGGGTCAAACGTTGCGAAGGGACGGCCTGGATGATGTCCCCTGCGACGATTCGCTTCTTGAGGTGAGTGACGAAACCCTCGTATCCGGCCTGCCCTACATTAGAGACCGTTTCGTGTCCAAGCCTGATGGGGGGTTGGGGAACCTCAGGGGTAATAGGACTGAGGATAACTTTGGCTAATCGGCGAATTTTGGCAACAGCAGTGTTATAGATAAAAGCGAGGTTGTCCGTAGGGGTGTTGTCGGGGCAGAAGACGTGTGAGACGACCTTGAGCGTTTGGTACACATTGTCGTAGATCAGGAGTGTGTCGATAAGCATGAAGACCGCCTCCGGTATCTGGAGGGTGTCTTTGAGTGGTCTGGCAGTCTTGGGCTCGAAGTGTTGGATGGAATCGTAGGATACGTAACCGATCGCTCCGCCAGTAAATGTCGGAACCTCTGGGATCTTGACGTATCTGTAGTTGTTGAGTTCCTGCTCGAGGGTCTGCATGGGATCGCCGGTGATTTCATGTCCAGGGCCGGTCTTGATGACCTTGAAGGGATCTAGGCGGGGGTGAGGTGGGCCTTTGATCACGAAAAGGATCAAAAGGTTACCTGAACCGATGAAGCAGTAACGGTCGGCATGGCTGGAAGCGACGGATTCCAGCAAGAAGCTGTACTTCGAGTCCTTCGCGATCCGGAGGTACGCGGCGCACGGAGTCAGTAGGTCTGCGGGTAGCTCAACGAAGACCGGGACACAGTTTCCCAGTTTCTCGTCTACGATGAAACTCTGGACGGTAGACAACGGTGGGAACGGTCGCAAAGTCTGACAACAGTCGGTTGTGTGAGACATGGCTCGACGGAAATGGGAGAAAACTTGTGGACCTGAACATCCATGTTGAGGCGGAGACAGTTATGTGAGTGAGCGTACGACGAGAAGTCGAGCGGTGTGATTCCCTCCAAGTTCAATACGTCTTCAAACTTTATACCTCTCCAAAATCTCGCATTTACGGCGGGAAAAGCGAGAGAATGCTATCTCCGCTCACCCGTTCTTCCCGCAGGGGACGTAAAACGGACCGCGTAATCGTTAGGGTGGGCGGGCTGCGCACCGCTGACTACGCCGTCCGACCTCTTCGTCGCCCGCAATCGCGCTCCCAGAGCCGGGATAAGATAGAACAGTTATCTGTATCGAAATTAAAGCGAGTGTACAGGAATATGGTGTGATTAAACGACAGGAACAAACTATC
>Ga0307516_10005816_pt1 | contig 14612 bp, 19 predicted proteins | sample 19_EM_MG_FD_203310 | JGI IMG/M metagenome (GOLD analysis project Ga0307516, IMG submission 203310) | Populus trichocarpa ectomycorrhiza microbial communities from riparian zone in the Pacific Northwest, United States - 19_EM | ecosystem: Host-associated > Plants > Roots > Unclassified | place... | reverse complement strand
TAAGCAACAGAGTACGAGTCTGCGGGGCGGTTGATGGACAATGGCAGAGAAGCGCTTCGCCGGTGTTCGTCGAAGCCTTTAGGTTGTTGCTTACGGCTTTCCTCCTGGCTCCCCCCTGGTTGCCCGACGGAAGATTTTTTGTCCTTCTTCCGTCCGGCCAGCGCTTGCCCCGCAACCCGGCGATTCGAACCAGGCTGCTTCTTAGGACCTCGAGTTTATGCGGTATGCTCCCAAGGCTCTCGAGTGGGATTCTCTTATCCCGCGCCCTGGCCTCGGATTCGGCTGCCCCTAAAAAGTTAAATTACCCGCGCGGTGTTGCTGTGATCCCCTCCCCCTTATGAGGTTCGCGACGCGGCCGGAAGGGCGCTAATAAATACCTGGGTACTTGATCCTCCGATGACCGATTGCAAGACTTCGAGCCCGCCGTCAGAAGACAGCAGCTATGGAGAATGACCCCCCACAGACTCGGTCCTCGGCCACCCACATCCGGGAGAAGCGAGTGACAGGTTCCAAGGCCGTAATGGGCGTACGTTCAGTTTTGTTGACCGTCCGCTTGGGCCGACTATCTGCGCCTCCCGCAACCGCCTGGCGGCCCCGCGCGGAAGCCGAGACTCCCAACAGCGTCAAGTGGCACGGGGATACTGGCCCGGGTAATTTTGCGCGTGGAGTGGGGCTTGGGGCGCCGTGGCGCAACTGTAGATAACTGGTAATGTACAATTCCAGCGTGACCGCGCCTTTAACCTTAAGTTCAAGCATTAAGTTCAAGTATTAGGTTGCGTGTTTCAGAGAAACGTGCCGGGTATATGCATACCAGGGGGTAAAGATATGAACGACCTTGGAGACCTTGTACGTCTTCTTCTTTTGGGCCGGACATACAATTATGTATACTGAATTCCCATCTGCGTTGTCTATCGGAAGAAGGAAATCCGAGTACTGTGAAGATCGTATTCACGGGACAAGTGAATGGGGCCCTGAAACTCGGCACGGTTCCACTCGTTCTGGGCGGTTTGAAAATACGTGGATGAACCTTTGGGACGCGAAGCTCACATCGAGGCGATGGCGCGTTCTTCGGATGGGTGCGCTTAGCCCTTGAAGACCCGCGATTTCTGCTTTTGGAGCGCAGGGTAAGTTAGGTGTTCCTGGTACCAGCAGTAGTTTGCGGCGTGGGCGTGAACGAGAGGTCGTTCAGATAACAGTCGCGGAAGACTCCACCCTATAGTTGTCCAGAATCAAAGTGGTGCCCGGGGAAGCCGCAGTAGAGCTCCACGATCGAGCGCGACCTCTTCGAGCGTCGGCCGGGGTACGACAACTTCCACTTCCTGCGATTCGGCCATAGACGTTATCGAGAAGGCACCTTCACCTTCCTGTGCCTTTGTGTTCACTGCTTCTACGGGCAATGTTTCCACCACAGCCGGCAGGTTCTGGTACTTTTGCACCACTTTGGTCCCCTTCGTTTAGCGCCGTCACGAAGAAGGGACCGGATACTCACTCAGCACTCATCAAGTACTGAACGTGAACATTGACAATATTGAACGCCGAGCGCAGCACTGAATGTGGGCCTGTGGGAGGAACTTCGGTGACGGGTCCGGTATCTGTGTGGCACGCAGTATCAAAGTGTGTGTGTGGGTCAACTCTGTGGGTTCTTACAGTTCCAGACCATGACCGGCATCACCGTCGCCACCATCACATGCTTCTTCTACTGTTCCTACCGGGGAGTCCGAGGACTGCGCCTCAGATCGCTTCTTTCCCACCGTCAACGATTTCGACTTCTTCCCATTTCCCGTCCTCCCCCTTAATGGAGAAACGAATCTCCCACGACGGTTCACTTGGGGCCGCCGCCCGTGTTGCATACCATACCGCTCGGGTTTTGATCAGGTAGGTCTATCTTCATGGGGTTCGGTGGAAGCAAACCTGTACTTACGCACGATGCAGTTTCCTGTTACCGTGCCCCAAAGGTCTTTGGGCGTGGCACGGATACGGCGCGCAGAATGTGGCCTAGGATCACTCAACGGGCGGACACACGATGTACCTGAGGGTCACACAGTGGGTGACTAAGGCTGCACCCTTAAACGCAAATCCGGATGGGTATCAAAGCACTTATAAGGGAACTTCCAGGACCCATCGAATCAATTGCGCCGGGACAGAACTTTTATCTCTAAACCCTTCACCTGGAATCGCGAGTTGTGCACCATGTATCGCCTCGAATCGGTAGAGTGTTCCCCGCGGGTCCCCACGGCATTGTGTCGGTCAAACTCATGCCGCACCCACATTTCCTTCTCGTTGATCGTCTGACCAACCCCATTTCAACGCTAGTTTGGTTGTGGTATGGGCTGGAGTCTATGTATTGCATTGGATTTGCGTACTTGGGGCTGGCGTTGCGTGGCAAACCCGACCTTTCTCCGTACAGACACCACGATATCATAATGCGTCTCCGCCCACTATACACGTTGGTACGAGGCTCACCCCCATCTGGTTCTACCATTCTCACTCGCTGTATTCACTCACTCCATCACCTCCTAACCGTAATCGTCGATGTGGGGCTACCTTCCACGATTGTGGTGACTGTTCATGCTTCGGGGACGAGTTGATCGATTCGATGGTGATGATGATACGACGGATATACACCTCTAGTATCATCTCGTCTTACGAACGGACACCAAGCGACTTTTTTTGTTGACCCTCGCTTTCGAGACCCTGGCCGATGTCCCTACGTTTCTTTCCCCTGAGCTCCTGCCTCTGCCTCCGCACCACGTCGCATTTTCTCCTGTGAGGTGAGCGCGGTGAGCCTCCCTGTTATCCAGCGGTCGTGGGGAGCTCCCCCTCGTGTATTCGGTGGCGTGGAGTATTGGCCGAAGTCCGGATCTTGAATCTCCGTTGTGCGATATTGCCGTTTTAGGCAAACGACCGCCCACGGGAAGGACGTGAGGTCGGCTGGGAGGGGGAGGGCGTGCTTATAAGCGTCCCAGTCGGACGGCTTTTACATCGTCATCCTTCTCGCCTTTCTACCATGTCCACCAGGTCCAACGTAGATGTCCTTATCGTCGGTGCTGGCCCCGCGGGGCTCATGTGCGCGCACGGGTTGGCGCGGGCCGGGGTGAATGTCCGGATCGTAGACCAGAGGTGAGCGTGCAAGTCGGTCGGCAGAACGGTCCCCCCCTGGGCCCTCGCAAACCTTCTGATCCATTCTAATCACTTGATTCCAGACCAGTCATGGTCGCAGCGGGTCAAGCCGATGGGATCCAGCCCAGAACGATCGAAGTGCTCCAGGTCCGTCGTCAACCTCCTGAGATGAGCGGCGATCGAGGATTCAACCATTCCATTCCCAGAGTTATGGACTCGCAGAACGCCTTTTGCATGAAGGGAACCAGATGCACACCGCGGTAAGTTTTCTTTAACACGCCCCTCATTTTGTGGGAACGTGGTGCAGAGCATTCTACAACCCACTGACATCATCAATTGCAACTGCGTCAGGCGTTCTACAACCCGGGTCCGAACGGTGGGATAGAACGTACCGGGCGAGCCCCAGACGTCACGGCGCCTACCGCTAGATACCCTTTCGAGGTCGGTAACGTCATCATTCATCATACAGGGATACCGCGGTTCCCCCGAACAAACACTAAACACTAAAATTCACGGCTACATTCTAGGTCACGTTGCATCAAGGGGCCATCGAATCTATCTTCTTGGACTCGTTGCAAACTATGGGCCGAACAGTGGAACGCCCAATTAAGCCCGCCTCGATTGAACTGTCGCAGAACGAGGCAGAACTCAGAGATCCTAGGGCCTATCCCGTCAAGGTACGCCACCCGATGTCCGGACGCATCGGTGTACACGCTTACGCTGGGTTGGCTCGGAACCAGGTGCACCTGAAACGGCTTGACGCCACTGATGAACAGTCCTCGACCGAGGTCGTGAATGCGCGGTTTATCGTTGGGGCTGACGGTTAGTGGTCGCGCTCCCCCACGTTGTCCCGAACAGGGGTGGAACGTTGATCTCGGGGTCCTGAAATAGGTGCCCACTCGTGGGTTCGCAAGAACTTCGGAATTCAGATGGAAGGCGAACAGACAGGTGCGGCGTTTACACCCCATTCACCACCCTACCAGAGCCCAATTCTGTGGCTGACGATGGTTGTGTTATAATAGATCTCATCTGGGGCGTGGTTGATAGCGTCTTTGAAACAAACTTCCCAGACATTCGCAATCGCTGCGCAATCCATTCCGAAAATGGCTCGGCCATGGTGATCCCACGAGAAGGGGACAAGGCTCGGCTGTACATTCAGCTCAATGATAAACAGGTTGTCGACCCTGCCACGGGGAGGGTTGACAGGAATAGGGTGTCAACAGATTACTTATTACAGGTGGAGTCACTGTTTTACATTTTTATCCGCCACAGGCCACTGAATTTTGACCCGCAGGCAGCCAAGAAGATTTTCAAACCTTACACAATCGCCGCCCGAGAAATCGATTGGTGGACGATTTACATCAGTGCGTCACCCTCTACCCTGCACCGTAATGAGTTCTTTCCCAACCGTTGGCACAGTTGGTCAACGAGTCGCGTCCAAGTTTTCCGTCCACGAACGCGTGTTTATCGCTGGTGATGCTTGCCACACGCACTCCCCCAAGGCTGGACAGGGTATGAATGCCAGCATGAACGATACCCATAACCTCGGTAGGCTACGAGACTGTAATCCCAGTTGGTTTCGTGGCTGACCCAGCACAAAAGTCTGGAAGCTCACCCACGTCCTGCGGGGTTGGGCTGACCTTTCACTGCTGAAACTCGTAAGCTGCCGTTCGACCTGAAACGTACAACCCTTGCTGAAGATCAAGCACAGTACGAGTTCGAGCGGCGTAAATACGCGCAAGATTTGATCAACTTTGACCGCAAGTTCTCTGCTTTATTCTCTGGAAAAGCAGCAACGGAGGGGAACCAGGATGGCGTCTCGCATGAACAATTCTTGGAGTAGGTTCACCGGGGGTTCTGCTGCGTATAAACCTAGGACTGATGTGGTTATACTAGGGCTTTCCAGACCTTCGGGGGGTTCACCTCGGGGATCGGCGTCCACTACGCTTCTTCTACGATCGTCGACGTCACATACCAATCCCTTGCCCCCGGTCTTCCAATCGGCCAGCGGATAATCCCCCAAACTCTTGTCCGAGCTGCTGACTCCAGACCATACGAACTTCAAGACCTCTGCCCGGCCGATACAAAATTCAAGATCATAATCTTCCTTGGGGACATAACGGAGCCCAGTCAAGCAGAACGAGCCCAGAAGTTGGCTGGAGCTCTTGGGAAGCCGGAGAGCTTCTTGAGTAAGTACGGGAGGGCTAAGTCGGGTGTGGTGGGGTGGAAGGTGTTTGAGCTGTTGACCGTTTGTGCGACGAGGAAGGAGACAGCGAGCTATTTGGATGTTCCGGTGTTCCTGAGACCGCATTGGACGAAGTCAGTTTCTTACAACCCTCAGAGACGTTGAGCCGTAACTGACAACTTAGCGGTGGTTCAGGGTTTTCGTTGACGACGTCACCGTCGCGGCAGGTGCTGGCGGAAAGGCTTACTCGACATACGGGATTGACCGTAGTGCTGGTGCGACCGTCGTCGTCCGACCGGACGGATACGTCGGACTCGTAGCACCTCTCGAGGATGTTGGAGTCCTCAACACTTACTTTGCCAGTTTCATGGCCCAAAGAACCTCTTCCCACCCGTAATACCCCCCTTCACGTATCGTGTACTTCTAAAGTCGTGTGTATTTCCGGAACGTCAGTGTGCACTATATATCCCATCCACGTATCCGCCCCCCACCCGAACTTTGAACCCTGTAGGCGGCCACGGCGATTACAAATACCGGTTGTTGGCGAGGAGGTTAGGGGTAGGGACACCGGTCAAGACATTCGGGAGAGCATTGGCCTTGAGGATAACCTCGACCTGCTCACATGTCTGGGTGGGGTCCAGGCTCCAGAGGTACAAGACACATGACCCGTGGCGAGCGACCATCCGCTCAAAACTTCGGTCCGGCCGTCGATCCAGGTAGAGGTGGCGAATTGCCCTGGTCGATTGTTTCGGATCCAGCACCAGGATCTCGAAGGGAGAGCTTGGTGTGCACCTGGAGCGTATACATCACAGTCGCTTATCGAGGGGCTGACCACGAACGCGGGGGGGGGGCGGGCTGCCACCACCCGTGGGACAAGCTAGCGCCCCAGAGTCGACGATCCTGGTGGCTGGACATCACAATTTCGTCGAACCTCGCAGAAAAACTAGGGCTGCCACCGGGTGTGAAACGGGAATTCCAGATCTAATGGCCTGGTCTCACTTGAACACAACTTGACTAATCCCCGGGGAGCGTCACTGTTGCCGCCCCTTCTACCCCGTGTCTGGTTAGATGGACGCAAGTTATTCTCGCCGTCGACCACGGGGTTCACTGGGACATCCTCTTGACCCTTGGTAACCCAATCGCGAAACCGAACTTACGGGGGGAGCGTCCTGGAGCGTCCCGTAGGGCTTCACTCCGTGGCTTGCACTCATGAACCAGCGCCGGTCTGGTCGATGCACTCCTGTTCGATACAAGGAGCCCTGAACGCCATAAAGTGGGTGAAACCGGTTCGTGTGTTGCCCCTTTTATGCGCAAGCGTACGCGCGCACCGATCCCCTGGCACGAGGGGGACCTAATGGGGATGGAAAACCCAACCGACTCGGCGCTAAAGCTTTAAAGAGGTGGCACACTGTGAGAAACCCGCCTCGCCGCCAGAGGTGTTGAGGTGTGGGCAGTGTGTCCCATAGATTTCGTTGGAGGCATATAAGTACATGAAAGGCACCTCGGCTGGTCACACCCGCCCTGGGAAATCTTGGGACGGCTCCTATCCTCGCTCATTTTAAACCAGTCATTTTCATCGAGGTCGTCATAGCGGTGCTCGATCTGTGCCAGGTTTGTGAATGCACCCCACAAAGACAAAACAACGACAACACACCCAATCCGCTAGGATTCCCGCAACAATATCGGGTCCATGATTCGTGACATGGTTAGGATACTCGCGTCCCATCAGCAAAACCGTCCGATTGCTGTGGCGCTATGCGCGCCATAGCGATCACATAGCAACGATCGCCACAGACATACCCTTAGTGGCACAGAAGCTCACAGCACCACAGAGATTCCGGACCGTTTTGCTGATGCCGAAATCGATCACTATCTTTGGCGACCGCTTGTATCCACCACCCTTCCCGTTTTCATTGAGTTTGAAAAGTATGAGCGCCCATTCACGTCCGTTGCTGATGGCGCCACGAACGATTTACATCCTGTGTACATCCTGAGAAAAACGGGCGTGTATCGCAAGACCGAACGCACTGGTAAGTTGTGGCCACGGCGTATATCTTGGCGATCGCACGTGGGAGGTGGTCCCAAAGGTTCCAGTCGACTGATTTCGTAATGAAAAACCCTTCTGGCTTCGCAGAAGGGAGGCTTGATAACTCCGACTTGGTCAAATAAACTGCGAGGCCTGGGTTTGGGCGGTGTGGAGGGCGTTTGGCCATCTCTGCGCTGTTTGCCACATAAGCACTATAACCAACCGTACCGGAGAGCTCCCGAAAATATTTGCCGGTCGGACGGGGCACTAGCAGTTTTGGGGATCCACCCCTGAGCCCGAATACCAGGTGCCTGCCGCCCTGTAACATGGCCGATACGCGGAACAAGATGGTTTCTATTCCCATATGGGCTCTCGTGCTCTCCTGGGGAAATGCTAAGCGTGGAACGTATGGCGCACGGGAACGAGCTCCTGCATCAGGTTCAGATGGCGATACATGTCACTTGACGACATGTATTTCTCGCCGCCCTTGGTGGCAGCTTCTGCGGCGCGAGCGTTATGGTCACCGCGATTGATCAAAATAGAGGGGAGCAGGCTGAGATCCTCCAGGGTATCAAGCGATGGCGTGGACACCTTGGAAGTGAACCTGTGGAACAGGGTCAGGGGCTCGTTGAGGGAACCAGCCAAGTACATCGCCCCTGTAGTTTACCTGTGGCCGTGCGGGCTTGGCTTGCAGCGCCGCGAGAATGACTTCCAGTTTCTCCTTAAAAACATACGGAGCCGTGAATGGTGCGGATGAGGTTTGAACGTCACGTTTCTCACGTTCCGTGACCCTGTCTATCCGCTCGGAGGGTTTTTCAAATCACTTCAAGCAGGGTATTGAGTCGCCTCCCCTTATCCTTTAGAATGGCAATGTACGACGATCCACCACCATCTCTCGACTCGATCGCAGACACGGCGAAAGACACATAAACAGAGTACGGACCTTGCAGAACAGGCCTAGCTATAGGGTAGTGGGCAAACAACCCGCGCAGAACGGATTCCGGGCACCATGCCGCTTATAGAGTGGTGGAGGGGGTGATGCTAGGACCGGCAGGCGGCAGATCCAGGGTCTCAGGCTTACATAAGGCAGAGCGGGTAGAGTGGACGCAGGTTCCTCCCACCAGGTTGCGCGAAGGGAGCGCGCTTTGCTGTGGGGAGGGCCAGAGGAGGGCAGTGAAATTTCAAATTTCAAAGTTAAGCTTCATTGATCAATCCCACCCTCGATGAGCCGAAGTGACAAAACGACCCCACAGCCCTTCAGGGTTACCTCCTGCTGTCGACGAACCCGACGAAGCTATCGGTAGGAATGTCGACTCAGTTCTCACACCAAAGGAGGTCATCATCGAGTGCCAGAAACGCGACGATTACCAGGCGAGCCTGAAGCGGTTACTCGACACCATTGAGACCTACTCGATTACTTGGTGGTGAACGGACCGTGGGGAATGCACATTCCCACTATAAGGACGTTGCTAGGCCATGTCCGCTACCTCTTGCGCCCCACCCACAACCATTGACCACATTCATGTCTAGGAACCCGCACTTAGTCAGGCGGCCCAAGAGTTGAGGACGCTTCTCGAACGGTTCGGCAACAACACAAGCACGGGTCACACCAATAGCGTTGTCGATAGGTTGTACGACGACGCGAACAAGGACGAGGAGCTGAAGAACCGGTTCAAGCAAATCAACCAATACGCTTGTGAGGTTCTCTAGCCAGGATCCGTTCTCGAACTGGCAATACTGGAGGCCGCGGTCCGCGAACAAGGCCCCCGTTTTTATGACAGCAAATATCAAGATGGTCTCTTCCGTGTATGTCTGCCTCTACTCAATTGTGCAACTGACGCTTGGTTCCAGACCGTTGGTGACTGATTCAAGGAGATGGGCGAAGACCATTTGAACAAATGGTTCGGGGAGGACTGGGCACGTCTTACAAAGGACATCCTCTTCGATAGTGAAGGCTCGTTGGGGTTCAAACGTTCAAACCCCACCTTTGGGACGACATCCGCAGCGTCATTTTACCGATCATCGTCAGCCGGGTCGGTTACATCCCCGTTCCCCTCACTGAGTACACGTCAGCAAAACGGTCCGGAGTCTCTGCGGTGCTGTGAGCTTCTGTGTCACTAAGGGTATGTCTGTGGCGATCGTTGCTATGTGATCGCTATGGCGCGCATAGCGCCACAGCAATCGGACGGTTTTGCTGATGCACCAACGATGCCCTCGACCTCACCCTCTCCGGCAAGAACTTGCTCCCCAACATTATCACCGTGTCTGCCAGGAACCATTTCAAGTTCTCGCCTTACAGTGTTATCAACGACCAAGCCGAACACGGTGTCGGACTCTGCTTCAGCCAGATCCAGGCGGATATCGCCTTCTACTTCAGGAAGGAGACCGGTGTTTCCAAGCTCAGAGACTCTGGCCTCGCCGGTTTCACCCTCGGTGGTGGGGGCGTTAACGTGACGGTCAAGCTCGTATCTTCCGATGACCATACGTCGGCGTTCAAGGTCAAATCCGCCCACGCCAGGGTCGCTTCGCTCAGGCCCTCTATTCGGGGCTCGAAGCACGATTTCCTGTACAAGACTCTGAGACCTGTCGCGACTGGTCTCATCAAGAGGCAGATCCAGAAGGTGATCTAGGGTGGCGTTCGTGACCGTATGGCTGAGGCCAAGGCCGATGAAGGCAAACACGTTGTCGGGGTAAGGCCCAAGATGCAAGTTCTCCAAGAGGTAGGGTCCTTTTTGTCCCCGTTGCCGCGATTTGTCACCCAGTTCTTCCACAAGAAGAAATAGGAGGGTAGTTCGACTGCCTCGACAACCAAGACCCGCGAGAGTCATTTCAAGGTTGTCTCGAAGCGCGACAGCGTCCCCCCCTGGAACCGGCCACCCCTCCGGTTGGGTGAATCGTGCTGTCGAGCGTGAAGAGTTGGTTCACGAGGGCGATGACTGGAAGAGTGGGGCGTTCACCATCGTTTCCTGAGTTTGTTCGCTCGCGCAACACTGTGATTCGGACTGGTTGCGTGATACCTATGCTGTATGGTTCTGTTTTTCGCGTCCCTCTTGCTCGAGGGGTGGTGCCAATCATGATCGCCTTCCCTTTTCGTTGTCCGAAGAAACACCAGCACGCTTCATTGGGAAGGCCTGGGATCTGGAGACCCGACCGACAGCCGAGCGTTAAGCAGATGGTGATGACAGAGCGCGCAGGGGTGGGCACCTAGGCCCCTGGTTGGCAAAGTTTGTTTTCGATTTGGTCCACACCTTCCGATGTAACAGTTGGGCGTAGCACATACACTGCATACGATCGAGGAACGAGTACAACAACATGACGATAGTGGAACCAACAAATTAAAGCTTTCCGAGGGAGGCAGCGTTCACGTTTTGGCCGGCAGCCTTGGCACGTTTGCGCAACATCTGTGTTGACTTATTGCCACGGAGGCCACCACCCCATTGTCGGCGTTGGTCCTCGTACTTGTCGGAACTGGTGAACAAACCGTCAGAAGCAGCCGCAACAATGATAGGAAACCACTGACAAGTTAGCCTTAGCGGCACTGACGATGGTGGACAGCTCGCGCTGGTCCTCGCTCTTGACATCCTGAACGGTCAGGACGGCGGCAGTCTTCTTGTGGACAACGGTGCCAAGGCGGGCCTTGCCCTTGACAATGACGTAGGGAACACCCATCTTCCGACAGAGGGCCGGGAGGTATACAACCAGCTCAATTGGGTCTACGTCGTGGGCAATGACGACCAAGGAGGCCTTCTTGGCCTCGATGAGGGCAACGGAATGATTGAGGCCGTACTTGACGAAGAGGGGCTTCTTCGTGTCCTGCGGTTATGAGTTAGGCGTGCGCGGACCCTTCTATGAGATACATACTTTTGTTTTGTCGTTGGCGGTCTCTTGAGCGGTAGCAGTGAGACGAGCCTTCTTCTCCTGCTTGGTCTCAGGTCGGTACCTGAATGGAGATGAGTGCCTGCGCGGGTAACGTATGAGCTGAGCGGGAACACACTTATCGAGCAACTTGAAGAGCTGAGTAGCGGTATTCTTATCCAAGGTGTGGGAGAATTGGGCAATGGCAGGGGGGACCTTCAGGCGGCGCTGAAGGATGACCTTTTGCCTCTGAAGACGAACATACTCCGGCCACTTTACGAACCGGGTGAGGTCCGTAGTGGGTTGAACGTCCTGGCCTGGGAAACCCGAGGATCAGGGACTGAGACTTTCGCGGAATGGCGCGCACTCACCGATACCAAAGTTCTTAGGGGTGGATTCAAATAAGGGGTTCTTGACGGCCTTGGTCTGGCCCTTCGAGAGGGGGGCGGGGGCTGGCTTCTTACCGGTCTTGCTTTTGGCGGGCTGGTCATTGAGACAGAGTCAGTCGGGTGGTATCCAGAAATGATAGCCATGCGACAACTCTGGAGCTCTAATGCCCGAGTGTTTGGTAACACTCGGGCCCAGCGTATAGTTGGCGTCACTACGTCTGAGACGTGATACGCTGTGAGAACCGAACGGCGAAAATCGTTAGAGGTGAGGTGTATCGGGGACGGATCACTTACCACCAACGTTGCCGGTAAAGCCATAGAACTCCAGAATGTCGCCAATCCTTGGAAGTGGGCTCACCATTTCGACGAGGTCTTGAGGTCTTGAGGAAAGAGATCGTTGATTGGGAAAAATAAAGTTCAGGGAGGTGGCCGACTTTTAAATCGGAGTTTTAAAGCAGTGATCCGTCCTGAGCCGCCGTGACTTCTTCCGGAGCCGTCCACCGTTGCCAGCAGCCGTCGAGCAGCCCTCAGGTGGTCAGCGCTGTTGTTTCACTCTGACACGCCCTGACTTTGCCGTTCTTTTAGATGTTCAGTGCATATGCTCCGAGCTAAAGTTCTGATCCGGCATGGACAATCGTTAGCTCGTTCACTCTCGACTCAGGCAGCCGCGAGGCCCCGGCCGCTTCGACCGGTCTGGTCACTTTACGAAAACAAAACGGACCCTCACATCTTGAAGCTATACAAGACCACCTGGAAGGAGACTGGGGATCCAACATGGCCATTCGTCCTCGCAATGAACACTCCCCGTTCGACCCAACTCACAAATACCATGGTCCGTGATACCGGGTTGAAACTCTCGCCCTACATCCGTTGGAGAAAGTTCGTAGACTCTGCGGGGCTTTTGGACATCGCCTCCCGCATCCGCGGGACCTCGGACGCAACGAAATTCCCCTCGATCGCCCGAATGCCAACCTGGGTATTGGGCTACATCCTCACTTTCCGCGTAACCAACCCGTCCGAGGCACGGGTGGCAGTAGATCTCGCGGTTTCCCACATATTTTCACATCGTAGCCGCACGGTGATTCCGACATTTCTCACCCTATCTGTTCATACACTCGCGGACCATCAAGTGTTCGACCCTCTCCACAGAATCGTCAAGCTCTTTCTGAGCAGACGCCGTTTCCCTTTCCAGTACAGTCTTTTCCTGCAGGCACTCTCTCGGTTTCCCCCATCCCTAGAGAATAACGTCGCGATCTCTACTATCGTCGAAAAGATAAACAAGGAAGAAGGCAGGGTCCCTGAGGACATTTACATCTCTCTACTGGAGTCGAATTCCAGCTCGATACCACTGGCCCGATGTTTGGAGCGCCTAGTCCCAGTCACAAATACCCCGACTTCCCCCCGTCTTTCTCGTGTATTCTTCCGAATATACACCAAGCACAACGCAACAACCTTCGCCGTCAGACACCTCCCTTCTGTCCTCCAACAAGCCGGATTATCTCGGCGCGATGGTGCCCTTTTGTTCCCGAGTGGTCCCTCGTCACTCACCTACGGTACCCCCATTGGGTTGCGGTCCGACATCGGTGCGGGTGCCAGTGTCGTTGGCCCAGCCCCAGGCCCTCCGCAACCTCAATCCCCTTCGGAAGGTGATCGTACATCCGTTTTCTCCAGTACAAAGTCCTGGGCCTCCCTCCTCGGATTCTTCTCCAGCAGCAGTAGCATCTCCGCGGACCAACTGATGGAACTATTCAATCGGATCCGAAAGACACACCCTCATACTACCGTCTCGTACACCATCCTGATGCGCGCGTTGGTATCTCGCAGGGCCTACCAACGCGTAATCGAGACTTGGCACGAAATGCTGGCCGAAGGTCACCCGATGGATATCCAGAGCCTGTCTGCGATGATAGAGGCTTGTGCACTCGTCAAGAAGCACCAGGAAGCCTTCTACGTCCTCGAGGTTGTCGCTAGTAGTGGACCGCAGGATGGCACGACCCAGCCCACTCCAGCAGACCCGTATCCCAGAATCCAGCTGACTCCGGCATTTATTGCAACCTTCATGGAGAACCTCGCGCACTCTGGTCGCCCAGATGTTGCCTTTATGCTCTGGGATTACGCAGGACTGTTGTACGGAGTGACACCTGATGCTTCCGTACTCAATGTCCTTCTGGAAATCTCCCGAGTGGTTGTGAAGTACGAAGAGACTTTCGCTGGGTTCTGGGCTAACCTGCGCGCTAAACGCTCATCAACACATCGAGACAATCTCCCCTCACCTTTCCATGTCCCCGGTCGAGACGAAGTGGTTGAGAGCCTAAGACTCGCCCTAGACCACGGCCCTCAGAAGAACAAACCGACGGGTTTATGGGGTGAGGTTCCAGCCTGGCAAAAAGCAACCAAGATTTTCTATCACGTCATATTAGGCAACAATCCCCGGTTACTGCACGTCACTCCACCTGTCACTGCAATGCGATCCTCGGCGGGCGATATTCACCGGCACCCATGGGCAGAGCTTATACGGAGCGTCCAGGGTCCTTCACCGGTGGATGACGCTTTTCACGACGTCGACGTAAACTCCCCGGCGTCCCTCGCACGTCTCGGGTTATATCCCCTCCAAGCCTACCCGGGCATTACCCCAACAAGGACGACATTCCACAATCAGATATACCTTCTCGGAATGTGCGGTCAAGCTAGTCAAATACCGATGATCTTGGCTTGGATGAAAGAGCTGGGGATTGTCCCCCTCAAGAACACGATTGCGATGGCGTTGGTCTTTTGGGCGGAGGTCAGTCTTAGAGCACCGTTGTTTGAGCAGTTTGGAGGCGAAGGGGAGTATCCAAAACTTCTCAAGTGGCTGGAGGAGTGGGTTGGACTGAGTTGGATGCCAGGTCAAGCAAGGATGACGAGGGTATCGAAGGGTATCGCGAAGGCTCGGGAAGGGCACGACAAACTCCGTGGTTGACTTTCGTCTGATCGTTCTAGTTATGCTTAATGTTGGACAACAAATTCTGGGGTTTACAGTAACCCTTTGATCTCCCGA